>ERZ802824.245-NODE-245-length-29647-cov-17.6728_pt1 | contig 29647 bp, 26 predicted proteins | sample MGYA00345650_ERZ802824 | MGnify/ENA primary metagenome ERZ802824 (study PRJEB30503, sample SAMEA104212361) | marine metagenome | biome: Westerlies Biome; feature: [SRF] surface water layer (ENVO:00010504) within the epipelagic zone...; material: water... | reverse complement strand
AACCTGTTCCTCCCAGAATAGCTATTTTCATTAAAATTCTCCTGATTAAAATTTACTTCACATTATACAAATTAATTAGTCGACCAATGATCAAAGATTTAAAAAATTTATGAATTTTTTTGATGATTAGATGCCTTATAATTAGTTTTTTTAAATAGAATTATTTAAATAACATGAAAAAATGATAAACCTTAAGAATAAATCAGTAGTGGTTACCGGAGGTACTAAAGGTATTGGTGCTGAAATTACAAAAACTTTCCTAAAACAGGATGCAAAAGTTTTTATCCTTGCGCGTGATAAACCAAAAAGATCTATTCAAGCGAAAGGTAATAAAGCTGTATTTATCGAATGTGACATTAGGAGCATTGAATCTTTAGATAATGCTGTAAAGAGAATAAAAGTACTTACAAAATCAATTGATGTTTTAATAAATAACGCTGGTGGAGCTCCAATGGCTAATGCGTTAAAAGCTTCGAATAAATTCCACGAAGCTATCATTGATCTTAATTTATCTGCCCCACTGAATGTAAGCCAAAGATTTGCCAAAATGATGATGAAGCAAAAAACAGTTTCGAACATTATTAATATTTCAAGTGTAACAGCCACTAGACCAACACCAGGGAGCGCTGCTTATGGAGCAGCTAAAGGTGGCCTAGTAAATCTTACAAAAACCTTAGCCGTTGAATGGGCCCCAAAAATTAAAGTTAATTCTATAATTGTAGGATATATAGAAACAGAAAATTCAATACTTCATTACGGGAGCACGAAGGAAATCAATAAAGTAGCCAAAACTATTCCAATGCAAAGAATGGGTAAGCCTAATGACATAGCTAATGCATGCATATTTTTCTCTTCCGATTTGGCGGGCTGGATTACAGGTGCTGCTCTTGAGGTTCACGGTGGTGGAGAAAAGCCGAGTTATTTAGACGTAGCTAAACCTCAATAAGATTAGCCGAATAGTTTTCTGACCAGCCTATTACCCCAAAATATTTTTAATGCTCCTTTTAGTTGCTCGAATGATTTATCTGTATAGGGGTAAGCAGATGCGGATTTCTTACCTATGATAATTGGCATTGGATGGGCATATGCTAATAGGCCCTCTTTTCCATTAACCACACCTAACCCACTTTCTTTAACCCCGCCAAATGGAACTTCATTAACACCATAGCTCATTGCCATATCATTTACAGAACAGGCTCCTGTTTCAATTGATTTAGCTAATCTCTGACCTTTTTTTAAATCCTTGGTCCAAACATTTCCATTTAAGCCATAGTGAGATTGATTAGCTAACATTAATGCCTCCTCTTCTGATTGCACTTTCATAATAGATATAATTGGTCCAAAAGTTTCATCTTTCATTATTTTCATCTCATGGGTAACTTCTACAAGAACAGTTGGTTCAAAATATAGGCCTTCAAAATTTGGATTTCTTTTTCCTCCAACCAATACCTTGGCACCTTTAGCAACAGCATCATTAACATGATCTTCAATAATGTTGACTTGCTTATCCCAAAAGGTAGGGCCAACATCACCCTTACAATCATTTGATTGGATAAGTGATTGAGTAATAGAAACAGCTTCGGCAACGAACTCATCATACACATCATCCATAACATAAATTCTTTCGGTGCCACAACAGTATTGGCCTGCATTCATGCATGAACCTACAACTGCTCCACTTGCTGCATCTTTGATATTAGCGTCAGAGCAGACAATCATGGCATCTTTACCGCCTAACTCAAGGCTAAATGGAATAAGCATTTCTCCACACTTGGAAGCGATTTTTTTGCCAGTAGCGACACTTCCAGTGAAGGATATTTTGTCGGGACCCTGATCGATTAATTCAGCGCCTGTTTCGCCATCACCGATAACTGTCTGCACTAAATTTTGAGGAGCTTCTGCTAGCGCAAAAATCTCCTGCACCAATGCTCCAGACATAGGAGTAACTTCAGATGGCTTAACCACCACACTGTTTCCACAAAGAACAGCTTGAATGACTGGATTAATGGACAATATAAATGGACCATTCCAAGGAGTAATTACTGCTATCACACCTCTTGGTTTATAAGTGATTATTGTTTTCTTAAGAAACTGCATGGGACCATGCATCTTGATTTTTTTATCTGATAGCCATTTTTCAGCTCTCTTAGCGTAAAAAACCAATGAATCGACTGCTGAAAATACTTCCATTGCCATGGCTTCTTGCTCTGGCTTGCCTGTCTCTCTCATAACAACTTCCATGATTCGATCTTGTTGTTGTATTACAACATCTGCAACTCTATGCATTAATTCAACTCGTTCTTTAAGAGACGTTTTTTTCCATTCAGTTTGCGCAACTTTTGCTTGTGTCATTATTGATGAGATTTCTGAAGATGAAGTACATTCGTAAGTATCAATATGTGAAAGATCTACAGGACTTTTTAAACTGAGAAGCTTTTTACCTTCTTCAGAACGCGAAATAGAGAAAATTGCCATTTTATAATTCCTTAAGTTTTGCCTCTAGCATCGGCGTTACATGATTATTTATGTGAGCATTCATGCCCATAGGCATGATCTCATAGTGCTCTAATTTTCTTACCACTTTAACCATAATTACAGTAAATTTATATAAAGCCAAAATATAATAATAATCAAAATCTTCTGCACTGAAGCCAGTTAAAGCCTCCCATTTAGCTATTGTAGCAACAGGCCCTGGAAAGCCACTAAGTCGATCAACATGAACTCCTTTTGAGTTGCAGTCGTCTATTGCGATACCCCATGCAAGATCTATACAAGGGTCACCCAATGCAGCCATTTCCCAATCTAGCACTGCTGAAACCATGCCATCTGATGTATACATAATATTTGCACAGCGACAATCACCCCAAAGAATAGATGCTTGCTTAGGACTCGGCTTGTTTGTTTTCAACCATTCTCGTGCCTTATCAGCAACTGGATGAGCTTCACCCTCCATGGCCCAGTCATGGAAATTGAAATAATAATTTAATTCCTGCTCAAGATAGTCTTCAGAAAGTTTTGGTCTATTAAGAAATTCAAAATCACCAGTAGAAATATCTACCTGATGAATTTTTGCCATTTGTTCAACCCAACCCCACCAAATATTTTCTCTCACTTCTTCAGATGAATCGGCAACCCAGCCCTCTTGATGAAATGGTGGATTATCTGAAGGAGCATCACCACTCGCCATTTCCATAACATAAAAGGAAGTTCCAAAAACCTCGTCGCTTGGTTCATACCAAAGAACATTAGGAACTTTGATCTCATGATCAGCTAACTTTTGCATTATCAGATATTGTTTGTGAATATCATAATCAGGAAAAACAAAAAAGCCTTCTGGATAAAATCTAAGGACCATTCCTTTTTTTACATCATCGCCATCTAAGTTATATGAAACATTGAAGCTGAGAGTTTCGTTTGAAAAACCAGTGTTCTCAGGACCCCCTAACAATTCAACATTTAAGTTGTTAATATTTTCTAGCTTTAACTCTAGCCAATTGGCAAAAATAATCTTTGTTTGTTCTAAATCTCTTTCTTGTGGCTTAGGCATTCTATTTTTTACTCATTGATTAAACATCAACCATAATATAAATTTAAGCAATTAAAAAGAAATAATATGGCAGATTTATTTAAAGAAAAGTGGGATTCTTTTTGTGAAAACTTAAAAGACATAGGTTCTTTAATTGAATCAGAATCTTCCTTGAGTGAAACTGATCAAGCTGAGGGTTACCGATATCTGTTAAGATTATTGCGACTATCCCTAGAGATGAATTTAGAGCATTCCAACTCTTCAACACCTTCTTTTTATAGCCTTTCTCATGAAACCGCAAAAATAGGTGCTGATAACCCAGATAATATTTATTTAAATGCAAACATTGATGGTAAGCAAGAATATAAAGTATCTGGAAATATAGGAGAATTGAATTATTTAAGTTTTGGTTTGAAGGAAAATCGGTACAGCATAGACGGAACTATGATCTCTTTGGGTGAAATAGATATGAAAGACATGTTTATAGAAGATTCAGGTGATTTTGTTTTATATTTAGGCGGAACCAAAGAATCTAAAAACTTTTTAGCTATGCCTAAAAATACAAATATGCTCATAGTTCGTCAAACTTATAAAGATAGAATTAATCAAACACATGCAAAAATTAATATCAAAACTGTCAGCACAAAAGCAAGTCCTGAGCTTTTAAGCTCGGATAAGCTAGAAAATCAACTCAATCAATCATTAGCTTTTGTGAGGGGAACTGCATCGACATTCTTGATATGGGTAAAGGATTTCAAAAAAAATCATAAAAATGCTTTGCCACTTGGTGATCAAAGTTTTTTTCAAGCTGCCGGAGGGGATCCAAAAATCTGCTACCTTCATGGTTATTACGATTTTAATAAAGATGAATGCATGCAGATTACGACATATATTCCTGATTGCGAATATTGGAATTTTCAATTAGAAAATTTCTGGATGGAATCACTAGACTACCGCCATTATCCAATTCATATCAATGATTCTTCTGCTATTGTTAAGAAAGACAAATCGATTACTATTACTGTGAGTCATTTTCCAATTAACATTGAGAATAATCTGATTACTGAGGGTCGAAATAATGGCGCAATGCTTCTTAGGTGGATTGATGCAAAAAATAATCCAATACCAGAAGTAAAAATTAAAAAGATTGATTCAATTGAGATGAACTGATGCTTGATTCACTAGAAATAATTAAGGAAGCAAAAAATCAAACCGGTTTAAGTAATTTTGGCAATCCTCTTTTTTTAGAGGGTTTTGAGGTACTTATAAAATCGATTAATCAAGAGGCAGATCTCAATGAAATTGGTCTGGGAGCTCAGCAGCAAAGACTAACGGGCATATTAATTAACCTACTAAGAATAGAAGAAGCTTTTGATAAAAATCCAGAAATACTATCAGAGGAGATTGAGTCTCCGGTTGTAATTGTAGGGCTTCCAAGAACAGGCAGCACCATGACTCATAGATTGCTTGCTTCTGATCCAAATCATACAGCGATGCTCTGGTGGGAAGGGAGATATCCTGCAATGCTTGAGGGTGAATCAAGAGGCAATCCAATAGATAGAATGGAGATGGGCAAAGCTGAAGTTGAGGCTGTAATGCAAGCATCTCCAGATGCACTGACTATACATCCATGGGATTACAAAGGAGCCGATGAAGAAATTCTGCTGCTTGAACATACATTCTTTAGCACTGTTCCAGAATCCTTCATGAGATTACCAACTTATTCTAAATGGGTTGAATCACAAGACCATATTCATGCATATTCTCAACTAAAAAGAATGCTTCAATATCTTCAATGGCAAAATCCTGGAAGAGAGAACAAGAGATGGGTTTTAAAATCACCTCACCACCTTGGTTTCATAGATAAGTTATTGCTTATATTCCCCGATTCAAAAGTCATTCAAACACATAGAGATCCTCATAAAACCGTTCCATCTTTTTGTTCAATGTGTGCAAACTTATTTGAACCCATTTCAAATTCTTATGATAAAAATGAAATTGGTCATCACTGGGCGCATAAACTAGCAAAGGTGCTGAATCATTGTATGAATGTAAGTAATGCAAATAAAGAGAATTTTCTTAACTTAGAGTTTAATAAGATGATAAAAGATCCAATCCTTGAAATGACTGAGGTTTATGAATTTATTGGAGAAGATTTTACCGATCAGGCTGAAAATGCAATGAATGCTTGGAAAGAGGAAAATCAACATGAAATGGGTGCTCATCAATACTCACTTGAAGAATTTGGGCTAGCAAAATCTTTCATTGAAGATAATTTCAATGAATACATTAATCAATACATTAAATAGGAATTAAAAATGTTACTAAAAGATAAGGTTGTTATAGTTTCTGGCATTGGTCCAGGCCTGGGTCAAGAATTGGCATATGGTGCAGCAAGAGAAGGTGCAAAAATAGCCATTGCTGCTAGGTCAACAGAATTACTCAATAAACTTAAAGATGAAATTGGTAAAAAATCAGATGTGATTGCAATACCCTGTGACATCACAAATCCAGATGAATGTAAGAATTTAGTTGACGAAACAATCAAACAATATGGAAAGTTGGATGGATTAATCAATAGTGCCTACCGAGCAGGTGACTTCAAAGAGATTGAAGATTCTGATTTTAATGATTGGCATGAAACAATGAATACAAATTTTTTCGGCACCATGAACTTAACAATGGCTGCAGTAAAAGAAATGACTCCTAATAAAAATGGTGCAATTGTAATGATAAATAGTTTGATTACAAAAAAACCTCTGCCCACTCAAGGAGGATATGCGGCCTCAAAAGGCGCACTATCCACTGCAACAAAAATCCTTGCAAAAGAACTTGGCCCTAAAGGTATCAGGGTGAATTCAGTTTATATGGGATGGATGTGGGGGCCTCCTGTCGAAATGTACGTAAACTATACTGCTGATTCCATGGGCGTGGAACCTAGTGATGTGATCAGCGGTGTAACAAAAGATATTCCACTTGGAATAATTCCAGATGATAGTGACTGTGCCAATGCAGCATTATTTCTAATATCAGATCTTGCAAAAGTTATTACCGGAGCAAACTTGGATGTAAATGGTGGAGAATTTATGTCCTGATGAGTATCAAGTAATTTTTTTTCGTCAAGGAAAATACAACTATTCTTCGTTTTTTTTTAAATAGGTAATTTTTTTAAAATAATTGTTTAAAATCAATCATGGCAATCAATAAAGAAATTCATACCGTTGATCTGATGCTTGGCATTCCTGAGCAAGAGGATCGATCCGACTGGTATTCATTCATGGAGCCTCTCTTGCGTGATGAGGAATCAAAGTCAATGTTCAAAATGCCAGCCCAATACATGTTCAAAGATATCCCTGAGACTGGATCTCATGATGACTTTATAAAATACACAATTGATCAAATGGATAAACATTTTATCAACCAAGCAATGGTAGGTTTTCATGAGAAATCTGAAGTAAAAATTGAAGCAGCAAAAAATCACTCAGATAGATTTTTCTTTGATCTTCCTGTGAATCCAAATATTAAAGATGAAGCTGAAAACATTAAAAGATACTTTGAGACCTATGGCATAAAAGCAGTAAGTGCATTTCCATCGGGGATGCATCCTCAAGTTGCAATCAATGATCCCAAATGGCATCCCATCTATGAAATGTGCGTTGAGCTAGATATTCCTTTTTTTTGTTGCGTTGGTGTGCCTGGACCAAGAATTCCAATGGCTCCGCAAAAAGTTGAGTTAATAGATGAAGTTTGTTGGTATTTTCCAGAATTAAAGTTTGTCATGAGACATGGAGCTGAGCCTTGGACTGCCCTTGCATGTAAACTAATGCTTAAGTATCCAAATCTTTATTACTCTACCAGTGCATTTTCACCAAAACATTACCCAAAAGATATAATTAATTTTGCTAATACGCGTGGAAAAAATAAAATTATGTATGCAGGTTATTTTCCGATGGGTCTTTCTTTGGATAAAATTTTCAGTGAAATGGATAATGTGCCATTTAACGATGATGTATGGCCATTATTTTTAGGAGAGAATGCTAAAAAAATTCTTAAGATTTAGATATAATATAAACATTTAAAATACCACAAACTATGATTGATAATAAAAGATACCCTATGCCAGTCCCATTTGGTTGGTACGTAGTTGACTATGCTGATGACTTGAAAATTGGGGATGTAAAGGCAGTTCGCTATTTCGGTGAAGATCAAGTTTTATTCAGAACAGAATCTGGTGAAGTAAGCATGTTGGATGCATATTGCCCACATTTAGGGGCTCATCTTGGACATGGTGGGATTATTAATGGTGAATGCATTGAGTGCCCTTTTCATGCATGGAGATGGAAAACAGACGGTAAAATTGGTGAGATACCCTATGCTAAAAATATCCCTCCAAAGGCAAAGGAAACTAAAATATTTAAATACCCAACCGTTGAGCGAAATAAACTAATTTATGCTTGGTATCACCCTCACGGCGAAGAGCCTCATTATGAGGTAGAAATTTATCCTGAAATTGATGATCCTGAATGGGGAGATGATTTTGAAAAATTTGAATATCATATTAAGTCTCATATTCAAGACATGGCAGAAAATGCAGTCGATGCAGCACATTTTATGTATGTTCATGGCGTTGTTTCATATCCAGAATTTGAAGTTACTTATGAAAACCAAAAAAGATTTTTTTATCAAAAAGCAGATATGGTCACGCCTAGGGGAACAGTAAAAGGTAAAATATCTGGTGCTTCAAATGGGCCAGGTGATAATTTTACAAAATTTGAGGGTATATGCGATACCTTGTTGCTCGGCTCAACAACTCCAACCGAAAGAGAAGAAGTTATTACAAGATTTTCATTTCTACAAAAAAAAGTTAATGGTGAAGTTCCAACTGGTGGTGTTGGGGCCGCAATTATTGCAGATATTAATAAACAGGTTAAGGAAGATATCCCAGTTTGGGAGAATAAAAAGTATGCGGCTAAGCCAGTGCTATGCGATTCAGATGGTCCAATTGCTAAATTCAGAAAACATTTTTCAACGTTTTATGCAGATGATTATAATGAGTCCGAGTCTATAGAGGCTTTAAATATTAATAAGTAAACTTTATTAATCTTCGATCAATTCAAAATCGAATTTGCTGACACCACAATCTGGACATACCCACTCATCTGGAATATCTTCCCATCTGGTGCCTGGAGCTAAACCGTCATCTGGATCTCCGAGTTCTTCGTCATATATGTAACCGCAGATTACACACTCATACTTTTTATACTGCATGATTGTCTAGTTTTGATTTAATTTTTTCATGATCCTCTCTGCCTAACGAATGAGTAAATAAAAGATAAGCTGCTATAGAATAGCTAATTATCGGAACGAATGTATATATATAATAAATTGCCATTTTTGATGACTCACTGTTTGCCGTGCCAAGACTGATATCAAATCCCCAATATAATTCTAAAACTAAATAAGGAACAACAGCTGCAAGAGCAAAACCTATTTTTGTAAGGGTTGTGAGAAAAGAAAAAACAGTGCCAGAAATATTCTCTCCTACGTCAACTGTTAACTTATCTGAGATATCAGCTGTCATTGCATTTATTAGTGGAAGTGGTCCTGAGAACGAAAATCCATAAAAGACTATGAAAGTTCCAACAGCCATTAACTTGGGACCTGTATCCAGATCTTTTATATACCAATAACCAATAAAGCCAATGATTAAAATAAAAATTGCATATATACAAGAGATCCCAGCGGCATAATGTTTTGAAGTTTTTAGGCTTAAGAATCTCCACACAGCTAAACCAAAAACACTGACAATATAATAAATCAGCATTAATCTTGACGAGTATTCTGGTAGTTCCATTACTACCTCCATCCAAATTAAATAAAGAGCGCCGTTCAAACTCATACAAAAAGCTATTAGAACTGCTGCAGTTACTATTCTTATTAACATTTTATTTGAAAATAAAGTTCTAAAATTCTTAAAAGAGTTATCAGCGTTCGTTGATTGCTTAAATTCAATTGAATCAGGAGTTTGCTTAAGCGCATTAAAAGTTAAAACTGGAATACAAAACAAAACAAAAATTCCAATAGCATTTACTTTTGCTTTCAAAGACGGATCATAAATCTCAACAACTGCAGGAATTGCAATTACAGAAAACATACCCAAAAGGGCCATTAACTCTCTGAGTGTTAATAATTTTGTTCGATCATCATAATCAGGGGCTAAAAAGCTAGCCCATGAAAGTTGAGTGATGGTACTTAAAGTAAAAGCAGAATAAAGCAGAAATAATCCTCCAAAAAAATATACCATCGATGGAGATAAGACTGGAGGCAAGAAAATTAAGTATGTCGCCAACATGAAAATAGGCGCTGAAAGAAAAATCCAATGCTTGTGCTTTCCCCACCTAGATGGATATTTATCAATCAAGAGGCCCATGACTGGATCGGTTAAGATGTCAGTAAACCTTCCAAGGAAAAATATAACTCCTACCAAAGATAAGCCAAGTCCCAAATCATCAGCATAAAATGGCAATACAAATATAAAGATTGGCATGCCTGCTGCAGAAGTTGAAAAATTTAATGACGTATATGAGAGCCGCTGAAATAAATTCATAATTAAAAAATTACGATCTAGGCTTTGAAAACATCTCGCATGGAGATAATTCCAACAAGATGTTCATCTGAAAAAACAGGTAAATGCCTAATTTGATTACTAAGCATGAGCTCTTTTGCTTCCGAATTAGTAGTTTCGGGACATGTATGGATCAGTTTTCTGGTCATGACATCATTCACAGTTTTTGCTTCAAAAGTTTTAGGACCTCCAGATAATGCATAAACAAGGTCTCTTTCTGTTAAAATTCCTAATATAGAAGATTTTGATAAATGGCTCTCGGTCCCACTCCTGCAAATCATTAAAGCACCAATTTTATTTTTGTTCATCAATGATGCGGCTTCAAATAAGCTTGAATTCTCGGAAATAGTAAAAATGTCCCAAAATTTTTGTTCATTTAAATGATCTTTTACTTTTTTCATGAATTTTGATGTGTAGCGGCAGCTTTATAATAATATTTAAAAGATATTAACACCCAATCTAATTTCTTGGTATCATATGCGTAAATTATTACTACGTATAACTAGTAATTACTATTTATAACATTTTTAACTACTGATCAATATGAAACCATTAAATTCTCTTATATTTTTTCTTTTTGCATTTTTACTTACTCTACCTGCGTTTGCTGGTGATAAAGGTTATGTGGGAGAGGAAGGCACTGAAATTGAAGTAACCAGAGTATCCAATCCTGCACCTGAATATCCAAGAAGAGCTATCAGACTTGGAGTTGAGGGATCTGTTCGACTCGAGTTTGATGTTGATACTGATGGTTCAGTCCTTGATCCATATGTTGTTGAAAGTAGCCCTGCTGGTGTCTTTGACCGCGCTGCGATTAAAGCTGTAAGAAAATTTTTATATCAACCACCAACTTACAATGGAACTTCAGTTAAGGTCAACAACGTTCAGATTGACCTTACTTTTAAACTTGCTGACTGAGTTCTAGCTCGAATAGACTCAGGTAAAATATGCCGATAAGACTCCAGTTACTCTTGTTTGGGGTTATTGGCAATGTTCTTGTTGCTGCAATCTTTATATTCTCATTTGGTTACAGAGAAAATATTCAGGAAGATTCATCCAATGAATCGCTTTTAACATTATACGAATCTGCTTGGTATCAAACTTACAATAAATCTTTTGACGTAATGTCAAAATGGCTGCCGGTAACAGGAGAGAATGCATCATTCTGGGATCCTGATTCAGAAATTTTTCTTGACGAAGTTGCTTCAAGTAATATCTTTACAAATCCTTTGCTTGATACTATCAGCGCAGACAGAATTGGAGATGCACAATATTTAATTGAACTTTTCTTTGAAGAGGATCTGGATTATGGAAACCTAAGTTATGTAATGGCTTATTTTCCATCCGGGGAGAGAATTTACTGTGGAGGTGCTTTAGATCTATTAGGAGTTGATCCCTGCTCACCGGCTGCAAGACCAGATTTCTTTAGTTATCTTGACTCTTATTTAAAAGATGCCTCAACAAGACCCAGGCAATCGATTGTAAAAATTAGAGATAGCAATGATGAGCAAGCAGCTACGCTAAATCAGGCTCTTTCATTTCCTGTAAAAGTAGAGGGCGAGACATTAGCAATTGTTAGCTTGGGTGTTGATATAAGAAAAGGTCTTGAAGTTTTCGAGGATGAGTTTGAAGTAAGAACTGCGATTAATACAGAATCTGGTTTAATTTCTCTAAATGATTATTATCAGCAATTTGGTGATACAGAAGATAATTTATTTGATTTAGAAAACTTTAATAAATTAACCGACAAAGCCGCTTCTTATAAAGAGACTAATGGGTCAAGATATTCACAAAAAGATACTGAACTAGGAACCTCGGTTACCCTGCTTCAACTAAGCTCATCTCTATCTGCTGATGAGGCTCAGCTCTATGTTTTTAAAGATGAAAGAGAGAATATTCTTAGAGCAGCGAATGTCTTAAACCTCACTTATATTGCTGCAATTTCTTTTGTTATTTTCATTATTTCTTTAATTGCTTTTATTACCACAAGGACATTCGGAGGAATCACCAAGGCCATTGAAGTTCTTGAAGGATTGACCAAAGGTGATCACACACAAGAAATGCCTATCAGAAAAGGCCTACTGGCCTCAGAGCGCGATGAAGTTGGACAACTCTCTACTGCCTTAAAGTCATATAAATCTCATCTTGTTGAAATGGAATCAATCCGAGCTGAGCAAGCAGAAAGAAGGCATGAAAGAGACGAAGTTATTATTGAAAAAATGTCAGCATTAGCTGATCAATTAGATGGAAGTGCAAGAACACTAATTCTTAATGACATTAAGAAAATGAAAGATCTTGCGGATAACTCTGACAGAAACTCAAGCGAAGAAGCTTCAGTGGAACTAATGTTAGTAGCTTTTTCTCGAATGTCAGATGAAGTGAATGGTTTAATCGATGCAAGAACTGGTGAAATGGAAACAGCTCGAGATGAAGCAAGAGATGCGAGTGATCAAAAAACTAAATTCTTTGCAAACATGAGTCACGAACTTAGAACACCGCTTAACGCCATTTTGGGATACGGAGAAATGCTCTATGAAGATTGTGAAGATCTTGGGTACGATGACCTACTGCCAGATTTAAAGAAAATTACATCCTCTGGATCTCATCTATTATCACTGATCAACAATATTCTAGATTTATCTAAAATCGAAGCTGGAAAAATGGAATTATTTATTACCAGTTTTGAAATTGAACATATGATTCAAACCATCAAAGATGTGTCAGAACCATTGGCTGCTAAAAATGACAATGGTTTCGTAATTAACTTGGATGGTGCTATGGGGTCAATGTCCCAAGATGAAACAAAACTAAGGCAATGTCTTACAAATTTTTTAAGCAATGGATTTAAATTTACAAAAAATGGGACTGTGACTCTTGATGTTAAGTCCCGACTAGATGGAAAGATTGAGTTTATAGACTTTGCTGTTATTGATACCGGAGCAGGAATGAGTGCAGAAGGTGTTGCAAAAGTTTTTGAGGAATACACTCAAGCTGAACGATCAACATCTGCCAATTATGGTGGTACTGGATTGGGATTACCTATTTCCAAAAAATTTGCAGAAATGATGGGCGGTGATGTTGTTGTAACCAGTGAAGAAGGGAAAGGCTCAGTTTTTACCCTTTCAGTTCCTAGAGAATGCCCTGAATATAATGAAGATGAAGTCGATAGCAATGTTATTAATTTAGATGCTGACGATAATCTTGTGGTTCTCGTTGATGATGATGTCGCAATGCATGACCTAATAAAAAGAACAATATCCAAACTTAATTTAACTCTGATTGGGGCAACAAATAGTGAAAAAGGTATGGAATTAATCCGGGAAGTAAAGCCGAAATTAATTCTGCTGGATGTCTTGATGCCTGGAAGAGATGGATGGTCATTGCTTAAAGAATGTAAGACTGACTCAGAACTTAAGGACATTCCAGTTATTATGATTAGTCAATTAAATCAATCTAATCTTGCAGCCTCACTTGGTGCAAATGATTATTTAACAAAACCTATCGATAGAACACATTTTGTAAATACCATTCAGAGACTTCTTGGTACCGGTGGAAAAGATCAAAAGGTTCTTGTCATTGATGATGATAAGGATGTAAGAGAGTTGCTTTCTAGACTTCTTAAAGATGCAGGCTACAGACCAATTGATGCAAGAGATGGGAAGGAAGGCCTAGAGCGAACGAAAGATGAGCCAGCTTTAATTATCCTCGATCTTGAAATGCCTCGCATGGATGGGTTTGAATTTCTTGATAACTACATCAAAGATGTTCCTGAGGACAAAAGAGCCCCAGTATTGGTTTTCTCTGGAAAAGATTTAACAGACGTTCAAGAAGATCTCTTAAAAGAAAGGGTTGTAGGCTTAGTTAAAAAGGATGACGTATCAATGGATAATCTATCTAAAATGATACAAGGGATTGTAAAAAAATAATTATTAACTAAGCAGCGCTTCTATTTTTTCAAGCAATCTTTTGAAATCAACTGGTTTTGTATCAAAATCATCAGCACCACATTCCAAAGCCTTCTGCTTGTCTGACTCTAATGCGTGAGCTGTCAAAGCTATTATAGGAATAGAGTTAATGGAATCATCGGCCTTGGCTTGAATTGTTGCTTCCCAACCATCAAGAATTGGCAATCCCATATCCATCAAGACAATATCAGGTGAATCATTTCTCATCATATCCAAACCAGCCTGACCATCAAATGCCATAATGATGTCATAGCCCCTTCTAGTTAGACGCCTTGAAAGCATGTCACGATTCATTTCGTTATCTTCAACATATAGTATCTTTGCCATTATTAGTCTCCTACTAATTCGGTGTCTATCAATTTAAATCTATTTCTGCCTGATTTCTTTGCCTCGTATAGGCGCTCATCAGCTTTGTTCGTAAGGTCAGCAGAGGTTTCAGTTTCTGTTGAAAATGCAACGCCGCCGCTTGAAGTAATTTTAATATCAATACCGTCAAAGTGAACAGTATTATTATTGATTTTTATAATTAATTTTTTACAAAATTCAGCTGCTTGATCTTCATTCAAATATAAAATTGCTAAAAACTCTTCGCCACCTATCCTACCAACAATATTTGGCGATGTAATTTCTGTTTGTAACAATTTAGCAAATTCAATTAGCACTGCATCGCCGCCTGCATGACCATAGTTGTCATTAACTTGTTTGAAAAAATCAATATCAAACATAATCGTAGTAAATTGTCTTTCCTGAGATTCATTAGCTTTATCCATTGCTTCATCTAGAGCCTCAAAGACAACTCGGCGATTAAAGATTCCTGTAAGTTGATCAGTAGTTGCTTGAATATGTAACTCATTGACAAGCTCTTTTTCTCGCTCTCTCCAAAACTTTCTTTCTAAAGCAGCTACAACCTTTGCCAATAGAATTGTGCCATTAATAGGTTTTGGTAAATAATCTTGAGCCCCGAGTTGAATACACTTAGAAATACTATCAACGTCATTAAAAGCTGAAACCATTATCACTGGAAGTGATTCAGCGTTATGTTCCTTCCTAAAAGTTTTTAAGAGCTCTAGACCATTAATGTCTGGCAAAATTACATCCAAAAGAATAAGATCGGGGGTCTTTTTAAAGACTTCTTCTAACGCGGTTTTCCCATCATATGAAGTTCTACAAGTAAGGCCTTGCATTGATAAACGTCTTTGCAGAACTTCACAGTTAGTTACATTGTCGTCAACGATCAAAATATCTGATTCCTTGATATCATCATCAAGTGAGATTGAATACTCTATGTCTCCAAGAGATTTAAATAATGATTCTGCAGATTCAAGTTGATTAGAAGCATTATTATTATTTGGATCTATGGCTTCGCCTCTAATGTAATCAACAAAGACCTCAATAGCTTTTTCCGTCTCCCTTGCCAAATTGATGATTTGTTGAAAATCTTTAATGGCAGATTCATCTAAGTCATCTTCATAATCTTCCATTAATATTTCACTGTAGCCGATAATGGCATTGAGTGGAGTTCTTAAATTGTGACGAAGCTCAGAGTATTCTTCGGGAGATTTTTTTGCGTCTTCAGCATTAGCTCCAGTATTTTGTACAAATGCTACCTCATATTGTTCAATTAAATGAGTGCATGATGATTTTATCTGAGCTATTTCATCATCAGATACTAACTCGGCATCATTAAGAAATTTTTCAACTATATCGACATAATCAAAAATGGCATTTGCAGGCGTAATAAAATCTTGTTTAATTTGAGTTAGTACAATTTCTTCTGCGCCCTTAGAGGTATCTTTTGGAGTAAGCTTATCCATAATCTATGTTTCCTTAACTTGAAATGAGTCCAAAAAATCAGGGCGATGCATTAAATACCCTTGACCAATTTTGCATCCAAGATCTAACATCATTTTCTTATCTTCTTCTGTCTCAATGCCCTCTCCAATCATCTCCAAGTCAAGATCCTCGCAAACCTCTGAAACAAAGCTGATAAGCCTAGCCGTAGAGGGATCTGAAACATTAAACGTAAAGTGCTTATCTAATTTCACCACATCAATTGGAAGATCTCTTACATATTTTAATGAGGCGTACCCAGCACCAAAATCATCTAGAGCAATTTTTATGCCCTTTGCTTTTAACAAACTTAAAGACTTAGACGCAATGCTTATATCTGATAGCTCAGCAGTTTCGGTTACCTCTAAACCAAATTGATTTGGTGAGAGATTGTGCTTGTCGACAAAATCAGTAAAAATTGAGCAAAAATCAGGATGCATTATTGTGTGAGCTGAAACATTTAAATACAAAGTTGCATCTTTGAAACCTATCTCATCTTTTATTGCAAAAAATTTTTCTAACTGGACCAATGATTCTAAAACGACCAAAGAAAATAAGCTCTCACCTTCAATCTGGGGAATAATCTCATCATTTGGTAAATACCCACCCTCGCCATCTTGAAGTCTTAATAGAGCTTCGATGCCAGTAACTTCATTGGTCTCAAGATCTACTTGTTTTTGATATGCCAATTCTATCCTTTTATGCTCTATGCAATCTATTGCCTTTCTTAAGGCATCTAATCCAGACCTAGAAGAGCATAACAACTCTATCAACATGATGCCCTTCGACTCATCAACCGGTATCATGTGGACTCTTGTTCTCATTAAAAAATTTATCTCTCTTAAGGAAATTTCAATTGGAGTATCGTAATAAAGAGCAATGGATTCTAGATCACCAAAATTGTTTTTGACCTGATCATCAATTTTAATAACTGATATTTCATCCAAGCCTGATAAGTTGAAAATATAATTTGCAGCGAGATTTGCCCAAGCAATAGACCCATCAAGCTCATAGATAATGTATGGACTTGGATGATGCAATAGAGATTTGGTTAAGTAGCTTAATTCTTTGTCAGAATGCATTATTCTTATCCATATAGCTTGCTCTGTTTAATTTGTTCATCAACCAGCTCAACAAAATCTTCAGCAAAAGTAATTTTAATAAACTCCCATATCTCAAGATGCTTTGGTTCTTTAAACAACGTTTTGAATGAAACAAGCATTGCATTCCACTCTTCTTCATCCAGCATTCCTATTTTAAATTGATAGAACTGATTTTCCCTAGCTCTTAGCATCACGCTAAAATATGTTAAATAAACAGCATTTTCTTCTTTCGTTAACTCTTCATTATTTCTAAGTTTAATCTTAGTATTTACAAGGATAGGCTTCATGCCTGCAAGAGCAACCTTCTGATGAGAATCAGCAATATTTTGCCTTGCATTAGCTCGCGCAACTCTGTTTTGTTCTCTCAGTTCTGTAACCAAGAAATAAACGGTTACCAGAACTGTAAAAGGTCCAACAGTTTGAAGAATTAATATAATTGTTTCAAAATTCACTTGAGGTTTATATGTGTTTTTTTATAACTTTAATATAAGGTTTTTTTACAAGTCGGTAAAGAAACTTGAGGATATAAAAAAATATTTCTAACGTATAATAATCGCGTGCGCCCGTAGCTCAGCTGGATAGAGTACTTGGCTACGAACCAAGGGGTCGGGAGTTCGAATCTCTCCGGGTGCGCCACTTCTTATTTGGAGTTATAGAATTTTAGTGTTGAATCCTTAAGTGAAAAAAATCTTACTAAAAAAATATCTTTTAAATAATTTTGATATTGTCGCCATGGAGATTTTTGACCTTGCTTAGGTAGTTTATTCAATGCTCTTTGAACATAGCCCGAGGTAAAATCAATGTAATCATCATCGCCGATTGCATTTGAATCCGCTTCAGGGATACAGGCTGAGACTCCCTCTTTGTCCATTTGATTTAAAAGTCTACATACATATTCACATGTTAAATCTGCTCTAAGAGTCCAAGAGGCATTGACGTAGCCAAAAGTAAAAGCCAGGTTAGGCACGCCGCTCAACATCATTCCTTTGTAGGAGAATTTTTTATGAGGTTCTACTTTTTTTTGATCAACAGTTACATCTATGTCATTTAGAACATTAATTTCTATTCCTGTAGCAGAAACAATGATGTCAGCTTCAATAAACTCACCTGACTCTACTAAAATTCCCTTCTCATTAAAATTTTCGATGACTTCAGTAACCACAGATGCTTTGCCATCTCTGATTGCCGTAAATAGATCGCCATCGGGTACAAGACACATGCGCTGATCCCAGGGGTTATATTTAGGCACAAAATGTTTATCAACATCAAAATCTTGTCCAAGCTCTTCGCGAACTAAATTGATCAGCCTTTCTTTTATTTTTGCAGGGTATTTTCTTGATAGGTAAAATCCCAGGCTTGTTCTCAAAATATTTTTCCATCTAATTAGAAAATAAGTTAATCGAGTAGGAAATATTTTATTTAATACTTTATTCCATGAATCTTCTCCGGGAGCAGATACAACATAGCTAGGAGACCTTTGCAGCATGGTTACATGCGAAGCTTTTTTGGCAATTGCAGGAACCAAGGTTACAGCTGTTGCCCCGCTGCCAATAACAATTACCTTTTTGTTTGAGTAATCAATAGCCTCATCCCAGAATTGAGGATGGATAAACCTACCCTGGAATTCATCTTGATTAGGAAATTTAGGCATGAAGGGTTTGTCATAGCTATAATAACCTCCACATAAAAACAGGAAGTTGCACGTCATGGTAAATTCTTGTCCACCACTTTTGATTGTTAATTCCCATTGAGATTTTTCAGACATCCAATTTGATGAAACAACCTTATGATTAAACATTATTTGTTCTCTTAGGTTGTATTCATCGACCGTTTCATTCAAATATTCAAGAATAGAGGAGCCATCGGCAATTGATTTTTTATGGATCCAAGGTTTAAAACGAAAACCAAGCGTATGCATGTCAGAATCAGAGCGAACACCTGGATACTTAAATAAATCCCATGTACCTCCAAGAGACTCTCTTCCCTCAAGAATCACAAAAGATTTATTTTGACAGCTTTTTTGAAGGTTATAACCAGCTGCAATACCAGAAATTCCCGCTCCAACCACTACGACGTCTTTATGCATTAAAGCCCCTGAGTGTCATGGCCGAGACAAGTCTCTGATTGCTTTAAATTCATTACCTTCATACCAATTTGGCCATTGTGGACTATTTGCAAGCTCATTGCTAATATTAAAAATTACATCTATAGACTGATTGAGACCATCTAAATTCCAGTTTTCATCATATTCATCATCAACACCATGATAAGCATCTAATCTATATTGCTCTTCTATAATAAAACCTATCTCCCTGCCACCATCAACAAGATCAAAGCCTCCATCAGCATAAAGAACTGGCACACCTCTTTTTGCAAAACTTATATGATCAGATCTATAAAAATAGCCTTTTTCTGGATTTGGATCAGGGTTAATGTATCTGCCTGATTTCACTAATTCATCTTCCAGTAAATCTTCCAGTTCAGATGCCCCATAGCCAACAACTACCATGTCATTTGTTAATCCTGTTGGCAAAATAGCATCGTAATTAAAACCCGCAACAATGTTATCAAGGTTGATTGGCGGGTATTTCGCAAAATACTCAGACCCCAATAGTCCAGATTCTTCCAGCGTCAACGCCAAGAACATAATAGATCTTTCAGTATCAATTTCAGAAAATCTCTTGGCGAACTCTAATACAGCAGCAATGCCGGTAGCATTATCCACAGCACCATTTGCAATAGAATCCTCGCCAGGTTCTGTCGCATCCATAATCCCAAGATGATCCCAATGAGCCATAAATAAAATGTATTCGTCAGCTCTATCAGTTCCTTTTTTTATGGCAGCAACATTATGCGATAGAAGATATCTAACTTTATTGTGAATTTCAGAGCTAAGAGTTAACCCACGCAGCGAGAAAGGGGAAAATGTTGCCTCCAACGCAATCTCTTTCAGAGACTCATAATTAAAGCCAGTAAAACTTAAGATATCGTCTAAAGAGTTATCTCTGATCCAGCCCTCTAAAATTACTCTATCCGCACCTAAATCGTCTCGCTGAAGATCAAGCTGTGGTCCTTGCCAACTATTTTCAACAACAGACCATGGATATGCTGCAGGCTCTTCCTCGTGAACAATAATTGCAGCGGCAGCACCTTGACGCGCAGCTTCTTCAAATTTGTAAGTCCACCTTCCATAGTAAGTCATTGATCTACCATTAAATAATCTTAATTTTCCAGTAGCAAAACCTGGATCATTAATTAAAATTATTACTGTTTTACCTTTAACATCAATGCCCTCATAATCATTCCAATTATATTCTGGAGCAACTATTCCATAACCAACAAATACAACTTCGCTATCTCTAATTTTTCTATACTCTCTTGCCTGTTTGGTCCAAAAGACTACCTCCTCACCAGCAATCATTTTTCTATCGTTGCCCCTAAAAGACATGGTTAAGTAAGAAGAATCTTTTAAGGTAATTTCAGATGCAGGAACATCTAATAAATAATTTCCATCTACGGGCTCAAGATCAAGATCTTGAAAAGTCCTAGAAATAAAATTTTTAGTTAATTGGCCTCCTTCGGTTCCAGGTGCCCTGCCTTCAAACTCGTCAGATGCAAGTGTTGAGATCCAATATCTTAATCTTCCATCGGTTGTGTCGCTTAAGGAATCTGAACAACTCATTAAAATAATTGAAACAGATAGAATGGTAAGCAAAAATTGAGTCTTATTTATTTTCATGTCCATGTGTATATTCAGGTAAGTAAAGTATAAAATAGATTTCCAAATCAATGGGGTACAGATTCATGAAAATATTTTTTCAAGCTTTCATTATAAACTTAGCATTTTCGTTTTCATTGCATGCTTCTTTGTCGGAAGATTTGCCTGAAATTAACTATGAGACCTTTAAACTCGAAAACGGTCTTACAGTTATTGTTCATCAAGATAAGAAAGTTCCGATGGTGGCAGTTAATGTTTGGTATCACGTGGGATCAAAAAATGAGAAGGCTGGTAAAACTGGATTTGCTCACCTGTTCGAACATTTAATGTTTAATGGAACTGAAAATTACAATAGCGAGTATTTTGAACCATTTGAAAAAATTGGATCTACTGATCAAAACGGTACCACCAATTCTGATAGAACAAATTACTTTCAAAATGTGCCAACCAACGCCTTAGATTTAGCATTGTGGATGGAATCCGACAGAATGGGTCACTTGCTTGGGGTTGTTGATCAAGACAAGCTTGATGAACAAAGAGGCGTTGTTCAGAACGAAAAACGTCAAGGCGAAAATCAACCGTATGGAAAAGCTTTTACAAGAATAGCTGAATCTGCATTTCCTGAAGGTCACCCCTATTCCTGGTCAACCATTGGGTCTATGGAAGACTTAGATGCTGCCTCATTGGAAGACGTTCAAGAATGGTTTAAAACCTATTATGGTCCGAACAATGCTGTATTAGCGTTGGCTGGAGATATTGATCTGGAAACAGCAAAAGAAAAGGTTACCAAATATTTTGGAGATATTCCTGCAGGACCGCCATTGGTTAAACCAGATATATGGATTGCTAAAAGAAACCAAGAAAAACGTGACATCATGTATGACAACGTTCCTCAAGCTAGGATTTATAAAACTTGGAATGTCCCACCAAGAGATACAGAGGCTGCTGCTCACTTTGATTTAGCATCCAGTGTGTTGGTGGGCGGAAAAGATTCTCCTCTCTACAAAGAATTAGTCTATGAAAAGCAAATCGCAACCAGTGTGTCTGCGTTTTATTACGACAGAGAGATTGCAGGAATGTTCTTTCTTATTGCTGACGTAGTCACAGGCGAAGACCCAGCCATGGTTGAGCAAGCCATGGATGATGTTATGAATAAGTTCATCAAAAGAGGTCCAGATACAAAACAATTAAAAATAGAAAAGACCAAAACACTTGCTGGATTTGTCAGAGGCATTCAGCGCATCGGTGGATTTGGTGGTAAATCAGATCTCTTGGCTACATGTCAAACCTATACAGGCAATCCAGGTTGTTATAAAAAAAGCATCGAATACCTTGATGCGGCAACCCCAGCAAAAATGAAGGCAACACTGGCTAAATGGATTGATGGGACTCCATACGTCCTTACAATCTTACCCAATGAAAAATTAGGAGTTAATGAAAGTTCGGTTGATCGAACTCAAGGCATCCCCTATCCAACAGAAAAAGTTTCATTTAAATTTCCAAAGCTGCAAACTGCAACCCTTTCTAATGGTGCGAAAGTTGTGTTGGCTCAGCGCCAAGGTATTCCTCTGGTTGAAATGAATTTTCAATTTAATTTTGGATACGCGCAAGAAAATAATGATGAACTTGGATATACAAATTTTATGATGGACATGCTTAATGAAGGTACGAAAAAATATTCGTCCTTAGAATTTGATAGTATCTTGGGTTCGCTTGGTTCTAATATTGGCTTTGGTTCTGATCTAGATACATCTTTTGTATCTGTCTCCTCTTTAAAATCTAATTTAGATCAAACTTTAGATCTTGCCAAAGAAGCTGTAATGTTTCCTACGTTTCCAAGCAATGAGATTGCTCGAATTAAAAAACAAACTTTGGCAGCTTTTAAGAGGGACGAATTTAGAGCCTCTTCTATTGCATTTAGAAATATCGGTAAACTTTTGTATGGTGAAGATCACCCATATGGGAAACTGTTAATAGGAGCTGGGGTATCAGAAACAATCCAAAACATAGATGCGGAGAAATTATCTGACCTGCATAAAAGAGCATTAAACCCTCAAAACTTAACATTTACAGTTGCCGGTGATATTTCTATTGATGAGATAGTTGATTTACTTGAATCAAAATTTGGAAACTGGAAAAGTGAATCTGGGAGCAGTTTAAGAGATCTTCCAAAAATGCCTCTGCCTGAAAAAAGAATGGTTTACTTAATTAACAAACCAAATGCAGAGCAATCATACATTGTTGCAGGTCAACTGCTTCCACCTACTGCCACAGCCGAGGAAATTAAAATTAATTACATGAATTATGCAATCGGTGGTAGCTTCACTTCTAGACTTAACATGAATTTAAGAGAGGATAAAAGTTGGTCCTACGGAGCTAGAACTCGTTTGGGTAATGCCAAAGGTCAAAGAGCCATGCTGGTAACAGCTCCTGTGCAAACGGATAAAACCTCTGAATCCATAACCGAAATAATCAATGAGTATGCTGCTTATTTAACCACCTCTCCTACGACAGAAGATGAGTTGAGCAAAAGCAAGGCCTCAAAAACACTTCGATTGCCGGGTCAATTTGAAACCATTAGTGCCCTTAAAAGTGGTGTTTCTGGCATCGTCACTTACAACAGGGATTTGGACTATCTCAATCAGCTTCCAGATCTGCTGGACGAGCCAACCCTTCAAGACGTTCAAGCCATGGCACAAAAGTACATAAAGCCCGATCAATGGACGTGGTTGATTGTTGGTGATTTAAGTAAAATTGAAGCATCAATTAGACAATTGGGTCTAGGCACAGTTTCGGTGATTGATTAATGGCTGAACCAGTATCAATTAGCAACGCTATAGCTAAAAAAACTTTTAGCTCAAATGCACATTTACCAATTCATGAATTTGAATCTGATGTTAATTTAACAGACCTTGATCTATTTACTAATGGGCAACCATTTGATGAGTTCAAAAAAATGCGTGAAAAAGCACCGGTCTATCTCCATGCCCCTTTTTTTAATGATCCAGAGCCGGGATTTTGGTCTCTTACTCGTCACGAAGACATCTTAAAGGTTTCATCAGATCCAAAGACCTTTTCATCGCAAGCTGGAACAGGAACCATGATTACCCTTGGCAGCGAAGACAGAAGGCATCCAAAGTTATGGCGTTCAGCCGTAGATCACATGCTAAATCTTGATGGCGACTTGCACATCAACCTCAGACGAGAGCACATGCCTTTTTTCAAACCAAATTATGTTGCAGATTTGCGGATAAAAGTTTCAGCAAAAGTTCAAGCATTGCTTGATGACATTAATACCAGTGAGCCATGTAATTTTGTCACTGCTTTTTCTCAACAATTACCAATCTTCACTCTGTCAGAAATTTTAGGCATTCCTGAGACAGACAGACAAAAACTTGTAACCTGGATGGAATTTTTAGAACTAGCCCAATACATTCAAGTGGAACAAATGAAAAAGGAATTAGAAGGCCAAAAAACAAATGAGCCAGTCGACACCAACATGCTAGAGATGTTCAATAACATGATTGATGAGATGTTTGAATATGGCAGAGATATCATGAATGCAAAAAGAAAAAATCCGTCCGATGATTTGCTTTCAGCAATTGCCAATGCTGAATTGGAAGGTCAGCAATTAAGCCCTGAATTTCTTGATGGGTCATGGTTGTTAATTATTTTTGCGGGCAATGACACCACCAGAAATACATTAAGTGGGGCAATTAAACTTTTGACTGAGAACCCCGATCAAAAACAAAAACTCATAGACAATCCTGAATTAATGCCTAATTTCCTTCAAGAATGCATACGAATGATTTCACCGGTAATGCACATGCGAAGAACTACAACTTGCGAAACCGAAGTTGGCGGTCAATTAATGGGTCCAGGAGAAAAGCTGGTGATGTGGTATGGGGCAGCAAATAGAGATCCAGATATATTTTTAAATCCTGACAAATTTGATATTGAAAGAGTGAATGCTGATAAACATTTAGCTTTTGGCATTGGCAGACATACCTGCATTGGTAAGCCAGTGGCCTTGATGCAATTAGAAGAGTCCTACAAACAAATTTTAGCTCGTTTTCCGGACATTCGGATGAGCGGTGATTGGAAGGTTGCACCGAACAATTTTGTGCATGCGATTCAAGAGATGCCTGTTAAATTTTAAATTAGCTGCAAGCGTCTAATTGCTCATTTAAACTCAACCACAACTTTTCTACTTCTTCTATTTCAGTCTTAAGCTCTGTTTGATTTCTAATTAAATCATGTAAATCATCTTGAAAATCACCTTCATAAGTATCGGGTGACTGCAAAATGGCCTCAGCCTCTGCAATTTTTTCTTGTAATCGTTTGAGTCTTTTTTCTGCAGATAAAATATCGGCCTTGAGTTGCTTAATTATTTTTTGATCGATTTGTCTTTTGGCACCTGGTGTTTGCGCATCTGATTTAACTGATTTTCGAGATTGAGTTTTGTTTAAATTTTTTAAGATTCTTAAGCTGTAATCATGCAGATCGCCGTCAAATTCACTAAGACTTCCCTCTTCAACCAATAAAAATTGATCAACATTATTGGCAAGCAAATGTCTATCGTGCGAAATTAACAAGATGGCCCCGCCAAAGGATTGCAATGCCATGGTAAGGGCTTGTCTCATTTCCATATCGAGGTGATTGGTTGGCTCATCCATCAAAAGTAAGTTTGGTTTCTGGTAAGCAATAATGGCCAAGGCAAGTCTAGCTTTTTCGCCTCCAGAAAAAAGTTTAATTGGATCTTTGACCTTATCGTTCTTAAAGTCATAACCCCCAAGGTAAGTTCTTACTTGTTGCTCAGTTTTTTCAGGATCAAGTTGTTGAATGCATTGGTAGGCTGTTTTTGATAAATCTAAATCATCGACTTGATGTTGAGAAAAATAACCTACTTTTAAATTGCCGCCCTCAAATCTGTAACCATCAAGCAGCTTGATGCTGCCAACCAAACTTTTCATTAAAGTAGATTTTCCGGCTCCGTTTGGTCCCAGCAACCCTATTCTATCTCCAGGATGTAAACTTAAATTTATTTTTTGGAGCACCGGCTCTGAGTAACCGAGAGTTGCATCATCCAATGTTAATAAGGGATCAGAAATTTTATCTGCTTGGGGAATGCTGAAATGAAATGGTGAGTCAACGTGAGCTGGGGCTATGACCTCCATCCTTTCCAATGCTTTCACTCTGCTTTGAGCTTGCCTTGCTTTGGTGGCCTTGGCTTTAAATCGTCTGACAAAATCTTGCATGTGGGCAATTTCACGCTGTTGCTTTTTAAAGGTGGCAGCTTGCTCTGCCAATCGCAAAGCTTTAACCTCTTCAAATTGTGAATAGTTGCCCGTGTAGAGCTCTATGGCTTGGCGGTAAATGTGGGCTATGGTGTTAACGCATTCATCTAGAAATTCTCGATCATGGGATATTAAGATAAGAGCTCCTTTGAAAGATTTAATCCAATCGGCCAGCCACACAATCGCATCTAGATCTAAGTGATTGGTTGGCTCATCGAGCAACAATAAATCTGATGGCTGCATTAAGGTTCTAGCAAGATTTAAACGAACACGCCAGCCACCTGAGAAATCTTTCACCGTTTTTTTTAAATCTTCTTGAGCAAAACCTAAACCGATCATCAATTGCTCAGCTTTTGATAAAGCTGCATGACCATCCAATGAATTGAAAATTGCATGCAGTTCGCCTAATTCATCAAAACGTTCATTTGCTTCGGCTGCATGAATCTTTTGTTGGATTTCAATCAGTTGCTTGTCGCCCTTAAGAACGTATTGCACTGCCACATCATCTGTTCCAGGAACCTCTTGCGCTAAATAGGACATCCTGAGATCCTGAGGATAATCCAAGTAACCCTCCTCAACATCCAATTCTCCTGTGATCATCTTAAATAGACTCGTCTTGCCAGCTCCATTGGCACCAATAAGACCAACTTTCTTGTCTCTGTGAATGACAAAAGAAGCCTCTTCAAAAAGAAGATTGGGGCCTCTGCGTAAAGCCAAGTTAGTAAATGAAAGCATTTATGAAGTCGATAAAAAAATGTTAGTGTAACAAAAACTTTTACTCTTTAATTGATCTAACATTCATATAAAATAACCGCATGGCAAATTCTATTTGGTTTCAAACTCACTCGATTGATGATTTTAAATATTCATCGGTGAACATGGATAAACATCTTGGCATTGAAGTTACTGAAATTGGTAATGATTTTATTATCGCCAAAATGCCTGTCGTTGAGAAAACCAAGCAGCCGTATGGCATCCTGCATGGTGGTGCATCTTGCGTCCTTGCTGAGAGTATTGGCAGCATAGCGGCAGCACTAACATTGGATGGATCTAAAAAATACCCAGTGGGCATCGAAATCAATGCCAACCATATTTCATCACCCACTGAGGGTTATGTGTTTGCCAGGGCAGAACCTGTTCACATAGGCGGCTCAACCTCGGTTTGGAACATAGATATATCTGATGAGACAGGCAAAAGAGTATGCTTTGCAAGGTTTACTGCCTTACATAAAATTTACCCAAAATAAATTGGCCCCAAGCAATGCTTGAGGCCTTATGGCTTTAATTAGTCCTCAAAGTCTGAAGCAACAGTGATATGAACTCCACCAAATTGGGCTGGTGAGTAATGCGATGTTTTTACAACCCACTTACCTTCTTCTTGTACCCAATTTTGACTAACTCTGGTTCTATAATCTGATGAAATGGAACCATTTTGAGCAACTCCCTCATAGTAAAACCTTACATAGACAACCCCATCAGCAATCTGACTAAATTCAGGATAGTAAGTATTCAAAGACCCCAATTGACCGCTTGCACCCCATTGAGCAGCCGTTGTTTTAGCTAAACCTTTATGAAAACTGCCATCTGAATTGGTGTTAAATGTTCCTGAAGCACTTTCCATTGCTGCCACAGTATCCCAATCTTGACTAGACCTTGCATCAAAGTATTCTGCAAATGCCTTGGCAACTTCTTGCTCAGCCTTGGTATGGTTATCTGCTTGAGTGGATACCATAAAAAACAGGCACATAAATATTGATAAATTACGCATTTTTTCTCCTTATTAAAAATCTGATAATAGCATCAGTGCCACAAAAAAAAATATATATTAACGATATTAATCTTTAAGATTTAATACGTCATAAATCGACTCGCCGGCTTGAACGTTGAGATACAGATAACCAAAGAAAATCCATTGGAGAACAAGCACAGTATTAAGTATTCTAAGTGTTAACTTCCACCTGCCTTCAGCAACATAGTTTAAGTAAAGAACCATAATTGAATAAACAGTTAGGGAGGCTATCTCGTAGTGTTGGATATAACTATGAAACATTTATAACCATTTAGTTTATATCTAAGGCGTATTCTCGAAGAATCTTAAGCGGAACTAATTCGAGTGTTTTCTCATGAGTTTTAGTTAGATAAATTTTTGGTGCGCAATTGGCTTCATAGGCTTCAACCCATCTAGGTGCACACAAGCACCAGTCATCTCCTTCTTTGAGACCTGGAAACCCATACTCTGGCATGGGAGTCGATAGATCATTGCCCTGAGCTTTAGAGAATGCAAGAAACTCATCGGTCATATGAGCGCACACAGTGTGCATGCCTCTATCTTGATCCATGGTTTCACATGAACCAGAGCGAGTGAATCCTGTCATAGGTTCCTCACAACAAATTGGTAAAACGTCACCAAATACATTTAATTGATCCATGGAATTATTATACGATTTATTTTAATAAATTAAGCACTTCACCTGGCTTAGGTGAGCGAAAAAATTCTGGTTTCAACCCTTTTGCTTTTAACTCCGCTGCCAGTCTTATGGGTGGTTCTGCCACTGGCTCATCGGTAAGGGTAAAGGTACCCCAATGCATGCCAAATGAATGGGGTGTTTGGAGATCTAATGCTATCTGAACTGCCTCTTCAGGGTTAACGTGGGAGTCTTTCATGAACCATCTAGGATCATAGGCTCCAATGGGTATAAATGAGTAATCTGGAGCTCCAAGTCGCTGATATGTGGTCTTAAAATCACTTGAATAACCTGTATCACCAGCGTGATATAACTTTAGATCAGCCGTTTCAATAAACCAACCTCCCCACAAACTTTTATTGCGATCAAACAGCCCTCTTTTAGACCAGTGTTGGACTGGAGTGAAATGAATCCTGGACTGCCCTACTTCCATGCTTTCCCACCACCTAAGCTCATGCACATGAGTTAAGCCTGCTTTTTTTAGCCTTTTGCCATCGCCCATTGGGACCAAGAAAATAGTTTCAGGATTAATTTTATGCAGTCTTTTAAGTGAATACATATCTAGATGATCGTAATGATTGTGACTGACCACAACCACATCAATTTTAGGCAGATCTATTAACTTCATAACCGCAGGAATCATGCGTTTGGGACCAGCAAAACCTATGGGCGATGCCCGTTTTGCAAAAATGGGGTCGGTTAAGATGTTAATATCGCCGTTATTGATTAAATATGTTGCATGGCCTATCCATACCGCATAGTTCAATCGATCTGATTGAAGTTTTTGCCACTCATCTGAGGTTTCGATCTCTATGCGCTCAGGACTTTTTTCTCCATCAAAGACCCAACTCATCAATTGACCAAAGGTCTTACCGTTTTGATTTTCGTTGGTATTCTTAAAAGTTTCTGCCTTAGTGTGATTTACAAAAAGAAAGCAAAGAACGCCTAACGTCAAAAGATATTTCATGAAACTAAATGTTATGGAATATAGTGAATGGGTGAGGACCAAACACGCTCTTGAATGGTTTTTGTTATATCTGATCTTGGCTCAACATTGTTTCTCAGTGCATCCCATGTGCTCCACCTGCAGGTTGGATTTTCCAATGCTCTCACATAAT
>ERZ802824.244-NODE-244-length-29732-cov-23.3129_pt1 | contig 29732 bp, 39 predicted proteins | sample MGYA00345650_ERZ802824 | MGnify/ENA primary metagenome ERZ802824 (study PRJEB30503, sample SAMEA104212361) | marine metagenome | biome: Westerlies Biome; feature: [SRF] surface water layer (ENVO:00010504) within the epipelagic zone...; material: water... | reverse complement strand
CCTATATTAAGTTCTATTATGTCTGGTAATCCTACAATTTTAGCAACATTTTCAAAGGTTAAACCATGTCCTGCATGGCAATTTATACCTTTTTCTTTTGCAAAAAATACATTTTCTTCTATCTTTTTAAATTCTTTATCAATATTTCTGTTTTTTATAAATGCATTAGCATAAGAGCCTGTATGAAACTCAACAGTACTAATGCCCAAATCATTGACAGCTTTAATCTGCTCTTTATCTGGATCAATAAAAATTGAAACATTTATTTCAGTATCAGTAATAGATTTTAAAACTTTATTTAATTCCTTAAAATTGTTAATCACATCTAAACCACCTTCAGTAGTTATTTCTTTTCTGTTTTCTGGAACAAAACATACAAATTTTGGATGATAGTTAATTGCAATATCTATCATTTCTGAATTAGCAGCAATTTCTAAATTTACAGGTATATTTACAGTATCTAAAATATTTCCTAAATCTTTTTCATTTATGTGTCTTCTATCTTCTCTAACATGAACAGTTATTAAATCTGCACCAGATTCTTCGACAACTTTAGCCGCTTCTATTACTTTTGGAGTATCACCACCTCTTGCATTTCTAAGTGTGGCCACGTGATCAATATTAATACCTAGCCTAACATGTCTATTCACTTTAATTCCCTTTTAAATTTTTATTTTTCTTTAATTTTGATTTTTTGTACGAAGAAACAAAACTATGTGTTAGTGAATAAGTTAACAACCAGACTGGTATTGCTAATATTGCTCCACCTAATAACATTGGTAAAAAAATTTCATAAGTTTGAGTTATTATCATATCAAAATTAATTTCATGATTTAATTCTTTTTGTTTATTTGAGGTAACAAATGCCCCAACTTTGTAAATCAATCCCCAAATAAATGGAAATGTAATTGGATTTCCTACTATCGTGCCTAATAAGGCCGCAACATAGTTACCTCTAATTATATAAGCAAAAACTATGGCAAGTAAAAAGTGAAGTCCTAAAAGGGGGGTAAATGAAACCATTGAGCCACAAGCAAATCCAGCGGCTATAGCATGTGGAGAAGCAGGCAAACGTGCTAATTTCAATTTATAATAAGAGATAAACCTTGTTACTCTAATCACAAAGATTTTATAAAATTTCATAGATTTAATTATTTAACAACTCCATTTAATCTTTACCTCTTTCAACACTTTCTACAAACTCAGATAACCTCATTGCTGCAATTATTTGATTTAAATGGGTTATATTTTTAACTTCCAGGTCAATGTTAAACTTATAATAATCTAAATCCCTTGAAAAAACTTGAATATTAGAAATATTTCCATCATTTAAACTAATTATCTTTGTAACATCTGCCAAGCTTCCTGGCTCATTTGCCAAAACAGCAACTAAACTTCCTTTATGAAAGGATTGGCCTTCTCTATCCCATGATAATTCAAGCCATATTTCAGGCATATCGTTAAATTTTTCTAATGCAAAACAATCTAGGGCATGGACAGTAATGCCTTTTCCTGTAGTGACAATACCTACAATCCTTTCACCTGGCAATGGATGACAACAATGTGCATAATGAATAGCCATTCCTGAAACTATGCCCTTAATTTTCATACTTTCTTTTGAAAGGGGTTTTTTTAAAGATGGTAGTGTTGTTTTTAAATTTTCTTTGTTGGGATACAAAAAATTTAAAACTTCTCTTGAATTAATATTTCCCTTACCAATTTCGATTAATAGTTCCTGTACATCTGACAAATCAAATTCATTAATAACTTTTATTAAACTTTTTTCATGCATTCTTTTTTTCTGCTGCCTATATTCCTTTTGAAGTAAAGCAGTCCCTAAATGCAAAAATTCTTTAATTTCTCTATTTCTTATGAATCTTCTAATTGCTGATTTAGCCTTACCAGTAATACAACTTTCAATCCATTTTGGATCAGGAAAACCATTTTTTGAAGTTAATATTTCAACTTGATCACCATTTTTAATCTCTGTGGTTATTAACCTATTTTTGTTGTTAATTTTAACGCCAACTGCTGCATTACCAACTTCAGAATGAACAGCGTAAGAAAAATCGACTGCATTTGCTCCCTTTGGTAAAATTATTAAATTGCCTTTTGGAGTGAAACAAAAAATCTGATCATTATACATCTCTAATTTTGTATTTTCTAAAAATTCTTCTGGTTCATTACTCTCTTCTAGAATTTGAATTAACTCCCTTACCCACTTATATCTTATACCTTCAGACCATTTTTTACCTTCTTTATAAATCCAATGAGCAGCCACTCCATTTAGAGCAAATTGATCCATAATAGATGTTCGGATTTGAACTTCAATTTTTGTTTTTTTTGGCCCAATCAAACTTGAATGAAGTGACTGATATCCATTACGTTTTGGTGCCGATATATAATCTTTAAAACGACCCATAATGGCTGTGTATTCTTGATGAAGTATTCCAAGACCTTTATAACAAGATTCCACATCATCAACAATAACTCTAAAGGCCATAATATCAGACAACTGATCCATACTTAAATTCTTATATTGCATCTTTTTCCAAATTGAATAACTACTTTTAACTCTTCCAGTTACTTTAGAATTAATGTTATTTTTTTTTAATAACTCTTCGATTTCTTTAGTAATGAAAGGAATATTTAATTCATCTTTAGAATAAATTAACTTAAGACGTTTTAATATAGATTCTCTTGTCTCTGGCTTTAAGACAGCAAAGCATCTATCTTCCAACTCTCTTTGAATTGCATTTATTCCAAGACGTTCCGCTAAAGGAGCAAAAATTTCAAGTGTTTCAAAACAAATTTTTGATTTTTTTTCATTATTTTTAATTCCATCAATAGTTCTAATATTGTGTAATCTATCTGCAAGTTTAACCAAAAGAACCCTAATATCATCTGATGATGCTAATAAAAGCTTTCTAAAATTTTCTGCTTGAGCAAAACCAAATTTTAAATCTAATTTCGATAATTTAGTGACTCCGTCAACTAATCTTGAAATTTCATTTCCAAATTCATCATTTATGTTTTGAATTGTAACTTTAGTATCCTCAACAACATCGTGTAAAAGAGCTGTTATTATTGTTGAAGAGTCTAACTTCATTTCAGCTAAGTAATCTGCTACAGCTAAAGGATGTGTAAAATATTCTTCACCACTACCTCTGTATTGGTTGGTATGTGCTTTCTTTGACAAAAGATAAGCTTTTGAAATTGTTTCTTGAGAAACAATATTATCATATTTTGAAATTTTTTTATAAAGTTGAGAAGCTGTTATTTTCATTTAGGATATGTTACTTTATTAAATAATTATATCCACAACTAAAATTATAATTTGAAAAAAATAAACTAATAAATCCTAATCTTCATTTTTTAGAAATTCATCTGAGACATCGATAAATGAACCTTCTTCATTAGAATTAGTTTTATTAAACATGAAATCATCATTATTCTGATTTTTATTATCAGATTCATTTAAGTAAGCAGCAAATTCTTCTTCTAAAGAAGCATCGTTTTCTAAATTAACGTCTTCTTTTATTAAATTTTTTTGCATGGATCTAATAAATCGTTCCTGTAAACTGTCTGCATCAACAGCTTCTGATGCAATTTCACGAAGAGACACTACTGGATTTTTATCATTATCTCTTTCAATTTCAATTGCCACACCATTAGAAATTTCTCTGGAACGTTGAGCAGCAGCAACTACTAAATCAAATCTATTTGGAATTTTTTTTATACAGTCTTCAACTGTCACACGAGCCATAGTATTTCTCCCAAATAATTGATGAACTAATATATAAATTAATACAAAAAATCAAATTAATTTTTTGTAATAGAGAATTCGTCTAGTTTTTGTTTATCTAATTTTCTTAGAATCTCTAAAATATTAACTTTTAAAAGTGGATGAAACCAGTTTGGATCTATTTCAGCTAATGGTCCTATAACAAATCTTCTCAAATGTGCCCTTGGATGTGGTATAGTAATTTTTTTATTTTGAAGAACTTTGCTTGAATAGTCTATCAAATCTAAATCAATAGATCTTGGTTCATTAATTTTATTTCTTTTTCTGCCAAACTTTGCTTCTATTTCATGTAAAGATTTTAAAACCTCATATTCATTTTTTTTGGTGCTAGCAATAGCTACACAATTAAAAAAATTTGGTTGGTCACTTTTTGGTATAGGTTCTGTAATATACCATTTTGATTGTTTTTCAACTTGAATTGAATAATCTTTAAGTGATTTAATGGCATTGTTACACACTTCTACAGGATGACTTCCATCCTTTGAGTTTATATTTCCACCAATACCGATAATTATTTTATTGTAAATCATAAAGACATAAGAAAGATATATTAAGAATTTACAAGTGATTTAATTATTATTTTTTAATAATCTATGTTTCTCCCTATCCCAATCACGTTTTTTTATTACTTCTCTTTTATCAACTTTCTTTTTCCCTTCTGCAATTCCAAGAGATATTTTAGCTAATCCTCTTTTGTTAAAATATAGGCTCAATGGTACAACTGTACACCCATCTTTTTTAATTTGACCTAAAATCTTATTTCTTTCCTTTTTATGAATTAACAACCGTCTAACCCTTTTAGGTTCGTGGTTTTGACCTGACGCCGCGGAGTTATACTCTGGAATATTGGAGTTTATTAGAACAATATGGCCAAATTCGTCAGTTGCATATGATTCAGCAATACTAGCTCTGCCAAGTCTAAGGCTTTTAACTTCACTACCTAATAATATGATACCTGCTTCTATTGTATCTATAATAGCATAATCGAATTTAGCTCTTCTGTTCTCAGCCACTCTTCCATGCGATATGCCTTTACTAATGTTTTTTTTCATTTTTATTCTATAAAACTAAAGTAAACCTACTTTTTTAAGAGCATCATGTACATTTTTCTTACTTGTTTCTTCAATTTCGACTATGGGTAATCTAGCTTGAGAAGAACATAAACCTAACAATGAGGCTGCATATTTTAATGGACCTGGACTAGTTTCACAAAATAATGCGTCATGTAAGGGCATTAATTTCTTATTAATTTCTTGAGTAGTATTAATGTCACCTTGTTTCCAGGCGTTATGCATTCTTGAAAGTAAATTCGGAGCAATATTAGCTGTAACAGATATACAACCATGTCCTCCAGCTGCCAAATAAGCTAGTGCTGTTCCGTCTTCACCTGAAAGTTGTATGAAGTCCTCACCTATCAAATTCAAAAGTCTTGTAGGCCTTGCTAAATCAGCAGTTGCGTCTTTTACGCCAACTATTAGATCATTTTTAGCTAGTTCAGCCATAGTATCATCAGACATTTTTATTACAGAACGTCCAGGGATGTCATAAATTATAATTGGTTTATTTGAATTTTTAATAAGTTCATTATAATGAGCTAATAACCCAGACTGTGTTGGCTTATTATAATAAGGCGTTACGACTAAAAGACCATCTGCGCCTGCTGCACATGCATGTTTTACAAAATCAACTGCTTCAGAAGTAGAATTTGATCCAGCACCAGCAATTACGGGAACCCTACCATTAGATTGTTCAATACAAACTTCTACAAGTTTTTTGTGTTCATCATGAGATAAAGTTGGAGACTCGCCAGTTGTTCCAACAGGAACCAAGCCATGAGTTCCATTTTCAATTTGAAAATCTATCAGATTTCTGTAAGCATTAATATCTACTTGATTATCCTTAAATGGCGTTAAAAGTGCCGTATATGAACTATGAAATAACATTAAAATAACCTCGCCATAAAAAATTTAATTTGTATATCATAATCATGTCATTTAAATTTAACAAGTTATACTAATAAAATTTATCTAGGAAAATATTGATGATTGAAGACAATGTATCGTATGAATCAATTTCAAGAGCCGCTAAAAGATTAAGAAATCATATTGTTAAAACACCTTTATTGAAATCACAATATGTTAACCAAAAATTAAAAACTAACCTTTTTTTAAAAGCTGAAAATCTTCAAACTATTGGAGCATTTAAATTTAGGGGCGCTATGAATACTATTTTGCAACTTCCCGCTAGTGTTAGTAAAGTTGTTGCGTGGTCAAGTGGAAATCATGCACAAGCAGTTGCTGCTGCAGCCAAAATAACAGGTCGTGAAGCAACAATTGTAATGCCTGAAGATTCTCCCCAAACTAAATTAGATGGAACTGCTTTTTGGGGTGCAACCATAGTTAAATATGATAGAAACACTGAAAACAGAGAAGAGATTGGAAAAGCTATAGCTCAAAAAAATAATGCCACTATTATTCCACCTTTTGATGACGTTAATGTTATAATTGGTCAAGGCACAGCAGGCATAGAGTGTATAGAACAATTAGAAGAAATTAATGTTATACCTGATATTGTCTTATGCTGTTGTGGTGGGGGTGGATTAATTGCAGGAATTAGTACAGCAATAAGAGCTAAATTTGAAAAAACTAAAATTTTTTCGGTTGAACCTGAATATTTTGATGATACTAAAAAATCTCTTGAAAATAATGAATTAATTTCAAATTCAATGAATCATAAATCAATATGTGATGCTTTATTAGCCGAAAAGCCTGGTAATATAACTTTTGGTATTAATAAATTAAACTTAACCTCTGGATTGTCAGTTACTGACAATGAAGCATTAAAAGCTATGAATGCAGCATATAAACATTTTAAAATTGTTCTTGAACCAGGAGGAGCTGTAGCGTTAGCTGCTGCTATTTCAGGAAAAATAGATATAAAAAATAAAAATGTTCTTGTTATAGCTTCTGGAGGAAATGTTGACAAAAATGTTTTTGAAAGTTGCTTAAAGACAGAGACTATTTAAATTATTTATTTAAAAATTTTATAACCTTTTCTTTAAGAGGTCTTCTTCTCTCAATTGGTTGCTTTACTTTATCACCAATATAAATAAACCCAGCAATTTTATCAGTTTTAGGATCACCACCAATTTCTTTTATCATAATTTTGTTATAAGAATACCATTCTGTTAACCATTGAGCCGCATAACCCAAAGATTGAGCTGCAATAAGAAGATTTGCACAGACAGCTCCTGCAGACAATTCCATTTCCCATAATGGTATTTTAGGATGTGAAACTGGTTTCGACAAAACCCCGATAACTACGCTGGCTCTGATAAACCTGTTTCTTTCATATTCAATTTCTTCTTTGGAAGCGTCTGGATTATTTAATTTAAATTCAGGGGCTAATATTTTATTACCAATTCTGTATCTTGCCTCATCTTTGATAACAGTTAAAATCCATGGTGTTAATGCACCATGGTCAGGAACTCTTATACCGCAAGCTAATATATTATTAAGATCATCATCAGTGACAAAACTACTATCCATATTTTTGGCTGTTACTGACCTTCTAGATTGAAGAAAATTTATTACATCTTTCATGAAATTATCTAAAAATTAAGCTTTACTTGTTAAATATTATGATACAAACGTAATTACTGATGACACATTTTTTTAAAATAAACAATGTATAACGACCCAACAATTGTTGTAATAATAATTTTAGCTGTTCTAGCAGGTGGACTTATTAAAGGAACTCTTGGGTTTGGAATGCCAATGGTAGCTTTACCTATTATTGCTTTTGTAATTCCAGCTACCACAGCAATGATAATCTTATGTGCGCCTATATTGTTGACAAATTTTTTGCAGATAAAATTCAAACAAGGTATTAGCAGTTATCGATTTTTACCAATGATATTGAGTTTAATTATTGGTTTAATTGTTGGTGCTCGTTTGATACTAGAGATCAATTTAAATACAATAACTCAAATAATTGCGGTTTCAATAATTTTTGCTGCATTAATAAATTGCTTTGGATTTCAAATTCAAAATCCAAATAAAAGTCGTGAGAGAGTAATTACTAGTATAATTGGTTTTGGGTCTGGGATCCTAGGGGGGCTCTCAACTTTCTACGGGCCACCTATGCTTGCATATTTAGTTGCATCAGACCTTCCTAAAGAAAAATTTGTTAGAACTGTTTCCACAATGTATTTTGTAGGATCATTTCCACTATATGGCTCTTTAATTTATTATGGTTTTGCCACTAAAGAAGATATATTTATGAGTATGTTTTTAATAATACCAGCTTTTATTTCACAACAAATAGGAACAAGGATTAGGGATAAAATTAATCAAAAACAGTTTAGAACTTGCATTTTGGTAACATTGATTATACTAGGAATTTCACTTTTCATTAAGACAATATAAAAATCTATTTTTTTAAAAATGCTACAAGTTTTAGGCTTAACGAAACGAAAGGACCAATAAAAACTGCGAATATTATTGTACCTATTCCTAAAGTACCCCCCAGAAGCCAGCCTAGAAAAACAACAGAAAACTCAATGCTAAACCTTATTAAACTTATTGGTTTATTATAATTCTTAGATATACCTGTCATAAGTCCATCCCTTGTTCCAGGTCCAAGATTTGCTATCAAATAGATACCACTGCCAAATCCAACAAGTAAAGTTCCAAAAAAAGATAAAAAAACAGGATGAAAAAATTCATTTAAGAAGTAAAGAAATGGAATTGTCCCCCCCATTGTGAGTGCTATAATGAAAATATTCATTATAGTCCCTAACCCTGGCTTAAGTTTTAATGGCAACCAAAAAATCAAAACAATACAGCTAATTATAAAGGTAGATAAACCGATACCTATATTTACTATTTTAGCTACTCCCTCTGCTAAGACAGTCCATGGAGTAACCCCATTTTGAGAAATCACCAAAATACTTTCTCCTAAACCAAATATAAATAATCCTAGGCAAAGAAAGAAAAAAGTTTCAAGTTTTGGGAAAAATATATTTGGTCTTTGGGCGCTCCAAGATGTCACGGGAACTGAACTAATTAAAAATATTTTTGAGAAAAGTTTCAGGTCATTATTAAAAATTTTCATATCATTTTAAATTTATCTGAACTTTATATTAGATCTATTCAATTCTTTTATACTTGTACATCCCATTAACTTCATGTCTCTTTCAAGTTCACTTTGGTATAAACTCAAAGCGCGTTCTACACCTTTTTGACCAGCAGAAGCCAGAGCATATAAATACATTCTGCCACCCGAACAAGCTTTGGCACCAACAGATAACGCTTTTAAAATATGGGTGCCCCTTTGAATGCCACCTTCACAAATAACATCAATTTTATCACCTACAGCATCAACAATTTCTGCTAATTGATCAAATGGTGCTCTAGCGCCATCCAACTGACGACCACCGTGATTGGATACCATAATTCCCGTACAACCAATATCTACAGCCTTCTTAGCATCTTCTACACTCATAATACCTTTAAGGGCAAAATGTCCTCCCCATTTTGAACAAAGTCGTTCTGCATCTTTCCAATTCATTGATTGGTCCAACATTGATGAAAAATATGATCCAATTGAAGTTGCAGTATTAGTTCCTTCACTTACGTGATCTTGTAATTGGGGTAATTCAAATTTAGGTTTAGTTAAATAATTTATTGCCCACATAGGCTTAGATGCAAAGCTAAATAAACTAGATAAAGTTAATCTAGGAGGAGATGTAAATCCCGTTCTTAGGTCTCTTTCGCGGTTACCACCTGTAATAGTATCAACAGTTAATGCCAAAACATCAAATTTAGCAGCCTTAACTCTATCAAGCATACTATCATTTAACCCCCTATCTTTATGGAAATAAAATTGAAACATTTTTGGAGTTGAAACTATAGAGGCAATTTCTTCAACACTTACTGTTCCTAAAGATGAAACTCCAAACATAGTACCGAATTTCTGAGCTGCTTTTCCAACTGCTCTCTCACCTTCATAATGAAATAACCTTTGTAAAGCCGTTGGAGCACAATAAAATGGTAAATCAAGTTTTTTACCAAAAATAGTTGTTGATAAATCAACATTTTCAACACCTCTTAAAACATTAGGAATTAAATCTGCATCGTTATAAGCTGCTGTGTTTCTATTGTAAGTAACCTCGTCGTCAGCAGCCCCATCAATGTAATGAAAAATTGGCGAAGGTAGGCGTTTCATTGCTAATTTTCTAAAGTCTTGAAAGTTGTAACAATCGTTTAAATTCATTGAATATCCTTTACATACATCATGGTAATAAGTATTTTTAAATTATTATATATTATAAGCTTTATGAAGAAAAAAAACATATAAGTTTTTTAAATTTTGTCTATTCAAATTTTATTAGGAAAAATCATGAACAAAATTAGCAGAGTTGAAATACATGAATTCACTCATATTGCAAATAATCTTGGTCTTTTGACTAATGCAAATACTATAGGTGCGGTTGGCTATGCAAAAGACCAATCTATAAAACTAGATAAATATGCAATTGTTATAGAAACTAAAGACGGATGTAGAGGAGAATACGTTACCCATTGGGGAGGAAATCAAGTAGCTTGCGCACAATCAAAAATGTTAGCTCCTAAATTATTAGATTATAATGCTGATGAAAGAGAAAAAATCTATGACGACTTTAAAAGGGAGCTTAGACAATTTGATCATATGGGTCACGGCCCTTTAGATATTGCATTGTGGGATTGGGCAGGAAAAAAATTAAATTGTTCAGTTGGAGTATTACTTGGAAGTTACAGGAAACGTCTTCCTGCGTATGCTAGCACTTATCACGGTGATAGAAATGGAGGACTAGATTGCAAGGAAGCCTTTGGTGACTTTGCTGAGCAATGTTTTGAATTGGGATATAAAGCATTTAAAATCCATGGTTGGCATGAAGGAGACAGAAAAGAAGAAGCTGAGAACGTTTTACATGTAGCTAAAAAAGTAGGTGATAAGATGACCTTAATGCTTGACCCTGCATGTCAACTTAGAACCTTTGCTGATGCCCTATATGTTGGAAGAGCATGTGATGAAGCAAACTTTTTTTGGTTAGAAGATCCTTATAGAGATAGTGGTGTATCAGCTTTTTCTCATAAACGTCTAAGAGAGATGTTAAAAACACCAATTTTACAAACAGAGCATATTAGAGGTATAGAAACTAAGTGTGATTTTTTAATTGCTGGAGGGACTGATTTTTTAAGATCTGACCCTGAATATGATATGGGAATAACAGGCGCAATGAAAATTTCACATTTGGGAGAGGCATTTGGAATAGACGTAGAAATACATGCTTGTGGCCCTGCCCATAGACATGTAATGGCCACAACTAGAAACTCTAACTACTACGAGGTAGCTCTTGTTGGACCTGATTGTCCAAACACTATGGCCCCTGTTTATAAATGTGGTTACACAGACATGATTAATTGTATCGATAATGATGGTTATGTTTCTGTTCCTGATGGGGTTGGATTAGGAGTAAAATATGATTGGGATTTTATAAAATCAAATACTACAAATTTAAGTGTCTACGAGTAAAAAATAAATGTCTAAAAATGAAATTTTGGTAATTCTTGGCAATCAATTATTTCCGATAGAACATATTAAAAAAACTAATGTTAATAAAATATTTATGGCTGAAGATTTTGGCTTAACTACTGAGCATAAGCATCATAAATTAAAAATTTTAATGTTTCTTTGGTCAATGAGACAATATAGGGATGATTTGGTTAAAAATGGATATGAGGTATTTTATCATTCTATTGAAGATGATAACTTTAAGGATAAATTTGAAGATAAAGTTTTAGAAGTAATCAAAAAAAAGAAGATCACTACAATTAAATTTTTTGAAATTGAAGATCATTTTTTTGAAACAAAATTTAACAATTTCATCTCAAAGAACAACTTGAATTGCGAAATCATGAACAATCCAATGTTTCTTACCACAAGATTAGAATTTAAAGATTTTTTAAAAAGTCAAAAAAAATTAATAAGAATGGCAAGTTTTTATCAAAAAATTCGTCAAAAAATGTCAATTTTAATTGATGATCAAAATAAACCTCTAGGTGGAAAATGGTCGTATGACGAGGATAATAGAAAAAAAATACCAAAAAATATCGATATACCTAAAATACCTCCAATCCAAAATGACAAAAAATTTAAATCATTGAAATTAAAAATAAATTCTTTTTTTCATGATCATCCAGGCTCAACAGATTATTTATGGATGCCAACAAACAGGCAAGAGTCGCTAATTTGGTTAGATAATTTTTTTAAAAATAAATTTTCAAATTTTGGTAATTATGAAGATGCAATAAGATCAGAAAATAATTTTCTTTTTCATAGCGCTATTAGCCCAATTCTTAATATGGGGTTATTAACTCCAGACGAAGTAATCAAAAAAGCTTTAGAATTTTCTAAACTTAAGTCTATTCCTATCAATTCTCTAGAAGGGTTTATTCGTCAAATTATTGGATGGAGAGAATTTATAAGAGGTATCTACCATAGCAGAGGTAAAGAAGAAATTAATTCAAATTACTGGAACCATCAACAAAAATTAACAAAAGATTGGTATGAAGGAACTACAGGAATTGATCCATTAGATGATGCAATAAAAGACTGTATTAAATTCGGATATACCCACCATATTCCTAGATTAATGGTGATATGTAATATTATGAATCTATCTAAAATACATCCAAATGAAATTTATAAATGGTTTATGGAAATGTTTGTAGATTCTTCAGATTGGGTAATGGTTCCAAATGTTTATGGGATGGGAACTTTTGCAGATGGAGGTATATTTGCTACAAAACCATATTCTTGTGGTTCAAATTATATTTTAAAAATGAGTAATTATAAAAAAGACGATTGGTGTGATATTGTAGATGGTTTATATTGGAAGTTTATGAACGATAATGTTTCTTTTTTCAAAAGTAATCCAAGACTTGCAATTTTAGTAAAATCCTTAGAAAGGATGAATACTGATAGAAAAGAGCTAATCTTTGGGAAAGCCAATGATTTTATTAATACTAAAACAATTAAATAGTACTTCACAAAAAAAAGAAATTTTATAATATAAAATTACATTTATTAAGAGCGATTTTATGTCAAATCAAATTCCTAGAATAGATTATCATTTGTTATGTAATAATAACAAAGACGATAATTACGAAGAACTAAAAAAATTAAGAATTGCTGTTAATGAATATGGTTTTTTAATAATGAAAAACTATCCTATTAATTTTAATAAAATTGAAAATGTTTTTACCTTATACAAAGATTTTTTCAAACAAAGTTTTGAAGAAAAAAATAAGGTAAACATGTCCAAAACTTCTTCAAATAGAGGATGGGGTGGCATTAAAGCTGAACAAGTTAACTCAGATTTTAATCCCGACAATAAAGAAATATTTGATTGTGGACCAAACATTAACATTGAACATAAATTTCAAGATTTACCCTATTATTCAAAAAATATTTGGCCAGATAAAATGCCTTTATTTGAAAAAAACATAATGGAATTTTACAAAATATGTAGTCAGATCTCAATTTCAATTTTGAAACAAATTGAAATTTCACTTAACTATTCAACTAATTACTTTGCAGATAAGTTTGATCTTCCTATGGCACTTCTAAGATGTAATTATTATCCAAAAAGATCTAAAGACCTCACCGATATTGATTTTGGAATAGCTCCTCATACCGATTACGGCTGTTTAACACTTTTATTTACAGATGGAACACCAGGGTTGGAAGTAGAGTTGCCCTCAAAAAAATGGGAAGCGGTAACTGCAAAAAAAGACGAAATTATAATAAATTTTGGAGACATGCTGGAAATTTGGTCAAGTAAAAAAATTAAAGCAACACCCCATAAAGTTATAGGAACAAATAAAGAGCGATTTTCAATACCTTTTTTCTTTAATCCTCAATACGATACTATTATCTCGGATAAAAGAAACCTCTTAGCTGGTGAATATCTTTCTCAGAGATATGATGAAACTTATGTTCACAAAATCACATGATTTATTTTATTATCTCAAACCATCTTGACCTAAAATATCTTTTGCTTCCAACCCACCCATTCTATTATGAACTCTAGGTCCTTTAGTCATTGCGATACAAAACATAATTTCATTAGCTCGTGGACTATCTGTTACATTTACCTCATATGCATCAAAATGACTTCTTACGTAAGCTGCATTGGTATGCCCCAATGGAATGTCAATTGAAGATCCCATGCCAGCCACTTTCATTGCTGAAGGGACTATTGCTTTAGAATTACTGAGTCTTTTTCGCATTGCATATCCACCTGGCACATGCCATAGAGCAGTATGCTCTAATTCACCATTTTCACCAGCAACAGCTGCTTTTCCGTATCCATCAATCCCTTCAATACCACCTAAAGACGATATTAGTCGGTCAGTTAAAATCAAACCTAGCTCTTTAAGGTTTTCCATTCCTGATTGTAAATCTTTATGATATACGCCTGCATAAGGATTAGAAACAATAGCAATAGCAGCCCCCCTTACCCTTGGTATAGTTTGAACAGGTCCATTTTCATGAAAAATTTCTTCTTTTAATAAAATTACTTTTCTTAATTTGAATTCCATAAAATATCCTTTCTAATTTTAAGAAATCTTTTTTTTGAAATGAAAGTATTCTTTAACATTTCCAAAAAACATCCAGTATAATAAAAGAGCTTCTAATACATTTTTAAACCATTCAAATGGATATAAATATCCATAATTAATTTCGTCACCTCCTAAAACAATAATAATAAAATTAAATATTAAATATATTAAGAAAAAATAATTTCCTAAAGGTATAAAAAAATAAATTAAGATAAAACTTGTTAAAGAAAAAATAGACATAAATATTGTTAAATATAACTCAAACTTATTGTCTAAGTAAGCATTTATAACACCCTGGTCAACAAAGCGACTTAGGCCATAATATTTTTCAAAGTTAAAAATATTGGGAATTAAAGATATTAATATCGATATGAAAACCATAACTAAAAGTAAACGTCTAAATGATAATTTATTAAAATCTTCTTCATTTCGCATTAATTTATTTACCTAAATATTGTTTCTCATTATTAAGTTAAAATTCTTTTGGAATATATATTTAATTTTTAACCAACCTAAATACTCGAGGTAAATAAATAGTTAAAAAGACACCTCTTAAAATTAAAAAAAGAAGAAAGCATGAATATAAAGTTTTTAAATCTAAATTATCTGTAATAAAATATTCTAAAATTAAATAAAAAATAATGGATGAGAAAATTATACAATTTCTCATTTCCTTAGCTAACGTTGCCCCTATAAAAATACCATCTAATTGAAAGGCCAACATTGAAATAAAAGGTGTTATGACAACTAATCCCCACAACTCATTTGTTAAATTTCTTAAAATTGTTATATCCGTAAAAAGTGCAATTATATAGACGTTTAACACATACAAAATCACTCCTATACCAATTGAAAAAATCAAAGCTAACTCTGTTGTCGTTCTAATTGCTTTAAAAATATTACCCTTATTTTTTGATCCTATTGATACACCAACAGTTGATTCAGCGGAGTGAGCAAAAGCATCTAAAGAGTAAGATGACAAACTAAAGATAACTAGTAAAATTTCAATAGTAGCAAGTTGATCAACACCTATTAATCCAGCTTTTTTAATAACATAAGCTTGAACGGCAACTAATAACATAGTTCTTAAAAATAAATGTCTACTAATTGAAAATAAGTTTATAAAACCAACCAAATCAACTATTTTATTAAGTTTAAATGAACTAAAATTAAGCTTATAAAAGTAATTCATGAAGATTATGATTGATAAAATAAGCCCAGAACACTGTGCCAAAACACTTCCTAAGGCAACGCCAAATATACCATAATCAAGAAAAACCGCTAAATAGAGTGACGCAATAACATTTACCAGATTAATAGTAACTAATTGTAACATAACTGATTTTGTTTTTTGCATTCCAAAAAACCAGCCCAGAAATACAATATTTAATAATCCTGCTGGCAAGCCAATCATCCTAACAAATAGATATTCTTTATAGAATTCTTGGACTTGTTTATTAGGTGTTAAAACAAAAACGGATAAATCATATAAAAAGTTTTTAAGCAAAAACAATATCACACCAATTGTAAAAGCTATAATTAATGGTCTAAGTAAGCTAAAGAAAACTTCTTCAAAGTCATTTGCTCCAAATTTTTGAGCAACAATCCCAGTAGTCCCCATTCTTAGAAAATTTAAACCTGCATACATAAAGTTAAAAACAATTCCACCTATGGCAATTGCAGCAATATAAATGCTATCAGGCATATGTCCCATAATAACAGTATCTGTTAATCCAACTAATGGTATTGTGAAATTTGCGATTATCAAAGGCCATGACAAAGACCATATATTTTTTCTATTAATAACCATAATTTAATAGAACACTAAAAATAAAATATTTATAAAACATTCGTTAATTTAAAATTTCTTGAACTTTAGATAAGCTTGCTCTGGATCCATTCCACTTAAAATTGCTTTTCTCATTTCACTTTCTGTGAACATTACCTCTTCAGTTTTGGTTATCACCTTTTCAGCAACCTCTTTAGGTATTATCACCGCTCCATCCATATCAGCAATTATGAAGTCCCCTGAACAAATTGTAACGCTTCCAATAGTTATTGGCATGCCAAGAGTGTCATATTTCCATCTTTCTACTATATCTGCTGCAGTGGATAATCTACAAAAAACTGGGAATTTTGCCTCTATTATTTCTTCAACATCCCTACAATGACCATCCATTAAATAACCTTTAGTTTCTTTAACCATTAGAGCACGAGCTGATAGCTCCCCCATTAAAGCAACAGAATGTGTATTAGGTTGACACACAATAACTTTTTTATTTGGAACTTTTGATAACACTTGCGACCACAACAGGAGTGATTCATGCCTTGAAAGTGTATAGTCAATATGACCGGAAACAGTGTAAATCTCTCCAAATAATTTTTGCCCCCTTTTTAAAGCCTGTATTTCTGGAGGAAGAACGCAATTACCAAAACCTTTTTCCCTCAATACATCGTGAACAGCGCTAGCATAACATTTTGAAAGACGCTCGGTTAATTTATCCACTTAATACTCCCAAGATGAACTTTAGTTAATTGAATATTATTAAAAAGTATGATTTATAAAGACAATGAATACTATAATTAAATTGTTATTGCTTTTTATTTTTGTACTTACTTCAAAATTAAATGCCCAAGAAGAGTTTACTAATTTAAATTGTTATAATAACAAAAAATCTAATTTATTAGAGTTTAGATTTAAAAATGAAGAAAATGATTTATTTTCTCATGTTTACAAAAAGGTTAAAGGAAACTTTATTATTATTGGCGAAGTCGTTGGACAAAAATCCTCATCATTTATTTTATTTGAAGATAAATATCAGTTTCTAGGTGTAGATTTTGCATGGCACCTAGATAAAAATACAAAAAAATTAAGGCCAGTGTTATTGAGCGAGGGAACAATAAAACTAAAGAAGATGCCTGAAGAATTTTATTGTAAAGTTTTTTAATAAATAATTTTTTTTAAAAAAATATATCTCAAATTTTTTGATTTTTTCAAATAATTTAATAATAAGAAAGTAGAAATATGAAGTTTAATGACCTGAATTTTATTGAGGGAAAATGTCAATTAGATTATAATTATTATGTTTTAAGTTTTACTCAAATTATTGATCAAAATTTATATGAATGCGCAGTTTTTAACAGGGCAAAGTTGCCTGTTGACCTTCCAGGTGTAAAAACAGAAAAAATTAAAAATAACACATGGGTCAAAATAAGATTCACGAAAAATGATATTGAAGATATGATATTAAAATTCAGGGCAATAACTGGTATAAAATATCCAAAACAATTAGAAAAAAGTGATTTTTATAAAGATATTTTCTAAAAGTATTTATGGTTAGAATACATAATATGTTTATTTAAATATTAAATAACCAAAACATATACCTATAAACAAACCCTCAAGAAAACTAAGCCATATAATTTGATAATTTGACAGTCCTGTTAGTTTTTGAACTTTTTCTATTAAGCCCACATGCCAATTTTTAAATCTATTCTCCATTTTATTACCTCAAAAATTTATAAAGTTGAAACTTTGTTGTTTAGATTATAAATCTAATCAGTCTTATTTTTTTTAAATTTTTAAATCCTTGTAATTTTTAATATTTTAAACTTGTGCCATTAAGTTACCTTATTATATACAGAATTAAGACTTAATTTTTGAATAATTATTAATCATAAAAGAAATGTTTTTCATTTATAACCTCCTAGTAGCATTAGCTGTGGTAACAGCTAATGCTTATTTATGTTAATAAAATTTCAAATTGCTTTTACAACCTCTAATTTTACTTTTTATTTAGTATTATTTTAAGTTAATATGACTGAATATTATTAGTTAATAAGATAATTTTAATTTATATTTTACAATAATCTTTTACCTTTTTTAAATATTCTGGAAAGTATTTTGAAATTTCAGTTAACTCAAATGAAGATAAAATAGTTGTATTTGGTTCTCTTTCTAAGAGAAATTGAAAGCTATATTTTAAAAGTTCTTTTTTGGATATCTTTTTAGAGGTAAGACTAAAATAAAGTTCATCAGATAAGGATACTAAGTGTTTAGTTTGCTTATCTCCATAAATTATAACTTCAAACTTATCATTTGATAATTGATTTATTAATAGTTCCAAATTTTTTTAACTCCATCTATTATTAAGAACTGACTATTTTCATATTGATGTATAATCATTTCAACTGCCATGTCTTCATTTTCAGCTTCGACAATAAGAGAGTTATATTTGGTCTCTTTTTTTCCATTTAAATGTTTGAATTCAAGACGAAATTTCACTTCAAAATCAGTTTTCCAATTACTCATAGGTTAACTATTTTCCGAAGTTTTAGAAAAGATATACTAATCATTTTTATAAAAAGTAGCTTCTTTTGTTAAAGTTTCTAAAAAGTTAGATGATACTGCTGTTGCTCCTATCACTTCCCCATCATTTAAATCAATTTTAAGACCTTGTTCTTTAAATGATTCTATAATTGGACCCGCTACTTTATTATGATCTTTCATGAAAGTTTTATGATCTGGGAAAATTAGAAATAAAGTTGCAATTACATCTGTATTACTGAAGATTAATTTCATTAACGTACCACCTTTAATGCCTTCAGAATCTGCCTTAGTGTCAGTATAATTTACAAACATATCTTTTGACATTTTATCCTTAAAAGTTATTTTAATAGTACGTACATACATTAATTAAGTCCTTAAATTTACATTTTATCTAAGTTATTTAATCAAACTAATTTTGTAAGGTAAAGTTTTTAACAAGTTAATTTATTTTAAAAGTTAATTAATCTTGTAAAATCTTAATTTTTTATTAAAAACAATTAGATTATTAATTTAAATTTTACAATTAAATGACCACATTAAAAAATATTATAGAAAATAAATTTTTTATAACTTTTATCACTTTGGTGATAATGATTAACGCAATAACTCTTGGACTTGAAACAAGTGCTGAAATCAAGTTGGAGTATGGTGGATTTTTATCAATAATAGATAAAATAGCATTAAGCATTTTTACAATAGAACTAATTGTAAAAATCTCTGTGTATAAATTAAAATTTTTTAAAGATGGATGGAATCTTTTTGATTTTATAATAGTTGTAGTGTCTTTAATTCCTGCTTCAGGTCCGTTTTCAGTCTTAAGAGCTTTTAGAATCTTTAGAACTTTACGATTACTTTCGATAGTCCCTTCAATGAAAAGGATAATACAAGCAATATTTATTTCAATTCCTGGAATTTTATCAGTCGGAACCATAATAGTTTTAATTTTTTATATTTCATCAGTTTTAACAACCACTTTCTTTGGTCAAAGTTTTTACGAATGGTTTGGAACAATTGGCAATTCAATGTACACATTGTTTCAAATAATGACCCTAGAAAGTTGGTCAATGGGAATAGTTAGGCCAGTCATGAAAGAATACCCTCTTGCTTGGATGTTTTTTGTCCCTTTCATTTTAGTTACAACTTTTGCAATTTTAAATTTGTTCATAGGAATTATAGTTGATGCAATGCAACAAATATCCAGTGATGGCAAAGATGTTAAGAAAATATCAGATGAGGATATGTACAAGAAAATTTCCTCATTAGAAAAACAATTGAAAGAAATCAAGAAAATTCTAGACAAAAAATAAACTAAAAGAACTTAAATGACTTTTGAATATAATAAAATTAATGCGAAATGCATGTGGTGCAAAAGAACAAAAAATCCTCATCCTGATTTTTTGAAAGAGACAATTCCTACTAAAATATTTGAATCAAAAAAAGGTCGAAAGATTGAGCTTTGTTTTAGTTGTTTTGAACAAGAAAAAGAAAATTCAGCAAAACAAAAAATTGATTTTAAAACACTTTTAGATACTAAACTTGAAGCATTAAAGCTCTTAAATCTATAAATTTAATTATTTCATATAGACAGTCGTTTATTTTATTAACTTAAAATCAAGCTTTAACAAACAAATTATTATTAATAAATATTAAAAATCAAAATATCATATAGAGGACTTTTTTATAAGTTTTAAAATATCAGGTCTTATTTGTTGTATATTTATAAAAGGATTGATTAAGATCACATAATCTAAATTTTTAAGAGCTTCACTATAGTTTTTAAAAAACATATTAATTTGAACAAGACCAGAAATTGCACCAAAATGTCTAGGCTCTAATTGAAGAGTAAGTTGAATATCATTTACAGACCCCAAGTAATCGCCCATCAAAAACTTAATAGTGGCAATTTTATTTATTGGCTCTGCCCAAAGAGGTTCTTTTTTTGATAAATTTTTAAATATTTGAAGAGCATCTTGTAATTCTCCACTTTGTAATAAATTTACACCTCTTTGCATTTGAAGATTACTTGTTTCATTTGAGCCATCTGTAAGCCAATGTTTCCAAATCTTATTTTCATATTGTTTTGCTATAGTTTTGTCAGGGGAGTTTTTTAATTTTAAAAAAAGATTGTCTAAGTCAGAGGCTAAAATATTATTAAAATAAGAAAAAAATATAACCAAAAAAATATTTAAGATTGTATATTTTGAAATTAAGTTGATGAATATTTTTGTATACTCAAGCATTTAAAAAAACAAACAAAATTTAGACGACTTTAGAGTTTGCATTATTAGTAAATAACATCATATAAAACGATCCCTCTATTTGAAAAAACTTTCCAAATTATACCTGTCTTTTTTTTAAATTCTATCTCTGCTTCTCTAAAAATTTTTTGACATTCAACAAATGCTTTTTCATCTTTATATTCCCATAAATGCCCTAATCTTAAAGTTCCCTCTTTATTCCAGATTTGAGTAACAGTCTGTCGAATAGCCCCTGCCTTTTTAAATTTCTCAAATTTTTCGTTCATAATAATTTCCCATTCTGTTTCTCCAACTTTCATATCACTCTTAGTTTGAAAATCAGAAGTTATATAACTAATAAGTTTGGATTCTGGCATAATTATTACCTTTATTTTAATATAAAATTTAATGTCATTTTAGTTCACTTAAACTCAATTTCAACAAATGAAAAAGAAAAATTATTATGATTAATTACATTGTGGTTGACACCTCGACTTCTAAAATAACTTACACCTTCAATAAGTTCTGATATAGAAACTTCGCCATCATGGTTCACTATTTTAAGTTTTCCATCTTTCATTGGAACAACTACATAATCATATTCGTGAATATGTTCGCCTGTATCTTCTCCAGGCTCAAATGACCAGCGTGTGACTCTTGTTTTTTTATTATCAATCATAATTTCAGATTTAGCCATGTGAACACCTATATTAAATCATCAAAACCAAAAGTTTTTACTTATACATTCTAACATATCCGGTATTTTGAATTTGTTTTTACTATTAACCGTTAATATAAAAGGTTTTAAATTTTTAGTAACCATATCTATATGCCATGCAAAATTTAAATTTTTATCTATTGTATTGTCCTCAAATAATATAAATGACGACACCTTTTGCCCCACAACATTCCCAACTTTAATAAATTCGCCATTTACTCTTTTATATGCTGTTGCATATATATAGTTTTCATCATGTTTAAAAAAAAATTCTACTTTACCTTTAACAATTGAATTATGACACGAAATTCCAGAATATGGTTCAAATGCAAAAGATTTAAAATTAAAAAAACATATAGCAACAATTAAGGTTATAATTCGTGACATTTAATCTCCAATTAAACAAATTAACTTGGTATAAAAACTATCATATTGAGATAATTGTATATAATTATAAATTAATCAAAGATTTTCAATTTTTAAGTTTTCAATTTAATCCATATTAAAATAATAGTTAAAATTATTATTAAATAACAAGAATATCTTATAATTTTTTCAATTTTATAAAATAAGGAGATATTAAATTTTAGTTTCATAAATATTTTTTAAATAATCATCAATTTATTTTAGTGATGTGTTTTTTGTTCCTTAAGCATTTCTTCCATTACAACTTTTAAGGATTCAAATAGGTCAATTGCAACAACTTTTTCTTCTTCAGATAAGGATAGAAACTGTTTGTTGAGTTCTTTTTTGTCTGTACCCTTTGATTGTAATTTTATCCAAACTGGATTTCGTTGTATTTCTTCAAGTGATTTATATTTCATTTAAATTATATCCGTTAATACTAATATTAATTACTGCTATATACTTAATCAAAACAAATATTTCATCATTTATTTTAAGTGAAGTCTTGATTACTATATTTTACCTATTATTCTATCTTGATGGATCAAAAATTGAATTTATTTAAAATAGAATTAACGCCTGATAATACAGAAATAAGTATTTCTGAAGATGAAACTATCCTTACAGCTTCATTAAGAAATGACATTCAACATCTTCATGCTTGTGGTGGATTAGGAATGTGTTCTACTTGTAGAGTGGAGATACTTTCCGGAGAAGAAAATTTATTTCCAAAAAGTAACTCAGAACAAGCACTATCAGATAAACTTGAATTACCTTCTAACATTCGCTTGGCATGCCAAACAAAAGTTAAAGGCAATATAAAATTAAAGAGGTTATTACTTGATCAAAAAGATCTAATCTTATCTAATCAAATGACTAAAAACTCAGTTGGGTCAATTGGAAGCACGAAACGTCTAGCATTAATGTTTGTTGATATAGTTGCTTTTACTCCATTAAGTGAGCAATTACCATCTTATGATGTTATGTACATTCTAAACAGATATTTTGATGATATGGGCACTATTATTAAGAAAAATGGAGGTGATATAAATAATTTCGTTGGGGATGCTTTTCTTGCTGCTTTTGGCATAGATGATAAAATTGATTCAGTTTATCGTTGCACTCAAGCAGCACTTGAAATTTTAAAAGATGTTGACGTAAAAAAAGAAGTGTTCTTAGATAATTATAATATTGATTTTGATGTTAGAGTTGGTATTCATTATGGAGAAGCAATTGTTGGCATGTTAGGTAATGCAGGCAATCAAAGACTAAGTATTATTGGTCAATCAGTTAATATTGCAAGTAGAGTAGAAACTGCCAATAAAGAAGCAGAAACTAGATTATTAATTTCTGAGGATGCTTTTAAAGAAATCGAAGATCGCGCTGAGGTCGAAGATTTTGTAAGAGTGAAATTAAAAGGTTCTTCACAGAGATCTACATTATATGAAATTTCTAAATTGAAAGGACAATCATTAGTATCCACAGATAAAAAAATATTTGAGTCTGGTATGTTTTGGGATAAGATTATGCTTTCTGAAGATTTAAAAAATGGTGACAAAAAGAAAGTGAATCTTAATGAAAAAGAAATTTTATTAGTTAGAAATAACAATAGTTTATCTGCTTTTTCTAATCTTTGTCCTCATATGAATTTACCACTGGAAATGGGGCAAATTACTGAAGACAATGAATTCTTATGTCCTTTCCATGATAGTAAATTTTGCTTAAAAACTGGAGCAGTTAAAAAATGGGTTTTATCTAGTGCAGAGTGGATGCCTGATGAAGCAAAAGAGCTTACTAAAGCTATAAAAGAGATCCCTTTGGATCTTTTACCAGTTATGGACAAAGATGACTACATATGGTTAGGCTTAAAATAAACTTGGAATTTTTCAAAAAATAAAATCAAATTTACATTACATTGTTTTCTGTAACAATTCTTTAAATATAAAGGGATATAAAAATGACATTTTCAAAACTAATAAATTATACAACTAGAGAATTTATGTCTGAAAACGAGCTTGAATTATATGCAACTAAACAAGATGAAATATTTAGTCCTAAAGTAATTGAAGAATTTAAAAAAGCTGGAATGTTAAGAAGAGTGTTAACTAGAATTTGGAATAAAGAAGGCGTAGCTAGAGTTGGAATTTTATTTGAATACAAAGACGAAAAAGCATTTGTTGCATGCCAAACTTTATTAGATAAATATCATGCCCCTAAAGTAAAAACTTTCATTAACAAAGTTGTAGGTAGTAGAGGTATAGTTTTACATGAATTTACTTCTGAAGATTTTCAATGATTAAATTATTCAAATAATTGAGAGAATATACCAATTTTTTAATAATAAAACATCACAAGCTATGTTAAGATTTAAGCTTTAAGTGAATTAATTAAATCCTGTTAATCAGTTAACTTAAATTTAATCAAATAAATTGAATAGACTAATACTATCACCATAAAAATATCTAGAATGTAAATTGGATTGCTTATAATATCAGACATTCTTAAGATTGCATATAACAAGCTAGACAATCCTAATATTATACCTTTTCCTTTATTATTTTTCATATTTTTTTAAAAGTTTCTGGACATAAATTAATCATTTACAAAAGAAGCAGTAACGTTTCCAAATAATGATGATTTTACCTCAATAACTTCTTTATCATCTATAGGAATTGGTAACCCATAAGCACCAGTTAAAATTAAATCTCCTTTTTTTAATGTATTGCCAATTTTGGATTGCTCTTTGATTAACCATTCTAGTTCAGATAACATGTCATGAGGCCATTTCTTTTTAGACCATGTATCTATAACTTCATTATCAAATATTAATTGTAAATCTGTAATGTGCAGTGACATTTTTTCTTTTATTGGATCACCAATAACCACACCCGCATGGATTGCATTGTTAGCTAGGAGCTCTGCCCCGTATGGTGGTTCTCCGTTATAAACAAGATTATGTATTTCAATAATAGGATGGATTGTTTCTATCGATTCTAATATATATTTAAATGAAGCTGAATTAGGGTTTATATCCCTATTAAGTATAATACCAAACTCAGCTTCCATAGCCGGATTTGCATAATTTATTTTTTTTAATATAGAACCATTTGAATGTAATTCATTTTTCCAAAGACGCCCCCACGCAGGTTGAGTAAAACCCATTTTATTTTGAGTCTGTTTTGATATGCATCCAATTTTATAACCTATTACTTCTTCACCTCTTTTTACTCTCAAAGCAGTGACTGCCGATTGTATTAGATGAGCGTCTTCATTACTCATTCTAATTTTATCTTTAAAAATTGTACTTGGATTTACCGCGTCATAGTCATCTAATATTTTTTGAGCGTATGTATCTATTTGACTTTGCATTAACATATTTATAATTACTTAATTATTAAATTTAATATTAAGTATAATTTAAATTTAATAAAAAAAAAGTATAGAAAAGGATTATCTTAAATTCACTTATTTTTAATGTCTTTATTTTTAAATTTACTGTCGCAATTTAAAAATAATTCTACAGAAGATCTATTAATATATTCTTCACATTTACCAAATGAGTTTAAGAGTAGTTTATTTTTAATAAGATTTTTTTTTAAATCTTCAGATTCAATTTTTGTATCATTAGATAGAACATTCTTTGAAAACAAAAAACACAACAATATTAATTTCATAAATAATATTTTGTTTATTATGTTGATTTTTAATAACAAAGAGTACTATCAGCCTCAGTTGAAAGTATTAACAATCTGTCAGGCATTGCAAATTCAGCATTAAACCCATTTAACAAGCTATCATCATAGCCTCTAGCTTTTGCTGACATTCCAGACACATATAATTTAATTTTATTTTCTTTTAAAAAGTCTAGATGACTTTTTAAATCGCCTGTCCCCTGACCAACAACTTCACCTTCTTTTTTAATGTTTAGGAGATGAACACCATCTGCTGCTAAAAAAATATTAACATCATTTTCGTTTTTAAAAGCGGTAATAGCAACAAGCATTCCAAGAGTAACTTTGTTTTTCAAGTCAGGCCCACTATGAATGTGTATTAAACATTTTGACATATTTATACCTTATTTCTAAAATTTAATTTTATCATAAAAACTATTTTTATTTAATCACAAAACATGATTAGTTTTACATATGTCTAAAATTTGAACATATATAAAATTATTTAAATCATAGCCTATTCAGAGCTTCGTTCGGCCCACCCAGCAAATATTTTTTCTAAAACAACAACGATATAATATAAAGCTATGCCCAAAATAGCCAAAGCAATTAAAACAGCAAACATAAGAGGATAATCAGCATTTGTTTTTCCACTATCAAAGAGAGCACCCAGTCCCCTACCATGCGGAGAAACTATCTCCATTAGATTTGTTCCAATAAAAGCTAAGGTAACAGCAACTTTTAAAGCCCCAAAAAACTCAGGTAATGTTTTAGGCAAAGCAATTTTCCAAAATATGATTGATTTAGACGCCCCTAAAGATCGTAAAATATCTCTGTATTCAGGTTCTAGTGTTGATAGCCCAATTGAAATTGATACAGCAATTGGAAAAAAAGAAATCATAAACGCAATTAAAATAGTGTTTAAGTCATGTTGCCCTACAAACATTAAAGCAATAATGGGAACAACTGTTGCTTTAGGAATTGCATTAAAGCCTACCAAAAGAGGGTATAAACCTTCACGTAAAATTTTTGAAAATCCCATAATCATTCCTAGGAACACACCCAAAATTACTGCCAGAAAAAGACCTGCAACAGTCCTCCAAAGAGTATCCCAACCATATTGAAAAAAAAGTGCTTTAAACTTCCAAAATGCAGGCCATATATCTGAAGGCGAAGCCATCTTATAATTTGGCCAACCATTTACCCAAACTATGAATTCCCAGAATAAAAGAAAAATGATAATTGCATATAATGGTATAAAAATATGTCTCATTAAATTTCTCCTTGCTGGACCTGAGCAATTTCGATCTGTTTTCTAAGATTTTTTAACATTTCTATTGAATTATCTGAAAACAGGCTATCAAGCTTTGGATTTTTTAATTTTTGTGTTTGCAAAGAGTATTGATTAGTAGCTGGCCTCCCAGACAAGACTACAACTTCATCAGCTAAAAAAATAGACTCTCTTAGATCATGCGTAATGAGAACTCCAGTAAAAGGTTCCTCTTGTCTTAATTTATGCATTACTTGCCATAAATCTTCTCGGGTAAATGCATCTAAGGCTCCAAATGGTTCGTCTAAAATCAAGACTTCTGGTTTATGAACTAATGCTCTACATAATGAAGCTCTTTGACGCATACCACCAGAAAGTTCTGATGGTTTTTTTCCTTCAAAACCTTCTAAACCTACCAAATGCAATAAAGACCTTGCACGTTCCTCTTTTTCAATTTCACTCAAATTATTAGGGACAATTTCTAAAGGCAACATTACGTTCTTTATTATACTTCTCCATTCTAATAAAACTGGGTTTTGAAATGCCATTCCAACTATTGGTTTAGGACCAAGAACTTTTTCTCCATTTAAATAAACGTGGCCGTTATCTGGTTTTAACAAGCCTGAAATTAATTTTGTAAGAGTTGATTTACCGCATCCTGAAGGACCTACAACTGCTGTAAAACCATTTTTGGGAATAGTGATATTTAATTTTTTTAAAACAGGTAATAAACCTGTATCAGTCTTATAACTGTGTGATACTGAATCAATAATTATAGCATCAATATTAATATTTGATTTCATAACTAGGCCTTAAAATAGGACGGGATTAAATCCCATCCTATTTTATAATTAATTAATATTTACTTCAACTTAAACCCACCCTTTGGGAGATAAGCATCAGTAAAATATAATTTGGCATTAGGCGTAGTTTTGTAATTATACGTTTCACTCAACTGATTAATTGCTTTTTCAAAACGAGCGTAATCAATATTACCCATCCCATTTTTAGCTACATAATCAGTCATAACATTTCCAGACAATGCCAATTTAAATCTTCTTTCCTCTAATTTACTATCGGCTGCTGGATTTCGCTTTACTAAGGATTCTATTGCGGAGCTGGGATTTGCAACTGCATCTTTCCAACCTTTTCCTATAGCTACAAGAAATGATTTAACTACATCACTGTTTGCTTTTGCATAGTCTGTATTCACAATTATAGCATTTCCATACAAATTAAGTCCATGATCAGCCATTAGAATAGTTGTTATGTCATTTTCTGGAACACCTAAACGTACCAAGTTCAGATAAGACGAAAAAGAATAACCAGTGACTGAATCTACTTTCCCTTCAGCTAGCATGGGCTCTCGTGTTGGAAACCCAACAGGTTCAACTTTAATTTTGTTGATGTCTAGACTATTAGCCTTAGCGAAGGATGGAAATTGAGCCCATGCACCATCAGGTGGAGGCGCTCCTAAAACTGAACCAATCAAGTCAGCTGGACTGTTAATCCCTAGAGATTTCCTTCCAATAATAGCAAATGGTGGTTTGTCATAAATCATCATTATAGCAATTACAGGTGCTCCAGGATTTTGATCTAAAAATTTTATTAATGAATTAATGTCAGCAAAACCAAATGGGAATGCTCCAGTTGCAACTTTGGGAATTGCAGCTAAGGAACCTTTACCAGGTGAAATCTCTACATCTAAACCAGAAGATTTAAAATAACCTTTATCAATTGCATTAAAAAATGGGGCTGATGGGCCCTCAAATTTCCAATCTAATGTGAATGGAATTTTAGTATCTGCAAAACTTTTTATTGATAAAAATATAAACAATAAAAAAGATATTAAAAATTTAAACATTTTTTCTCCTTAAAAATTTAAAATCTTAGCATAATTAACAAGTTAATCTTCAACAGCTATTAAATTAAAAAGTATAAAATTTTAATCATAATGATTAAAAATTGTTCAATAATCTTTATTAATTTTAAAAACCTTTCTTTATACAAACAATTAGTTAACATGATAATGATAACAATAATCATTTGAAAAAGGATAAATAATGGCAATAGTTTCTAGAAGAATTTTAAGACCAATTTTAGGTAAAGCGAAAATAGCATTAGAAAGGGCGACAAAATATAAAGATATTATGGTCTCCAGTGGTGTAAAGGCCAGATTAGGAACATTTGTTGGTGGTGAATTGAATAGCTGTATTCAGTTGACAGCTATATATCCTGACATGACTACTGCTACTAAATCATTCACAGAATTGAGCAAGAACAAAGACATTATTGATATGATGAGCAAAAGAGATGATGATCCTTCTGGTCATTTAATTGGACCCGAAGTATATAGAACCATATATGGTGCACCATCACCAGAACATAGTGTTTTATTAATAAGAGAATATGAAGTAGATAGAAAGTTTCTTCCTAAGACTATAGAGTTACTTTCTGAGGTAGAAAATATTGGTAAAGATGAAGATACAAAAATTTTAGGTCTATATCCAATAATTGCTGATAAAATGGATTCATTATATGTAGTTTATTATTATTCTTCGTTTGAATCTATGGGTGATATTATAGACAGAATTGGTATGTCAGAAGCTTTCCAAACTGTCGTAAA
>ERZ802824.241-NODE-241-length-29898-cov-54.8858_pt1 | contig 29898 bp, 28 predicted proteins | sample MGYA00345650_ERZ802824 | MGnify/ENA primary metagenome ERZ802824 (study PRJEB30503, sample SAMEA104212361) | marine metagenome | biome: Westerlies Biome; feature: [SRF] surface water layer (ENVO:00010504) within the epipelagic zone...; material: water... | reverse complement strand
GAACATTTCGAAAGGAAACGCTATCATCAAGCCAACGCATTTGATTTACCAGATCGATCAGCAACATGAATACAAAGAATACCGCAAAAACTGCGCTAAAAGACTTTAAAAACCTACTCGAGAAATAATAGTGAAGCGTCATGAGGGAACCTGAACAGTCGAATCTACGCTGCGTTTAAACGGTTTGGCTGCGAAGGCTAGTAAACCATAACCCATCATCCCTCCAACCAATGTCGGCGCATAAATAAGGGGCCAATAAGACGGATTGCTTCGCAGCAGATCTCCCAATGCGCTTTCGGTAAGCTTGATCACAATCAACAATAAAATCGCCAATAAAATTTGAGGGCCAGATCCAAACCGGCTAAAGCTTGCCAGAAGAAGGCTCGCGAAACCGATAAAGGCCGCAACGATGCATAAAAGCGCCTCTTGAACACGGTTGTGTACTTCTTTGTGTAAGCGCTCCAAAGGTGTTTTGGTTTCTTGGAGAATGAGGGATTGTTCAACAATCATCTCATAGCTCGAAATCGAACTTAAACCCCGTGTTAAAACTTTTTGGGTTCCGACAAGATTGCTTACATCATAGGATAAATCTGAAAATAAAGTTGTTGAAAGTGCATTCGTATCCTGCTGGTATCTCTGCGCCAGCCCGTTGACCATGATCAACATGCTGCGCTCACCCTCGCGCAGCAGATAGGCCGTCTCTGCGCTGTAAACAATATTTGTGGTCTCACTGCGGTGATCTGCAAGCAGGACATCCTTTAATTCACCAGTCGATGTTATTTCCCGGATGTAGAAGGTTATTCCCGGGCTGGGATGTAAGAAAACACCCTCTCTCAAAAGCCGCGCCGAAATACTGCCCGCAATTTCCTGCTCCCGTTGTTTCAAATGCGCATTGCTAACCGGAACGATAAAATGGGTTAAAACTGACATAAATAGCGCAACGATCAGCCCAAATGCCATAACAGGCCGCATCAAACGCCACGGGCTAAAACCAGTTGCCTGCACAACGGTTAATTCGCTTTCACTACTGAGCCGATTGGCAACAAAAACCATCGACGCAAAGGCGGACATAGGCAATATCATGGCAATCACTTTTGGGATTGCTAATAGCGAAAACTCTAAAAAAACCTGCGCGGAATGACCGCCGGATATCAAACGGTCAAACAGAATGACCGCCGTATTAACCCAATAAACCAGGACCAACACCAATGAGAAAAATCCGAATACGACCAAAAATTGGAAAAACAAATAACGGTCAAAGCGTGACACTTAAATCCCCAGTGGCGTTCTACGTTCAAACATGGTTTACCTCAAAGTGATCGCGGGGAAAACTGTTAACTATGCAGATAGGCCTGGAAAACGATTTTATCTTGTAAATTCTGAGGAGATCTTCATGCCGCCTTATGGAAATTTTAGTTTTGAAAGTACTGCCTGGGATGAAATTGCAGATTACACCGATCATTTGGTCGTAACGGTAACGCGTGAGGGAGGCCTTTCGACTATGGCGCGGCGCGTCAACGCGATGTCAAAGGGCGCCATCAAGCGCGCCGTTGAGCATCAAAGCTTTCAAGGCCGCAAGGCTGCCGATGTGATTACGCTCTCGTATCCAAGCGGTTTAAAGGCAACAGCGATCCAGCTTGTGGTTTTAGAACGTGGCGAGAAACCAGAGATTGTGCGCAAAGCCGGCGTCGCATTGGCAAAACGTTTATCGGGGAAATCAGCTGTGATTTTACTCGGGGCTTTACGCCATTCTGAGCAACTTTGCTTAGGGTTGGCCCTAAGGAGTTATAAATTCCAAAATTATAAGTCTGCAGAGCAGGATAAACGCCCAGATTATCGCGTTATGCATGATAAGTTGAGCAATTTGCGCTCCGATTTTGAAACCGCACTTTCGATTGCCGACGGGGTATGTCTGACGCGTGATCTTGTCTCCATGCCCGCGAATATTTTAACAACCGAAACATTCGCCGATCATTTGCTGTCATTAGCAGAGCATGGCTTGAAAGTTGAGATTTTGGATGAAGATCACCTGAAAGAGCTTGGGATGGGTGCCCTTTTAAGCGTTGGGCAGGGGTCAAAAAGCCCATCGAAATTGGTGATTTTAGAGTGGCAGGGGGCCGAAGACGCCGCAGCGCCGTTGGCCTTGGCTGGCAAAGGTGTCGTGTTTGACACCGGCGGCATATCTATGAAACCGGCTGCTGGCATGGAAGAAATGACCATGGATATGGGCGGTGCAGGCGTGGTGGCGGGTACGATGTTGGCCCTGGCAAAGCGTAAGGCGAAGGCCAATGTGGTTGGCTTGGTTGGTTTGGTGGAAAACATGCCTTCGGGCGAGGCAATGCGGCCTGGTGATGTTGTGACCTCCCTCAAGGGTGACACGATTGAAGTGTTGAACACGGATGCCGAAGGCCGATTGGTGCTGTGTGACGTGATGTGGTATGCGCAGGATCGTTTCAAGCCCTGCGCGATGATTGATCTTGCCACTCTGACAGGGGCGATCATCGTCGGGTTGGGCCATGAAAATGCCGGTGTTTTTTCCAACGATGATCAGTTTTGCTCAACCTTACTGGGGGCCGCAGGGCGCGAACAAGAAGGCGCTTGGAGGATGCCGCTGTCGCCAGCCTATGATAAATTGTTAAAATCGCCCATAGCCGATCTGAAAAATATTGGCGGGCGGGCCGCTGGCTCGATCACCGCTGCGCAGTTTTTGCAGCGCTTTGTAAAAGACGATTTACCTTGGGCGCATATTGATATTGCCGGAGTAGCGAAGGTTAAGACTGACACCGCGCATTCTGGCGCTGGAGCAACCGGTTGGGGTGTCATGACGCTGAATCGTTTGGTGCAAGAGATGTTTGAGACTGGATAAATATGGGGGCTGTATATTTTTATCACCTCACGCAGCATCCCCTTGAAACGACGCTGCCGCTTTTGCTGCAAAAGGCTATTGCGGCGGGTTGGCGCACAGAGGTGCGGGGCACTGATCCTGCCAGACTGGCATGGTTAGATGAAAGGCTTTGGGTGCAGCAACCCGATGGGTTTTTGCCACATGCGTTGGAAAGCGAAGCCGAGGCAAGCGAAAGCCCTATCGTGCTCAGCACCAAACCCGTTGATAATGTTCACTGTAAAATGATCGTAGATGGCGCCTTGGTGAGCGCGGAAGAGGTGCAGGCTTGCGAGCGCGTCTGTGTCTTATTTGATGGTCATAACCCGGATGCCACTCAAGCGGCGCGAGATCTTTGGAAAACTCTGACACAATCTGGTTGTTCCGCGCAATATTGGTCGGAAGAATCCGGAAAATGGACTAAAAAGGCAGAAGCTTAACGCCAGATTGAAATGTGCTCTTGGGTGATTTCTAGGCGTGAAAATTTGCTCAGATAGCTCATGCCCAATAATGACACTGGTAGCTGACCGGCATTGACATAAGCGGCGATGTTACGATCCACATGCCTTTCCAGCGCAACCGTGGCCAAGCGCACAGGGGCCAATTTCACTTCTCCATTGGCGGTATTCGCGCTGTCCCAAAACGCCAATTTGTTAGGATCAAACCCCAGTTTTTGTGCATCTTTTTGACTGAGAATAACGGTTGTGGCCCCGGTATCGATTAAAAAAGGGATCTCTATGCCATTGACATTTAAAGTCACATGAAAATGGCCATCCGCCTGTTTCGGAATAAGAATCGCGCCGTCTTGCAGTAACAGTTTTTTTGCAGGTGCGCTGTTTTTGCGGATATCGCTCCAAAGCGCGGCCGCAAAAGCCACCCCGGCTATTATCAAAAGCCATGTTGCCAATTGACGGAGCGTTTTCCAAAGGCCTGTGCGAGACATCAGGACCGACCCGACCAAAACGGCCGTAAGCAACGTTAAATATGTGAGATGGGCATAATCGATATTTGGCACGGCGCTACTTTTGAAAAATTTCACTCAACACAGGCGATAACCCTTCCAAGATAAACTGAATGGCCAAGGCGGCAAGCAGCATTCCAAGCAATCTGGTGACAACTTCGGTTCCGGTGTCGCCCAAGGCTTTTTCAATCATAGGCGCGGTTAAAAAGCATAGAAACACCAAGATGATGACGGCCAGCATTACCAAGCTAAGCGTGATCGTTCCGGCAATATCGGGATGCGTTGATGAAAGTAAAATCATCGTGGTAATTGCGCCTGGCCCCGCGATTAAAGGAATGGCAAGGGGGAATACCGAAGGATCATTTTCTGCCGGTTCAGCATCGCTTTGCGCTGCGTGGCGCTTGCGTCGCCCCGTGAACAACATATCAAGCGCCGTAAGAAACAACAGTACACCGCCTGAAATCCGAAACGCCGGTAGCGAAATGCCCAGAAAGGTTAACACCGACTCACCAAATAGGCAGAAAATCAACAGAATGACCGCCCCGATCACTGTTGCTCGCAACGCAATGGCTCGCCGCGCCGCGATGGTTTCGCCATTGGTCAAGCTTACAAACACCGGGGTTAATCCGATCGGATCAATGATGACGAAGAGTGTTACGAAAGATGTGATAAAAAGCGTAGTGCTGAAATCAAACAAAATTTTATATCCTTTTAAACATGCATCGTTGAAACCGGCTTTGCGATAGCGCTCTGTAAACGCTGTAGATGCCGCAATTGCTTTTTGCAAAGGGCGATTGGCGTAAAATCGGCCAGCCTTTAAAACTAATGGTTTTCGGCTGATTCTAGTTTTTCTTGGGCCGCCAACCAAAGCGCTTCGGCGCGTTCAAGCGCCTCCATGACTTCGGCGTATTTTTTGTTCCAAGTTGCCAATTCGCCAATTCGAGTATCGTCATAAAGCGCAGAATCGGCAAGTTTTATTGCCAATTTATCGCGCATTTCATTTAACTTTTCCAGCCGCGCCTCTGATTTGCGAACATCGCTGCGCAGCGAAAGTATTTTATCGCGGCTTGCCGGTTTAGGACGCTCGGACTTGCTTGGGGTTTTCTTAGATGGCTTATCCGCGCTGAGCAATTGTTTGCGATAGCTTTCCAGATCTTCTTCATAGGGCGTTACGCGGCCGTTATTCACAAGCCATAACCTGTCCGCCACCAATTCCAAAAGATGCATATCATGGCTTACTAAAATCACGGCTCCAGAATAGGCGGTCAGGGCCTCAACCAAAGCTTCCCGGCTTTCGATATCCAAGTGGTTGGTCGGTTCATCAAGGATCAAAAGATGTGGGGCGTCAATCGTCGCTAATAATAAAGACAGTCGCGCCTTTTGCCCGCCGGATAATCGGCCAACAAGCGTTTCTGCTTGTTCTGCGCCAATCCCAAAGCCACCCAATATTGCGCGCAGCTGCGCCGGTGTTTTGGAGGGCCGCAGGCGTCGCACGTGATCAATCGGTGTTTCATCAACATAAAGTTCATCGACTTGATGTTGGGCGAAATAGCCGATGCGTAATTTTGAGGATTGAACCAGCTGTCCCGCCAAAGGCTTTAAGCGCCCCGAAATCAATTTGGCCAGCGTTGATTTTCCCTGACCGTTTTGGCCCAAAAGCGCAATGCGATCATCTTGATCAATACGCAAATCCAATCGGGATAAAACGGTGGTTTCGCCATATCCAGCGATACCGTTTTCAATCCTTAGGATTGGCGGCGATAGCTCTTCGGGCGTGGGAAAACTAAAGCGGCGCAACGCCGCTTCTTGCGGGCGCGTGATTGGCTCTAACCGAGCGATGGCTTTAAGGCGTGATTGTGCCTGGCGGGCTTTATCGGCCTTATAGCGAAACCGATCCACATAGGATTGCAAATGCGCGCGGCGGGTTTCTTGTTTTTTGGCTTCGGATTCTGCGGCGACCAAGCGCGCGGCTCGGGTCTTTGCGAAAGTGTCATATCCGCCGCCATAAAGTTGCAGTTTTTTGTCCTCTAAATGTAAAATCGTGCTGACTGATCGGTTTAATAGGCCGCGATCATGGCTTACGATTAAAACCGTATGGGGGTATTTGAGGAGATAGTTTTCAAGCCAAAGCGCGCCTTCCAGATCCAGATAGTTTGTTGGTTCATCCAAAAGCAGCACGTCGGGTTGTGAAAATAAAACCGCCGCCAAGGCCACGCGCATCCGCCAGCCCCCTGAAAAGGCGCTGCACGGCATCTGTTGTTTTTCTGAATCAAAGCCTAGCCCACGCAAAATACTGCTTGCACGTGCCTCAGCCGACCATGCATCGATATCCGCCAGGCGGGTTTGGATATCGCTGATCCGGGCCGCATCGGTGGCCCGCTCAGATTCTTTCAGCAAATTGGCCCGTTCAAGATCTGCGGCTAATACCGTGTCGATCAGAGAAACCTCATTTCCGGGCACTTCTTGAGCGACGCCGCCAATTTTGGCTTGGCGGGGTAAAGTGATGCTGCCGCCCTCTAATCCCAATTCGCCGCGGATCAAACGAAACAACGTGGTTTTACCCGTGCCATTTCGCCCCACAACGCCCACTTTATGCCCTGCCGGAATAATTGCCGTTGCGTTTTCGAGCAAAAGCCGGCCTTCCACAGAATAGCTGATATCGTTAATTTTCAACATGCGCGTGGCTTAGCAGGCAGCTTTATGAGACACCAGTTGCAAATCGCAAGATAAAAGCAAATCGAAAACTTTTTTAAACCAGCCGTCTTTGTTGTGATGTTTTTCCAAAAGCGGCTTTTCAAAAGCGAGACGTCATGTTAGGGCGCTATCGTTTTCATGGCGGTGGGCAAGGGGTCTGCGGCTTTGGTAAAAAGGATAATCTAACATGGCTCTCGAGCGTACTTTCAGCATCATCAAACCCGATGCAACCCGTCGGAACTTAACCGGCAAAATCAATGCAAAATTTGAAGAGGCAGGTTTGCGTGTTGTTGCGCAAAAACGCATTCATATGACAAAAGCCCAAGCTGGTGTGTTTTATGGCGTGCATGCAGAGCGCCCGTTTTATGATGAGCTTTGTGAGTTCATGTCCTCCGAGCCCGTCATTGTACAGGTTCTGGAAGGCGAGGGCGCAATTGCAAAAAATCGCGAAGTGATGGGCGCAACCAACCCAGCCGATGCAGCTGCCGGCACGATCCGCGCAGAATTTGCAGAATCTGTGGGCGAAAACTCAGTTCATGGTTCTGACGCACCGGAAACAGCTGCAGAAGAAATCGCATATTTCTTTTCCGGTATCGAGCTGGTTGGCTAACCCACTTTAAGATATATTGGGGTAGATTCTGCGCTTTTGTGAGCAATATGCGTTTACCCTATCAAAAGGGTTGAATCTTCAACCCTTTTTTTTACAAATCTTTTTGGTTTTGCGTAGATAAATTTTTTAAAATTACTTACAGAAACAATATTTTGCACACTATAATTAAAGTAATTTCTGTTTTTGAGGAAAGCAAATTGCGTGCAAGGGTTTGTTTTTCTGCTGCAGTGCAAACGTTCTTGGGGCGGTTTTGCAACCCCATGGCCAAAGCAAATGGCCAAAGCGAAATAACCCTTGTAATACGGGAGACATCCGTTGTTGAAAAGCCGGTGATACCTCTCATCTTCGCCTCGGGCGTGAATGGTTCTGCGTTATAAATGCCAATAGCGTGCACAGCCGCTTCCATTTTGCCTCAAGTTTCTGATAGAACAAACGGCATCATTCATTTTGATGCGAGGTAGGTTGCAAAATCGCAGAGGCTTTTAAGCGCTTTGCTGAACAGTGCATCTTCAACGGTCATGGCAACGCGGATATGCCCTGCAGCGGCTGCGCCAAAGCTTTCTCCGGGCATAACCGCAATTTTGCGTTCTTCGAGCAGCGCATTTGCGAAAGCTTCGCCTTTAAGGCCTGTGCTGCGAATATCCAGCATAAGATACATGGTTCCTTGCGGCGGCGTGACGTTTATTTGTGGAAACTCTTTCAAAATCTCAAGCGCGAGTTTTCGGCGGCGCTCAAATGGCGCGGCAACAGAGATGCATGCGCTGGATCCCAACTGTAACGCATATTCAGCGGCGTCTTGAATAAAGCCGACCACGCCGTAATTGCTGACAGTGGCCAGATCGCTGAGCTTGGCAATAATATCTTCTGGGCCGATCACCCAACCAATCCGGCTGCCCGTCATTGCATGGCTTTTTGACATTGAGCCCACGATCAGGCAACGCTCTTTCAAGCCGGGTAATGAGCGGGGCGTGATATGGTGCCCAGACCAAATTTGCGAGGCATAGACCTCATCAGAAATCAGCCATAAATCATGTTCCCGACAGGTATCCGCAATTATCTCAAGCGTTTCTTGGCCGTACACAACGCCCGTTGGATTGTTTGGAGAGTTGATAAGCAAGGATGCAGCGCCTTTTGCTGCCGCGTTTAAACTGGCCCCATTTGGTTGAAATCCGTCACTCGCCTTGGCGGCAATTGCAACGGGGTTAAGGCTGAGCGCGCGCAGCATCCCTGGATAGGTGGTGTAATAGGGATCTATATAAAGCGCTTTGTCATGTGGGTTGCAGGCCGCCAGATGCGCAGCGAATAAAGCGGCTTGAGCGCCCGGAGTGATCAAAACATTTTCGGCGCTTGTTGGCACCTGACTTTGCGCTTGATGATGGGCCGCTACGATCTTTCGCAACCCTTGCGTTCCGGGTACCGGAGCATAGCCAGTATGCCCATCTTGCGCCGAGCGCTGCATGGCCTGCAAAATATCTGGCGCGGTTTTTATGTCATGCTCGCCGATCGTCAGCTCAATCACAGACTGGCCTTGGGCAATCATTTCGCGGGCTTTCATAAAAACCCCCCATCCATCTGACAGGCCTTCGGGCACGATATTGCGAATACGTTGTGATGGCAGCACAGGCCAATTCCTTATCTTTTTCTGAAGTTTAATTTTTTTGGGCTTTTTAGGCCGCAGCCTGCAGATAAACCTCAAATTACGAACAATCCATGGGCGCAAATCATCACGTTATTCGTGCAGAAATGTCAACCACTGCCAATTTTAGAACATTTCTTATGTTTCCAAGACCGCATGAAATTGCTAAGCCGCCTCGGTAAAGAACTAATTGGCCGTAAATTCATGACAACGCTTTCACTGCATAACACCCTTGCTCGTGCCAAACAGCTTTTTGTGCCCTTGGATTCCAATAATATACGGATCTATCTCTGTGGGCCAACAGTCTATGATCGGGCGCATTTGGGGAATGCACGCAATGTGATCATGTTTGATGTATTATTCCGGGTTTTGCGCAGATTATATGGGGAGGCGCATGTTACCTATGTGCGCAACTTTACGGATATTGATGATAAAATTAATGCCAAAGCCTCTGAAACAGGACGCTCGATCGCAGAGATCACGCAAGAAACCACGGCTTGGTACCTGCAAGATATGGCCGATTTGGGGAACCTAGATCCGACGCATATGCCGCGCGCGACGGCCTATGTGCCACAAATGATCCAAATGATCGAAAATCTGATCAACGCAGAACACGCCTATGCCGCCGATGGTCACGTTTTATTTGCCGTTGACAGTTATGCAGATTATGGGCGGCTTTCGGGGCGCACGATTGATGATATGCTTGCAGGGGCGCGCGTCGAAGTGGCGCCCTATAAGCGCAACCCGATGGATTTCGTGCTTTGGAAACCCTCGAGCGGGGATCAGCCCGGATGGCAAAGCCCTTGGGGATTTGGTCGGCCGGGATGGCATATTGAATGTTCGGCCATGTCGCTTGATCTCTTGGGTGAAAGCTTTGATATCCATGGCGGCGGCAATGATTTAACCTTTCCCCATCATGAGAATGAAATTGCACAAAGCTGCTGCGCGCATCCAAAAAGCCAGTTCGCGCAGGTTTGGCTGCACAATGAAATGCTGCAGGTTGACGGTAAGAAAATGTCAAAATCCCTGGGCAATTTCTTTACGGTGCGGGATTTGATTGAGCAGGGATTTGCCGGAGAGGTGATCCGCTTTGTGTTTCTTTCAACGCATTATGGCAAGCCGATGGACTGGACCAAAGAGCGCGCGCAAGACGCCGAAAAAACGCTGCGTAAATGGCGCAAACTCACCGCGGGCGTTGCGGCGGCAAAGACTGTGCCTGCCTGCGTGTTGGATCCGCTTTGTGATGATCTTAACACGGCCGGCGCGATTACGGGCTTGCACAGCTTGCTGGCGCAGGAAGATTTGTCTGGGTTGAAAGCTGGGGCTCAAATGTTGGGCCTTCTTGAGCCATCAATGGGCGCTTGGGCCCAAGCCGTTGATCTGTCACAATTTGAAACCTTGCTTGAGGCAACGCGTGCCCAAGCAATGCAGGATAAAGACTTTGCAGAACTTGATCGGTTGAAATTAGCCCTGCAAAACACGGGGGTCGAAGTGCGGATGAGCAAAACGGGTATCGAACTCTTGGCGGGGCCGGGGTTTGACCCAAAGCGCCTAGATACGCTTTTGTAATGGCTTCCTATCCGCGTCACTTGGTTGTAGCCTAGACGCAAAGCGTATCAAGATATAAAAACTCGGGGCATCGGCTTGACGACTGAAAAACTATACATTTACGACACGACGCTGCGCGATGGGCAACAAACCCAAGGGGTTCAATTTTCCACTGAGGAAAAGGCCATGATTGCGCGGGCACTTGACGATTTGGGGGTTGATTATATCGAAGGGGGCTGGCCCGGCGCCAATCCAACCGATAATGCGTTTTTCGCCGCTTTGCCAAAGACAAAGGCCACCATTACCGCCTTTGGGATGACCAAACGGGCCGGTCGCTCTGCTGAAAACGATGATGTTTTGGCAGCAGTCTTAAATGCCAGCACCTCAAGCGTTTGCTTGGTGGGCAAAACACATGATTTTCATGTAGAGACGGCGCTGGGTATTTCGCTTGCAGAAAATATAGATGCGATCCGCCTATCGATTGCCCATATTGTAGCGCAAGGGCGCGAAGCGATATTTGACGCCGAGCATTTTTTTGATGGCTATAAATCCAATCCAGCCTTCGCACTGGAAAGTCTAAAAGCGGCCTTAGAAGCGGGTGCACGCTGGCTTGTTCTATGTGATACAAATGGCGGCGCTTTGCCCCGTGAGATTTATGAAATAGTATCAGAAGTGATTGCATCGGGAATACCTGGAAAAAATTTGGGTATTCACACGCATAATGACACCGAAAATGCCGTGGCGAACACGTTGATGGCTGTCGATGCGGGCGTGCGGCATATTCAAGGTACTTTAAATGGCTTGGGTGAGCGTTGCGGCAATGCAAATCTAACCTCTTTAATTCCCACGCTTACCCTAAAAGAGCCTTATGCAAGCCGCTTTAAAACCGGTGTGTCCCCCCATTCTTTAACCGGCCTTACCCGGCTTTCCGGTTTGCTGGATGATATTTTAAATCGTGTGCCTGCGCGCCAAGCCGCCTATGTTGGTGGATCGGCTTTTGCGCATAAGGCCGGCTTGCATGCCAGTGCTATCCTTAAAGATCCCACGACCTATGAGCATGTTGATCCAAGCGTTGTGGGCAATGCGCGCCTTATTCCAATGTCCAATCAGGCTGGCCAGTCAAACCTGCGCAAACGTTTGAAAGAGGCGGGGTTAAGCGTCGCGCAGGATAATCCAGCCTTGGGGCGAATTCTCGAGGTAATCAAGCAGCGCGAGGCTTTGGGCTATTCCTATGATACGGCGCAGGCCAGTTTTGAATTGCTCGCGCGAAAAGAGCTGGATCAATTGCCAAGGTTTTTTGAGGTAAAGCGCTACCGCGTTTCGGTTGAGCGCCGCAAAAACAAATATAATGAGATGGTAAGCCTGTCCGAAGCCGTGGTTGTGGTGAAGGTTGGAGATGAAAAGAAACTTTCGGTAAGTGAGTCTTTGGATGAGACCGGTTCGGATCGCGGGCCAGTAAATGCCCTCGCCAAAGCTTTGGCGAAAGATTTGGGCGCCTATCAAAGCATGATTGATGATGTGCGGCTGGTTGATTTTAAGGTCAGAATTACTCAAGGGGGCACCGAAGCCGTGACGCGCGTTGTGATCGATAGCGAAGACAGCCAAGGGCGGCGTTGGGCCACGGTGGGCGTATCCGCCAATATTGTGGATGCAAGCTTTGAGGCGCTTATCGAAGCCTTTCAATGGAAATTGATCCGCGATACCGCGTCCGATCACGCAGGTGCATAAACCGGTGGCGGATATTTTAAACGATGATGTGATCGCCTGCGCCCGCCTATTGGAACGCGGTGACCCCGAGCGTTTTCGCGCTGTTATGGCAACACCTTTAGAGGTGCGTAAAACATTGTTTCCAATATTCGCCTTTAACCTTGAGGTAGCACGTGCCCCTTGGGTGACCAAAGAACCGCTGATCGCCGAAATGCGTTTACAGTGGTGGCAAGACGTGCTGAATGAAATTTCAGATGGGCGCACGGTGCGTCGGCATGAGGTTGCAACGCCGCTGGCCATCTCTCTGACCCCTGCCGCTGCTGAGGTTTTGAAGGCTGTGGTTGAGGCACGTCGGCATGATATTTACCCCGATCCCTTTGCAACCAACGCAGATTTTCAGGCTTATATTCGTGCAACATCCGGATGTTTGATGAGGGTTGCAGCTCAGGCTCTTGGACCAGCGGATGATCAGGTGTTGGCCGATTTCGGCTATGCTTCGGGTGTTGCAAATTACTTAAAAGCACTGCCGGAACTGACCGAGGCAGGAAAAACACATATACCCGACACCAGCGAAGACGCAGTTCAATTGTTAGCGCATGAGGCCTTGCTAAAATTGCGCTCGGCGCGCAAAGCGCGCGGTAAAATTTCAAAAAAGGCTGGCTATGCCTTGCTCACAGGGTGGCAATCCGGCGCTGTGCTCGCCGCTTATGCCAGACGGTCCCCGGCAACTGCGTATGGAGGTGATCGGCGCGGCGTTCGACTGTCGGGTGTGCGCCTGCTCGGGCGCTCGTTACTACAGCGATGGTAAGCGTATCATTTATAGTCTTTTGGTCTATTTGCTGTTTTCGTAAGGAAAAACAGTGCTAAAGCAGCAAGAAATAACAACGGCAACATCGCAAGGTTCACTGCGGCCCAGCCCTCTAAGGCCGAATTGCCGGAACAATTCATCAATCCGCCTGAGGTTAAAGAGGCCAAGGTAACACCAGCCCCCACAAAAAAATCATTCATTCCCTGAACCCGGCCGCGCTCATGCGGCTTATGGCTTTCGGATAAAAGCGTTGTGGCGCCAATGAAGCTGAAATTCCAACCCAGCCCTACCATAATCAGCGCGGCAAAGAAGTTGCCCAAATCTATGCCCTCAAGCGCGCAAAGCCCGGCAATTGCCAGCATAACAAGCCCAATCGCCAAAATGCTGCGCGCGCCAAACCTCACAATCAAATGGCCGGTAAAAAAAGAGGGCACAAACATCGCCAATACATGGGCCGAAACGATATCGGCAACATCTGAGGTGCTAAAACCGCAACCGATCACCGCCAAAGGCGTTGAGGTCATAACCAGGTTCATCATTGAATAGGCAATCATAGCGCAAAGGATGGATGCAAAAATCTGCCGGCTTTTCAGCAGGTCAAGCCTATTGCGCGGCCTTTCTTCGCCCTGTTCAATGACCAAATAATCTGTATTGCGAAACGCAAAAAAGATAAGTGAGCCGATCAGGTTTAGGGCCACTATGACCAGATAGGACATAAGAAAGGGAACGGAAAAAAAGGTATCGGTTAACTTTACCAATTGAGGGCCGATAATCGCTGCAATCAAACCACTGGCCATCACGTAGGATACTGCTTTTGGCCGAAAACTTTCCGAAGCTGTATCGATCGCTGCAAATCTATAAAAGCCTTGGCTTGCCATGAACACACCCGTGCAAAGGCTGGCCAGTAAAAACCACCCAAAAGATTGAACATAAAGCCCATAGGCGGCAATAAGCCCCCCTAAGGCTCCGAAAAATGTTCCTAAGAAAAACCCTTTTTTGCGTCCGACCTTTTGCATTAAATTTGACAAAGGATCAGAGGCGAGCATTGCCCCCAAGACGATGCAGGATATCGGCATCGTCGCGAAACAAATATTTTTCGCCAAAGACTGCCCAGCCAAACCTGCCATAATAAACACCATCGGCAATTGGTTTCCCAAGATTGCTTGTGCAAGCACCAAGACAGTTAAATTGCGCCGCGCGAGTTTATCATCTGTTACAGTGACCATTCGCGCGACGCTATGTGGGGGCAATGTAAATAACAAGGCCCAGAAAAGCTATTTCTTATCATAATGGGTGCGGAGCATAACGTCGGGTAGGCGCAAGTTCATTAGTGAAGTGATAACAAACACGATAACTTGCCTCAGTCCTAAAATCATGGTCACGAAATAGCGCGCAATTGACAGAGATATGGTCTATTGCTCATTGTATGGATAGGCTTGAATCAGACGCTGATATTGATCGTGGCATAAAATTTTTATGCCGTCAGGAACCGGCTTTCGCGCGCGCTGCGGCACGGATTAATGCGCCAATTCCGCTGCGCAGGCGGGCAGGGGGGTTTGATGCGTTGCTAAAGGCCATTGTCGCGCAGCAATTAAGCGTTGCGTCTGCGGCGGCTATTTGGGCGCGTGCGGAGGCTGCAGGCTTCACACAAGCGCAAAAAATCTTAAGCACAACCGATGTAGCCTTGCGAGAGGTTGGGCTGAGCCGTCAAAAAATAAAATATGTCCGAGCATTGGCGCTTGCGGATGTAGATTTTGACGCGCTTGCCGCTGCTTCAACTGAAGAGGTGGTGGGGGTTTTAACGCAAATATCGGGCATCGGGGTTTGGACGGCAGAAATATACGCGATGTTTTCTTTGGGGCATCAAGATGTGTTTCCCTCAGGCGATTTGGCGCTTCAAGAAGCGGCAAAAGATTTGTTTGCGATGAACAAAAGGCCGAGCGCGAATGCCTTGAAAACCATGGCCGTTGACTGGAGCCCGTGGAGAGCAGTTGCAGCGCATGTTTTGTGGGCGTATTACTCGGCCATCAAAAAACGCGAGGGAATTGGATGACACGGGTTCTGCAAACGGAACGTAAAGAAGCTTTATCGGGCTCGACCCGCTCGGCAGTGGTGTTTTTACATGGATATGGTGCCAATGCAGCAGATTTGCTGGGGTTGGCCGACCCTTTGGGCGAGCATCTGCCGGATACATTATTCATCGCGCCAAATGCGCCTGAGATATGCAACGGGATTCCAATGGGGTTTCAATGGTTTCCGATCCCTTGGATTGACGAATCCAGCGAAGAGGAATCGATGCGCGGCATGCAAGCTGCAGTTGAGGATTTGAACGCGTTTTTAGATGCATTGATGGTCGATGAGGATCTGTTGCCCGAGCAAGTGGTGTTATTTGGATTTTCACAAGGCACGATGATGGGCTTGCACGTTGCCCCGCGGCGAGAGGATGCGATAGCCGGAATGGTTGGGTTTTCCGGACGCCTGATGGATCCTGATCTGTTGGTGGATGAGGTGTTATCACGCCCGCCAATTTTGCTAATCCATGGTGATCAAGATGATGTGGTGCCTATCGCATCTTTGCCAGAAGCCGCGGATGGGCTGCAAAAAGCGGGATTTCAAGATGTGTTTGCACATGTTCAAAAAGGTACGGCGCATGGTATTGCTTCTGATGGTTTGTCGGTTGCCTTGGCATTTATGCGCGACAAGCTGGGGCTGTAGCGCCGTTTTTGACGTTAAGCCCAAGCCAGGCGCGATCGCCCTATGCGTCAATTAGGCTATATATTGGGCTTGCCAGATAAAATGCGCGATATATAGTTTGTTTTGTAAAGAGAGACGCGTGCCAAAGCGTATTGCGTGGCTGAGAAAAGGGGTTGAGGGCAGATGGATGGCGAATTTAGGACAGAGTTTGTGCGTGAATCCTCTGCATTAAAGCAACATCCAGCACTGGTTTTGAATGCAGATTACAGACCATTATCGTATTACCCTTTATCTTTGTGGTGTTGGCAAGATGCCGTGAAAGCTGCCTATATGGATCGGGTAGATATCGTAGCGGAATATGATCATTATGTTCACAGTCCAACCATTCGCTTCCGAATACCCTCGGTTGTGGTTCTCAAAGATTATGTAAAACCTCAAAAGCGCGTGGCCTTCACGCGCTTTAATTTATTTTTAAGGGATCATTTTTCATGTCAATATTGTGGGTCCAAAGGTGATCTTACATTTGACCACGTTGTGCCTCGCGCCAGCGGGGGCGTTACAAGTTGGCAAAACGTTGTTGCCGCTTGCAGTCCCTGTAATTTGAAAAAAGGATCAAAAAGTTTAAAGCGCGCAGGAATGTCGTTGGCGCGTAAACCACGCTGCCCAGAAGCAGAAGAGTTGCGAAATGCAGGCCGGAATTTCCAGCCCAATTACCTTCATGAAAGCTGGATGGACTTTTTATATTGGGATAGTGAGCTTGAAGCTTAGGTACCACTTTCCCTTAATGTGTGTTTGCACGACCCTTTGCTTAATTCAGCTGTTGGATGGGATTCAGGTCTCTTAAATTAAGGTATCATAATACCTATATTTTAAGTTGTTGTTTTTAAATCAAAAAATAACCCCTAAAGCACTTGACCATGGCGCGGCATCGCCTATAACCCCAATCGATGTAAGGAAGTGGTATGGCTTCTTTAAGTGTACTTATGATAGGACGATCTTTTATGAAAACCTTTTCTGCTACTCCCGCAGATATTGAAAAGAAATGGATCCTGATCGACGCTGAGGGCGTTGTTCTGGGCCGTTTGGCTTCAATTGTTGCGATGCGCCTGCGCGGCAAACACAAAGCCTCTTTTACACCTCATATGGATTGTGGCGATAATGTGATTATTATCAATGCGGAAAAAATTCAGATGACCGGTAAAAAGCGGGAAGAGAATTTTTATTGGCACACAGGGTACCCTGGTGGCATTAAATCGCGTACCAAAGCGCAAATTTTAGAAGGAGCGCATCCTGAGCGTGTGGTTGTACAAGCCGTTAAGCGGATGTTGCCCGGCAATCGTTTGAGCCGTGGATTGATGACCAATCTGCGCGTTTATGCGGGGGCAGAGCATCCCCATGAAGCGCAGGCCCCAACTGTGTTGGATGTGAAATCAATGAATCCTAAAAATACAAGGGCTGCATAATTATGGCTGAAGAAATGAAATCTTTGGAAGAGCTGCAAACTGTTGGGTCAGATGCAGACGTGCAAATTGAAGTTGCAGCTCCGCGCGAGCCCATGCGCGATGCTTTGGGGCGCGCTTATGCAACCGGCAAAAGAAAAGACGCAGTTGCGCGTGTTTGGATCAAGCCAGGCTCGGGTAAAGTGGTTGTGAATGGAAAAGAAATGAACGCCTATTTTGCGCGTCCTGTGTTGCAAATGATTTTGCGTCAACCGTTTCAAGTTGCAGGCGTAGTAGATCAGTTCGACGTAAACGCGACGGTCAAAGGTGGTGGTTTATCGGGGCAGGCCGGTGCCGTGAAGCACGGTATTTCAAAGGCTTTGCAGCTTTACGAACCCGGTTTGCGTGGCGCTTTGAAATCGGCGGGCTTCTTAACGCGGGACAGCCGCGTTGTTGAACGTAAAAAATACGGTAAACGCAAAGCGCGTCGGAGCTTTCAGTTCTCAAAGCGCTAACAGCCAACGACATAATTTATTTATAAAACAAAGGGTTGCGTATTTCGCAGCCCTTTTTTGTGTGTAGCAAAATTTTAGTAGAATCTGTATGTGTTGACGTTATGGTTTAGCGATTTCAGCATATTTGTAGCGTTTCAGGTTGCTGTTTGTATGGGCTAATTGGGTATCGTATTGGTATTTATAAATTCAGTATCGAAAATTTCGTAAAACTTAGGGAGACTCAGAATTTATATCAGCGCTCACATTCACTTGATAAAACAAGCGCTCTGTTAACGTTGCGCGGCATATATTAAGTTGAAGTTTATGGGGTAAACGATGTTGAGTGTCTGCTGTAAATAATTTCTTCCATTTCTTTCAAAAACCTTGAGAGGGTATAAAAACTTAATCATAGTAAAATGCACAAAAAACGCTTCTTGCAATCAACTAAACAGCAGAAATGAGGTGGAGAAAGTCGATGGATAATATAATAAATCAGGCTTTACACGAGTTTTCATTCCACCTTGCGAAAACGGAAATAGAAATTTTTAAGGAACGAAAGCGATGGCGCTCTGACTGTGCTTTAACGAATTATTTTCAAAGCACACCAGAAAAGGCTGTCTTTAGTCGTGTGATGTATATTGCTGCTGTGGTAAAGCAGGGTTACACCGTAGATGAGATGGCAAAGGAGCTTTCAATAAGCCGGCAGACGATCAGTAATCTATGCAAAGAAACTGTTTCTGCAGGTTGGGTAATCTGCGAAAAAAAGGATAAAAGGCAATATTATCAGGCTTCTGATGAATTATGCGCGTTAGTCGTCGGTTATGCAGATTATAGTTCGGATATGTTTCAAAAGACCATGGTACATGAGGCAGAAGTGCTTTTGGGTCTTCTTAAAAGACGTAAGGCTGCGTTACCTTTTAGGAGCAATGAAAAATAACGTATCCTATAACTATGATAGGTTGTAAAGGATTTTATACTATTTGCTAAACAGCTTTTCGTGAACCATCGACAAGCAGTTTTAAGACCATAAAATCCTTTGCCTTATTAAGATCTGAGGACGCTCTAAATATAGCCTTGGGATTAACCTGTGTTTAGACGCAATAGATCCGGTGACTGTATTTGTTTCGTTATATAGTGTTTTGAATGGAGGTATTGGCAAATAAAACGCGTTGGGAGCGTAATTGGGCTGCGTAAGAGGGGGATAGTAAGACAAGGACTATAGACTAACTGAGCTGGATCTCCATAAATTATGTCAACAAGTCGTATAATATATATTATGTTAAATTAAGGATGGTGTTTTAAGAACGCTGCGCTGTTGTTACAAACGTTGAATAATTAGGGCTCCTATATCCGCCTGAACCAAGCTGACAAACGAAAGGACTTAAAGGACGTGAAAACAGAAAGATTTCTGAGCGAGATTATACAAGCAGACTTGATACGCGATGTTTGGGAACTTCACGTCTCGAAAATGCGCGAGTATAACTTTGATCGCTTGGTCTACGGCTTCACGCATTTTTCCACGGATAACGGATTGGGCGATCCCAACGATTTTACGTTTCTTACCAACCACAGCACAGATTACATAAACGGGTTCATTAATGATGGGCTTTTCAAAGATGCGCCGATGACCAATTGGGCACAGGCCAATAACGGCGCCTGTAGTTGGACGCATATTGCAAAACGGATGCAAAACGCGACATTAAGCCCGGGTGAATTAGCCACCATCGCCTTTAACCAAAAGCACGATGTCAAAGCCGGCTATACGATCAGCTTTAAAGCGCCTTCATTGCGTTCCAAAGGCGCGATCGGACTGACGGCACCAAAAGATATGTCGCAACAGGAAGTCGATGAGAACTGGAAAGAATTTGGTGATGAGATTTTGCTGATCAATAACGTTGTTCACTTGAAAATTATTGCGCTACCTTTGGAAACGCCCGCCGCTTTAAACCTTACAAAGCGCCAAATACAGGTTCTTCAATGGGTCAGTGATGGGAAAACGTTACAGGATGTTAGCATTTTGTTGAATATATCACCCGCCACAGTCGAAAAACATTTGCGGCTTGCCCGCCAAGGTTTGGGCGTTGAAACCACCGCACAGGCCATAATGAAGACTGTGCGGCAAAATCAAATCCATATTACCAAAAGATCGTAGCAATAAAAAAGGCCGCGTGGAGCGGCCTTGGAGGTTACTTGAAGGCTCCGGGCGCGTTCACACGCCCGAAACCGTGAATGTCACAATTTAACCTTGCACAACCTTGGCAACTTCGGCGGCGAAATCCTCTTCTTTTTTCTCGATACCTTCGCCAACTTCCATCCGCACATAGCCCGTGATTTCAACGCCCGCTTCTTTAGCAGCTTGCTCAACGGTCAAATCAGGGTTGATCACAAAAGCTTGACCCAAAAGCGTCACTTCGGAGAGAAATTTTTTGATGCGACCCGCGATCATTTTTTCAATCACTGCTTCGGGCTTTCCAGATTCGCGCGCTTGTTCGGTTAAAACGTTTTTCTCACGTTCTAGCAAAACCGGATCTAGATCTTCAGCTCCAAGCGATTGCGGGTTTGCGGCTGCAACATGCATGGCAACCTGCTTGGCAAAGGATTCGTTTACACCTTTCGTAGCAACAAGAACGCCAATACGCCCCATACCTTCGGCGGCGCTGCTATGGACATAAGATTGCACGCTGTCGCCAGAGATTTTAGACATCCGGCGCAATGACATATTTTCGCCAATCGTCGCAATCTTATCTGTCAACACCTCGGTCACGGTTTTTCCGCCAATATCGGCTTGCGCCAACGCATCAACATCTGCCACATCAAGCGCTTTTTGGGCGAACGAGCCAACCATTGTTTGGAATTCAGCGTTTTTACCAACAAAGTCGGTTTCAGAGTTCACTTCAACAGCAACGCCCGTACCGCTCTGAACAGAAACTGCTACCAAGCCCTCTGCGGCCACGCGGCCCGATTTTTTTGCGGCTTTGGCAAGACCTTTGGTACGCAGCCAATCGACCGCTGCTTCAAAATCGCCATCGGTTTCTGTCAGGGCTTTCTTTGCGTCCATCATACCTGCGCCTGTTGCGTCGCGCAGCTCTTTTACCATTGATGCTGTGATGGCCATTTGGCTCTCCTCATTTAGCGTCATAAGAAAAAAGGCAGGATGTCACCCCCCTGCCCTTGGCTTTTAGATCAGCGCTTATGCGTCTGGCGTAGTTGCTTCTGTAGCCGTCTCTGCAGCGGGCGCTTCAGCAGCAGGCTCGGCTTCAACCACAACCTCTTCCTGCAACGCCTCTTCCATTTCACCCAGATCAACCCCGGCGGCACCCAATTGGGCAGACATTCCATCAAGCGCGGCCCGAGACGCTAAATCGCAATACAGAGCAATTGCGCGCGATGCATCATCATTTCCTGGAATGATGTAATCAACGCCATCGGGAGAACAATTAGTGTCGACAATGCCAACCACCGGGATCCCCAGCTTGTTAGCTTCAGCAATCGCTAAAGCTTCTTTTTTTACGTCGATCACGAACAATAAATCCGGCACACCGCCCATTTCGCGAATGCCGCCCAATGACGCTTGCAATTTGTTTTGCTCGCGCTCAAGTCCCAGACGCTCTTTCTTGGTAAGACCGTCCATACCCGCGGTGAGCTGCTCGTCAATATTGGCAAGCCGCTTGATCGATTGTGAAACCGTTTGCCAATTTGTCAGCGTGCCGCCCAACCAACGGTGGTTCATGTAATATTGTGCACATTTCTCAGCCGCTTCGGATATCGGTGCTGCTGCCTGGCGCTTTGTGCCCACAAACAAGATACGCCCGCCGCGCGCGACGGTTTCGCGAATTGCATTTAGTGCTGCGTCCAGCATCGGCACGGTTTGCGTCAAATCCATAATATGGATGCCATTGCGGGCGCCATAAATGAACTCACCCATACGTGGGTTCCAACGTTGTGTTTGGTGGCCAAAATGTACGCCAGCTTCAAGCAATTGACGCAAAGTAAACTCTGGAAGAGCCATGATTTTTCCTTTCCGGTTTTCGCCTTGACAGAGCTGTAAGAGCGGATGCTCCAACCGGTGGACTTTAAGGATGTATCCCTTAAATGCCCGAACTCCGTCTGCGGATTTCGATAAAAATTCGTTTAAAACAGCTTATCTCTGGGCGCAAGCCTAAAATACAAGGCGTTATCTTATGCTAAGATGGTACGTTCAATCACCCAATAGGCCCCGATCAAAGCAATTAGGCAAGAGGACGGGATTGAAATATAGGCTCGATACCAAGATTTCTTACCGAACCAAACCCCCAACAACAGAAAAGCACAAGCTATTACAGTCAGTTGCCCTATTTCAACGCCAATGTTAAAGCCGATCAAAGCCGCAATGAATTGTCCATCTGGCAGTCCAAATTCTTGCAAAACGCTGGCAAAACCGAGCCCGTGTAATAATCCAAACCCAAAGATTAAAGCCGGCCGCCAACGGTTAAGCTTTTGAGAAAAAATATTCTCAACCGCCACAAAAACGATTGAGGCGGCTATCAAAGGCTCAACTATGCTGCCGGGAATGGTAACCAAACCCATCGCACCCGCGGCAAGCGTAACCGTGTGAGCCAAAGTAAAGGCTGAAATCTGCCATAAGAGCGCTGAGATCCGCAGGGTGAGAAAGAATAAACCCAAGACAAAAAGAATATGATCCAGCCCTTTGGGTATAATATGATCGAAACCGACCGGCACATAAGAGACCAGCTCGCCCCATGCAGAGCGCTTTTCCAATGCGCCCTGCCCGTTCATCGCGCTGCTGCGTTGTCCATCGCTTAGATATTCTGTAAGACCATTTTCAACGCCCTGCTGGCGTAAAACCAGATTGCCCAGCTCAGAATCCCAAGCAAAGCTGACGGCGCTTGGCAAAGCCAGCGATCCGGTTATACGAAGAACACTGAACCGCGGCAGTTCCTGATTTTCTTCACCAATCACCCTCACCTCGGCAAGCCTCAACGCTAAATCCTGACGTGCGGGCGCGGCCCAAAGATGCAGGCGGGTTTGAATAGAGGGCCAAAATAAGCGCACAGCTTCCGCCAAGGCCTGCGCCTCCAAGGCCCGAAAACGGTCATATTCCGCCACCCGCGCTGACTCATTGGTATCTGTTGTTTCAGAAAGATCTATCTCAGCCAAAACAGCTTCTGCCATAAGGCGTATTTCGATCTCAATCTGGTTGTCCGTAACGGTAATGTCAGCTATCGAAGGAGAGACTTCATGTGCAGAGGCCGAGAATATGCTCAAAAGGTTTAACAATAATACAGCGATAAGAGTTTTGAATAGGTGCAGGGGTATCTTTGTCATCGTGCCTCTTCTTATCTTTCTAGCGTTTTTTGCTGCTCAGCCATCTTTGGCACATGAATTATGGATTGATGGTAAAAACTTTCAAGGTCAATCTGACGAAACCATTCGCTTAGACTTGCGCAACGGTCAGAACTTTAAAGGGTCTGCGCAAGCTTATTTTAAGGCCCGGGTCAAATCGTTTTATTGGTCTTTGAACCAAAAAACTTATCAGGTTGAAGCGCGTATGGGGGATATTCCAGCTTTTTCGGCAACTCCTGCCGAAGATGGGCTGATGGTGGTTGTGTATGAATCCACGCCCAGCAGCCTCACCTATCGTGACTGGGCGAAATTTGATGCGTTTATTCAGCATAAAGATCTTGGACCCATCGAAGAAATGCACGAAGCGCGCGGGTTGTTAAAAACCAATGTGAAAGAAGCGTATCATCGCTATAGTAAGGCATTGATTGGCATCGGCGCGGCGCAAGGCGCTGATCAACGCTTTGGGCTGGAAACTGAGTTTGTGCTGCTAGGCAATCCCTATCGGGATGACCCGGCGCAGGGGCTTGCAGTTCAAATTCTGTATCGAGATGCACCACGCGCGGATGCTCAAATCGAAATATTTGAAAGAGCCCCTGACGGGACTGTCGAGGTGTCTTTGATGCGCAGCAATGCCGAGGGGGTGGCGGTTATAGATATTAAGTCTGGGCACACTTATTTGTTGGATGCTGTTTTGCTAAGAGTGCCAGAACCCAATGCCGCCAACGGGTCCCTAGCCCATTGGGAAAGCCTCTGGGCAGCGGTCACCTTTGCTGTACCCGAAGGATAGAATTCGATGGAACCGCCTATTGTTTGTATTGGCAGTGTCCTTTGGGATGTGATCGGACGTACGCAAACGCATTCCGGATTGGGCGGTGATGTTGCCGGGTCGATAAAAGAGCAAGCTGGGGGCGTCGCATTTAATATCGCCAAACTTTTCAGCCGCAAGGGGTGCGACACCGTTATGCTGTCGCATATCGGCCAGGATCCGGCCGGTTGCTCGTTATTGGAGGTGATGGCGGGGCTGGGCATAGAGGGACAATTTGCCTATCGCAGCGCAAATCTTCCCACGGATCGATATATGGCAATTGAAGATGCCACGGGATTAATTGCAGCGCTAGCAGATGCAAATTCTCTAGAGGCGGCTGGAGATGCAATTTTGCGCCCTTTAAGTGATGGGCGCTTGGGTTCCCCAATCGCTCCTTTCAAAGGAACAATGGTCATTGATGGCAATCTAACCGAAACCCTTTTGGCGCACATTGCGCAGGATTCTTTACTCCAACAAGGTGATCTTAGGATATGCTCGGCTTCCCCTGGAAAAGCCACCCGATTAAGGTGCTTTTTAGGGGGTGCACGGGCCACGATTTATTGTAATAAGCACGAGGCCGAATTTATCTGCGCTTCAGAATTTGCAACCGCTGCAGATGCTGCACAGGCGATGACGGCGGCTGGCGCCTGGCGCGCCATTGTAACGGATGGCGCCAAGGCGGCTGCGGATTTGCAGCACGGGCTGCCTTTGCTGATTGCGTGCACTGCCAAGGTGCCGATCAAACAAATAACCGGTGCTGGCGATGTGTTCATGGCGCAGCATATTTTGGCTGAGTTAGACGGCGCGCCGCGTGAGGCGGCCCTTCAGAGCGCCACAAGTGAAGCGCAGAATTTTGTTGCAGGAAAAATATGAAATGCTGAATTGTCAGATTGCAGCCATCGTTGCCGATGCCTTGGCAAAAAAAGCCCCCATCGTTGCGTTGGAAAGCACAATCATCACGCATGGGATGCCCTGGCCACAAAATCTGGATATGGCAAAATCAGTGGAATCATGTGTGCGCGAGGCTGGGGCCACGCCCGCGACAATTGCCGTGATCGATGGTGTTTTGAAAATCGGTTTAAGCGCAACGGATCTGACACACTTGGCGCAAACAAAAAATGCCGCCAAATTATCACGGGCCGATTTGGCGCTTTGTATGGCGCAAAAAAAGACTGGAGCAACCACTGTTGCCGCCACGATGATTGCAGCGAATTTTGCAGGCATTTCGGTATTTGCAACGGGTGGAATTGGCGGCGTCCATCGCGGCGCCGAAAATAGTTTTGATATCTCGGCCGATCTTCGGGAATTGGCGCTTACGCCCGTAACGGTTGTCGCTGCGGGGGCAAAGGCAATATTGGACATTCCCAAAACGTTGGAGGTATTGGAAACCTATGGCGTTCCGGTCATTTGTTATCGTAGCGATGTATTCCCTGCCTTTTGGTCTGCGGGGTCGCCCTATCCTGCGCCTTTGCGCATGGATGAGGCGAAACAAATAGCCTTGGCGCATAAAATGCGCGCAGAATTAGGTCTGTCTGGCGGGCAATTGGTGGCCAATCCGATACCATTGGGCGATCAAATTCCTCAAAGCGAAATTGATCCGGTGATTGCAGAAGCGCTGACAGAGGCGGCGCACCAAGAAATCACCGCAAAAGCAGTGACACCTTTTTTGCTTTCACGCGTTTTTGATATGACGCAAGGCCGATCTTTGACCGCTAATATTGCTCTGGTGCTGAACAATGCGCGCTTGGCGGCTCAGATTGCACAAAATTTATGACATAGCCGGTACTGTTTTGGATTGATGGGTATGAATCTTGTACGCGCGTCTAAGTGTGATATGTGTTGGCTCAGATAAAGGGTTGTAGTCGTGAGTGATCTTGTAAAACCACCGACCTTGTTAAAAAGGTTTATCTCAGGGTTCAGAAATAGCTTTCTAACGGGGGTTGTTGTCATTGCGCCCGTAGGCTTGACCGTGTGGCTGGTTTGGACGGTGATTGGTTGGGTGGATGGCTTCGTTTTGCCTTTTGTTCCCTCGCAATATCAACCTGAAGAACTTCTAAAGGCTATTTTGGGCGAAGATGTTCGGGTCAATATCCGTGGTCTTGGCGTTGTGTTCTTTTTGGTCTTCACCACTTTCATCGGTTGGATTGCGAAAGGACTTCTTGGCCGTACCTTTATTCGGTCCGCAGAAAACATCGTGAACCGCATGCCAGTTGTCCGCTCGGTGTATTCGGGCGTGAAACAAATTGCGGAAACCGTGTTTGCGCAAGCCGATAGATCTTTCGAAAAAGCATGTTTGATCGAATATCCACGGCGCGGAATTTGGGCCATCGGTTTCATTTCCACCGCAGCGAAAGGTGAGGTTTCAAAACGCGCAGGATCTGGGCAGAAAATGCAATCGATTTTTGTTCCAACAACGCCCAACCCTACTTCAGGCTTTTTGTTATTCTTTCCCGCTGAGGATGTGATCGAATTGGATATGAGCGTTGAGGACGCGGCCAAATTGGTTATCTCAGCCGGGCTTGTCTATCCTGAGGATCTGCCGGTTAAAGAAATCAAAGCCTAAAGCGAATTCAGCGCGTTGAGTGCTTTGTTTTGATGTTTGAAATTCATTGTTTTTATGAAGATAATTACATTTAGGCTGACTTGACTTGCCCAAAGCCCTAATATGTCTAAAAGTATTTTTTATATACCCGAAATAAGAATAAACAACGTGGTCGCTTTGCGGGGATCTTTGCGTTTTATTTTTGATGTATAAGAAATAAACCCAAAGCGCCCCCGCAAAATGGTGTGGCCTTGGGTAAATTAAGACCTGTCTCACTTAAAACGCCTACGGTGGTGCGCTTCTAAGACATAAGGAGCGAACAAAGTGTCATTTTTAAAAACTATATTAAGACTACAAAATCTGTCGTATTGCTGGCAATTGATAAAGCTTATGCAGTAAGTAAAGCGCGAAGGAAACGCTTTGAAGGGCCTTTCAGATGAACGGCTTTCAGATATCGAAAAAACCAAACACGAACCTTTAAATGAAATTCAGCTAGGATATCGTATTCCTACAAACCGGCGTATTAAGCGGGCTGGAATGCCGTTCTCTGATGATAACCCACTTTTTGAGCGTTGCATGAGATGGAGGAACTGAACCGCGTTACAACGCCGTCCAGCCTCCATCAACGCTTAAGGTCGTGCCGGTGATTTGATCCGCAGCTTCAGAGCAAAAAAACACGCATGTACTGCCCAATTGTTCAACGCTTGCAAATTGCCGTGACGGTTGACGCTCCAACATCACCTTTTTTATCACCTCTTCGCGGCTCATATCGTATTTTCTCATCGTATCAGGGATTTGCGCCTCAACCAACGGCGTGAGCACATATCCGGGGCAAATTGCATTGGCGGTGATATTTTCTTCGGCGGTTTCCAAAGCTGTTGTTTTTGTTAACCCAATCACCCCGTGTTTTGCCGCAATATAGGCTGATTTATACGGTGAGGCTGTCAGCCCATGCGCCGATGAAATATTTATGATTCTTCCCCAGCCCGCCTTGCGCATCAAGCCAAGGGCAACAGCCGATGTGTGGAATGCCGCACTGAGATTGATCGCAATAATCTCATCCCATTTTTCAATGGGAAACGTGTCGATCGGAGCCACATGCTGGATACCGGCATTATTGATCAAAATATCACAAGATTGCAGGTTTTCGATCAAAGCTCGGCAGCTTTTGGGGTCGCGCATATCAGCTGAGCAATACCGGGCCTGAACTGAAAACTCGCTTGCCAATGCATTCGCCAACTGATGATCTTCGGGTTTGCTCGTAAACGAATTCAGAACAATATCTGCGCCTGCCTCTGCCAGTTTACGCGCAATTCCCAAGCCTATTCCCGAGGTTGATCCGGTGATTACTGCGGTTTTTCCCGATAGGTTCATGCCCTGCTCTTTCACCCTCTGCTGCCGATAAAAAATGCCACACAGTCAGATTATGCGCAACGCGTATTTTTGCACCGCAGAAAGATTATAGAGCGCCCAAAAAAAACGCCTGCATAAAGCAGGCGCTAAGTCATTGAGGCAGGTTTCATACAGGCAAGAAACCTATCGAGCAGTTCTTTCTTTATAAAGCGTTGTTGAACCCGCTCCAAGCTAAAAATTTGAAAACCACTCTCAGGCAGCATAAGCTGGACTGGCCACCTGCCTCTCGCCTAAATAGAAAGTATCGCTATGTTCTTGTTTCGCGTCTTCCTCAGCCCTTTAGTTTGTATGTTGTTGATGCCTGCACCAATCCTTTGGGCAGAGGCCAGACCTGCTATCTCTATGTATGGGCAACCGGCTCTACCACCGGATTTTGTGTCCCTACCCTACGCCAACCCAGAGGCTCCTCAAGGCGGAGAATTGAAAATCGGAGCCGTCGGTGGGTTTGATTCCGTCAACCCGCATATCCTAAAAGGCCGCAGCCCATGGCAATTAAGATTTTGGAATTATGAGAGCTTGATGGGCCGCAGCTGGGATGAACCTTTCACTTTATACGGGCTTTTGGCCGAATCAATCGAGGTTGGCACGAATCGCGAATGGGTCAGATTTACCTTACGGCCAGAGGCAAGGTTCAGCGATGGAAGTCCGGTCACGGTTGAAGATGTGATCTGGTCATATAAGACTTTGGGCGTTGAAGGGCATTGGCGCTACCGAGGTTTATGGTCCAAAATATCCAGCGCTGTCGCCACGGGCCCGCGCTCGGTTACATTCACGTTTTCCGACCCCAATCCCGAATTGGCGTTGTTGGCCGGCATGCGGCCTATTTTGAAAAAAGCCCAATGGCAGGATCTGGATTTTTCGGCCTCTGGCCTCGATATTATTCCGATCACAACCGCACCTTATCAAATCAGTGCGCTTGAGGCTGGAAAATTCATAGAATTGACGCGCAATCCTGACTATTGGGGCGCTCACTTGCCGTTTCGAAAAGGCACTCAGAACTTTGAACGGCTTAGAATTGATTATTTTGGCGATGCAACCGCGCTTTTTGAAGCCTTCAAGGCCGGCGAGGTGGATATTTTTCGCGAAGGTAACGCAGAAAAATGGGCTACACAGTTTGAGTTTCCCGCCATTGCATCGGGACGCGTGGTCAAATCGGAAATTCCGCATGCGCGTCCAAGCGGCATGCGCGGTTTGGTGATGAACAGCCGCCGTGCTCTATTTTCCGATTGGCGGGTGCGCGATGCTTTTATCCACGCGTTCAATTTCGAATATATAAACGAGGCACAGAATGCGAACCGTCAAGCGCGCATCAGTTCGTATTTTTCCAATTCATCACTGGCACTGCAACCCGGGGTGGCCCCCGAAGAGGTGGCTAACATACTAGCCCCGTATTCAAAACAATTGTTGCCAGGAACACTTGAAGGCATGGTGCTTCCCAAAAGCGATGGCTCTTTGGGCAACCGCAAGAACATGCGCAAAGCGCAATCGCTGCTGGCGCAAGCGGGTTATAAAGTGCGCGATGGGGTCTTAATGAACCCTGAAGCTGCCCCAGTCAGGTTTGAAATATTGCTGCGTCAGGGCGCCCAGGAATATAAATCTATCCTTGATATTTACAGTCAAGCCTTGCAGCGGCTTGGGATTGAAGTCGAGATTTCGCTTGTTGATGGGGCGCAATATGCAGAACGTATCCGCGCTTTAGATTTTGACATGACGCCCTATCGGCGCGATCTGTCTTTAAGCCCGGGCAATGAACAAAAACTATATTGGAGTTCAGAGATGGCCAATGTCGATGGAACGCGAAATCTTATGGGGGTGAAATCGGCAGCATTGGACGGCCTTATTGAAGGATTGGTGCATGCCAAATCGCACGATGATGTTCAAACCATCACCAGAGCAATGGATCGGGTGTTAATGGCCGGCCGCTATGTCATTCCAATTTATCATGATGGTGTCAGTCGCATTGCGCATAAAGCCAATTTGAAATACCCCGACCACCTACCCCTTTATGGCGATCGTATTGGTTTTCTTCCCGATGTTTGGTGGGTCGAGAAATGACACGCGCTAAACGCCTTGACGGGCTGTTATCAAGCCAAAGAGGTTATCCACAAAATGGTAGCATCTTCTTCGCTGGTCGAAATCACATTATGCCCCATCGTGGCATCATAATAAGCACTGTCACCGCGGCGCATGTCCAACGGTTCATAAAACTCGGTAAATAGTTTTACCACTCCGGTAAGAACATAAAGAAATTCTTCACCATCATGGCGTACCCAGCCATCAAACTCTTCAATCGAGCGCGCTCTAATCCGCGCATGATAAGGTA
>ERZ802824.236-NODE-236-length-30083-cov-14.3987_pt1 | contig 30083 bp, 21 predicted proteins | sample MGYA00345650_ERZ802824 | MGnify/ENA primary metagenome ERZ802824 (study PRJEB30503, sample SAMEA104212361) | marine metagenome | biome: Westerlies Biome; feature: [SRF] surface water layer (ENVO:00010504) within the epipelagic zone...; material: water... | reverse complement strand
TCACGAGCAGCAACAGTGGCAACTGAACCCGCTTCTACTGCCGTAGCAGAAATTTGATCACGTCCACGGCCTTCAAATTCAAAACGCCATGCTCCATCGTCACGAAGGTATCGCACTCCGAGAGCACCACCAGCTGTAAAGAGGGATTGATTTGGCACAACAGTTGCAACACCCTCTTCTTTGTTGAGTGTGCCAAAGTCTGCACCAACAATGCCACCAAGATAAAACTGTCGACAGTTTTTGCCAGTATCGCAGCATGAGAGAAACGAGTCGCATTCATTCGCTGCTTGTACAGCATTGATGGCAGTAAGTCCCAGCAGACTTAGTACACACAAACCGACAAGCCGGAATTGTTTGAACAACTGATTGTTCCCCAAAAAGTTGACGTTGCCAGCATTTGAATGTGTGTTAACCATGTTTCCCCACCCAGAAATTGAGACCATAGATTCCGACGAAAGCAGACGACTGCTTTAAGTATTATTTTCGGCACAAACAGATGCTGGCAGAGCGTAAAGAAACTTACTTCTTAGACTCCACCTATTCGGAAAAGTCATAGCGCCATCTGTCACGTCTACAAAAGGGATTTTCAACGGCATAAAACCGCCATTGTCGGCCGTAGAGAATCAGAACGACTGATTTGAGGTGTTTATCAGTCCCTCTAGGGCAGGATCAATCGATCGCAGTAAAAATTACATACCTTGCCTGTTTTCACTTCGACAATGCTTTTCCATCGACGACTGTTTTGGATTTTCTATGCAATCTCAAAAGCTTTCAGTGAAACTGCAGTTACCCAATCCGCATACTTTTCCATCCAGCGGCATTGGCAGCAGCTATATCCAGACGAGGATCATCTCCGACAAGAAGTAGTTGCTCCGGCTCTTTTTGAAGCCGTGACTCCACTGCCTGGAAGAACTGTGGGGCTGGTTTCCTCCAACCAAGTTCAGATGATGCAAAAATATTCTTAATGTGAACAAGAGGTTCAATTTGTTTTGCAAGAGGAAGCAGTCGTTCATCGAAATTACTGGCTAACGCAACTCCAATTCCAGACTCACGAACAGTCTCAAGAAGACGACAACCCTGTTCTACTGGTTGCCACGAAGAAGGCTTACCAAAATGCAGCCACAGGTCATCAAAAATCTTGTCTGCATTTGGAGAGTCTTCAAAGACATCACATACAATCTGCCGCCACCGTTCATACTCCCGACTTCTACTTGTTCTAAAAGCTGGTTTGTTTTGAGCATCCAGAGCTTCCTGTTTCTCCCATGCGTTAGCAAATCGCTGGGCAATTTCTCCAGCCGGAAGAATACATCCAAACTTCTCGGCAGAGTTTTTGTATGCTTCAGAAACTGATGGTGCTGGTTCTAAGAGTGTCCCAACAACGTCGAACACCACGGTATCGACACCTGTGACCAGGTCGTGTGGAAGACTGGGTCGAATTGCGACTGTCATGACGAACTCCGACGATTTCGAACTTCTTCAACAATAGACGCCGTCCGTTCACCCGGGTATGGGAAAACCTTTTGGCTCATGAAATACGGGCAGAAACCTCACATGTCATGCACGAAAGCCGTTTACCGTCGTGCAATCAGACCAAGGTCGAGACCAAAGACAAAAAGCATGAGTGAGAGCAAAAGAATTAATCCAATGTACGACAGAGCCGCCACAACGTTTTCACTTGGCGGCTTGCCACGAACGAGTTCATACATCAGAAAGACCATATGCCCGCCATCGAGGACTGGTATAGGTAAGAAATTGATCACAGCTAGGTTTGCACTCAACATGGTCAGGAACAGTAATAAACGTCCAAGGCCTTCTTCGGCTGACTTTCCTGCCTGTTTTGCAATTTCAATGGGCCCACCAAGAAGCCGAGGACTAATCTGATTACTCGTAATTTTCTGTAAAAATCGATATACCATGGACAGATCTTCACTAGTTTTTGAGAGACCCTGTGCCAACGCAGCACCGATGGAACGGGCTTTCACAAGACGATAGACCGGGCGAAATACCAATCCGCGATCAACAACAAAATCGACGGTTGAATTAATTGGATTCAGTTCAACGTCTCTGGCTAGTCCATCTGATGATTTTACTGTTAATTGCAGGCGGGTATCTTTTGGTGACTGCTGAACCATCGCCATGACAAATGGCCAACTCTGTGATTCTTCTGACAATTCAACACCCGGATCATTCTCATCAACAGGTTCATCGTTTTTTGCAAATCGTGCTCGAGTCACAAACTCACCATCCTTGATGCCTGCCCGCGCAGCTGGTGAGCCTGGTACGACCTTTGCAATCTCGGATCCGATATTAAAGGCAATACCAAGACTGGAAACAGCTACCGGACTTTGGGGCCATCGTGCCTGTTCAATCCATGTAACGTCTCGTGGTGTGACTTCGATTGTTTCAGGAACAAGTTCACCAGAAGCATTATGCACTGCATCAGTCCGAAGGACACCCAACAAGACGACCTCACCGGATCGCTGCTTGAGTCGGTCATCAATTGTCAAAGGATTACCAAGTGGTTCGCCATCAATGGAAACAATTCGATCTCCTGCCTTCAGCTCAGCTGCAGACGCCGGAGAATCCGCTTGGACACTGGCAATCACCCCCGGGGCCATAACCAAGCCGGTTTCACGTCGAGGCTGGGAAGGGACAGTAATAGATACGTTCTTATCTTGACGCTGCACCGAAAGTGAAACAGAGGCATCTGCCTTGTCAGCAAGAGACGCGATCAGTTCGGCATAGTTTGAAATGGATTCACCGTCGACTGCCGTAATGGTATCTCCTGGTTCAAAAGCAGGCTTCGCTCGTGAAGCAGCACCAGGAAGCCTGGGTTCCAGGCTATCAGGCATCGTGACTGAAAACGGACTTGTCACACCGACTGTCGGAATGCCCAGGTCTGTATCTGGATGGAGCGTCAGCGTCCGCTCACTTCCATCAGCTGGTCGATGCACTGTGAAGTCTATTCCTTGGGCCGGATCACCCAGCGTCACGCCTTTCTGCAGATCGGTAAAGACGGGTTGGGTTTTTGATCCTATGGCAACAATCTCATCGCCGGTACGTAATCCAGCTCGCCAGGCTGCACCGCCAGGCCGAACACTCGAGACTTCACAGGTCAGTTCTTGCACTCCAAGGCCAAATGCCCATGCTGCAAGTAAGACGGCAAAGATCACATTCATGATGACACCGGCCGAAATAATTGCCATTCGCTCAGGTACCGACTGGGCAGGATAACTTCGTGGATCCCACGCAGGGTGTGGATCATCAGTTGGCTCTGGTGGCAAATCACCTGACTCAATAATGTCTTTCGCTCGCTGGGCTTCGCGAGCCGCCGCAGCAGGATTGTCATCCTGCCCAAGCATCTTGACATATCCGCCAAGAGGCAGAATGCCTATGCCGTATTCAGTTTCACCCCATGTAAACTTGCCAAGATTCCAGCCGTTAATATCAAAGCCGATGTAGAACTTCTCGCACTTGACACCACAGGCTTTTGCAACAAGAAAATGTCCAAGTTCATGGACAAAAATGACAAAGCCAAGACCAATTGCAACCTGCAAGATTACCAGCCAGCTGGCTGGTTGCAGAATCCACATTCCAATCATCACAACTGGTGAAATGACAGAACTCGGCGACATCAACACATCCACGTTTGGACTTCCTTTCTGGCCCAGGCATCAAGCCTGAGTATGTCTTCGAGTGTCGGGTCACCAATAAATGGATGTTCCGACACTGCTCGCTCACACAATTCAGTAATCTGTGGAAACTTCACCACACCCTTGAGGAATGCCTGAACAGCCTCCTCGTTTACAGCATTCAAAACCACACCAGCAGTACCACCGCGAGCCGCAACATCGTAGCCGAGACGAACTGCTGGAAAACGTTCAAGATCAGGGGGGCTCAATTCCAGTTGCTGTGCAGCACTAAAATCAAACCGCCGAGCTGGACCATCGTACCTTTCCGGATACGCAAGTGCATACTGGATTGGGAGCTTCATATCTGGTGGTCCAAGCTGGGCAATGACCGAACCATCAACAAATTCAACAAAAGAATGAATTATTGATTGTGGATGGACCACCACACCCAACTGCTCCGCTCGAAGATCGAAGAGCCAGCGGGCCTCAATCAGTTCAAGTGCCTTGTTCATCATCGTTGCCGAATCAATGGTAATCTTTGGCCCCATTGACCAGGTTGGGTGCTTCAGCGCTTGCTCTGGCGTTACCTCAGATATCTGTTCTTTGGTATGAGTGCGAAAAGGCCCACCGCTTGCGGTGAGTACAACTCGCCGCAATTCCTGCCGACGCCCACTCCGTAACGCCTGATGGATCGCAGAATGCTCACTATCGACCGGAACAATCGTCCCGCCAGAACGTGCTGCCAACTGCGTTACCAAAGGCCCGGCTGTCACCAGTGTTTCCTTATTCGCAAGCGCCACCGTCTTCCCGGCAGCAAGTGCTGACCAGGTACTCCGCAAACCAGCAGCCCCAACAATAGCTGACACAACACGATCAACTTCTGGAGCACCGAGAAGTTCTTCAAGGCGTTCTGGACCAACGACGAGTTCTGTTCCTTCTGGAAGCGCTCCCGGTCCAAGTGATTCTGCAGCAGTTGAATCAGTCACAACGACCCAGCGAGGCCGACATGCATGAGCCTGTTCAACAAGGACTTCAACGCTGCGGTGCCCGCACAGCAGATGGACCTTGAAACGACCTTCTGAGGCAGCAATGACTTCAAGGGTATTCTTGCCAATACTTCCGGTTGAACCCAGGACCGCGACACGAAGAGGAACGGCATCTGAGGGCTTTTGAAAGTCAACTGATTGGTCACTCATGACTTCCGCACCCGAAACAGCCATTGAAGTGGCAGAAGCCACAGTGCGGTCGGGTAACATCATGGACGGGTCAATCTGAGAAGCTATGAAAACATGTCAAAATACGAGGAAATCTAGTTTACGCACTCCGGTCGCCGGATGCCATGCAAGTCATTTGTCGCAGGCTTCTTTCGAGCCTACGATAGAAGGGTATGAAGCGATGGCTCTGAAAATAAAGAAACGATTGCGACATTTCGTCTATGAATCAAAAAAATAATGAAAAAGATCCCGGACGGCGTTCTGGTGATCGGAAGCAGGCTTTTGGTGGCTCAAATCTCATCTGGTCTCTCATTGCTGTGGCGGTCGCTGGTCTCTTTGCAGCGAGCCTTTTTAGCAACGGTCAAGAAGTTCGATTGAGCTATACCGACCTGGAACGGCTTATTCGAGTAGCTGGTGAAGAAAAAGATCAGTCGGGCTCGCCACGATTCGTAGAGGTCGTTACAGGTGAAACAGCAAAAGGATCTCCGCTGGTTTCACGATTCTGCTCGATCGATGATGTCGTCATTGGTGCATTTGAGGTGACCGGAACACTGCGAAAGGTTCCTCTGCCAGGAGGTGATGGACAGGGTGGTCTACGACCTATTGATGATGGCCGATTGACGGCTGGTGGTAATGCTCAAGGTGATCAACTTCGATTTCGGACTGCCAAACTTCCGAGTGAGAATTCTGAGGGACAACTGTCGAAGATTCTTGATCTCAATAAAGTTGATTATCGGTATGAAGATCCACCGAGCCCTTGGCGAAACTATATGCCAATGCTGGTGTTGACCGGATTGCTGGCATTGGGATTTTTTCTCATGGTGCGTCGCCTTGGAGGAGCTGGAAGCCCAATGGCATTTGGTCGCAGTCGTGGAAAAATGTATGCCCAAGAAGATCTTGGAATAAGTTTCGATGACGTTGCCGGAATAGACGAAGCCGTTGATGAACTCCGCGAAGTGGTTGAGTTTCTTCGAAGCCCTGAAAAATATCAGGTTCTTGGTGGCCATATTCCGAAGGGTGTTTTACTCGTCGGCCCTCCTGGAACCGGAAAGACCCTTCTCGCAAAGGCGATTGCGGGTGAGGCTGGCGTGCCTTTCTTTGGACTGTCTGGAAGTGACTTTGTTGAGATGTTTGTTGGTGTCGGAGCTGCCCGTGTCCGGGACATGTTTCAGCAGGCCGCACAGAAGAGCCCGTGCATCATTTTTATTGATGAACTTGATGCGTTAGGAAAAACCCGAGGTTCAAGTGTGGTTGGTGGTAATGATGAAAGGGAGCAGACGCTCAATGCGTTGCTGGTTGAAATGGATGGGTTTGGTAGCAATTCTGGTGTCATTGTGATGGCAGCTACAAACCGTCCAGAAACACTTGATCCGGCACTCCTACGACCAGGACGGTTTGATCGACATGTGCTTGTCGACCGACCTGATGTTCGTGGACGTGAGGCTATTCTCAAGGTGCATGTTCTCAATGTGAAGCTTGATCCCAAAGTCAATATTGAGCAGGTGGCACGAATTACCTCAGGCTTTTGTGGTGCAGACCTTGCCAACCTTGTGAATGAGGCCGCTTTACTCGCAGCACGAAACAACAAGAAGTCTGTGGGAATGGTGGAATTCAATGAAGCGGTTGAACGTGGCACTGCAGGCCTTGAGAAAAAGAAGCGGGTGATCCACGAAGACGAGAAGAAACGAGTGGCATATCACGAGGCTGCACATGCCTTAGTCGCGTATTCTCTTCCAAATACTGACCCGATACATAAAGTGTCAATTATCCCACGTGGTCTGGCAGCCCTGGGCTACACCATGCAGCGCCCGGAAGACGATCGATATCTTCTCACTCAAAGTGAACTTGAAAGCAGAATTCATGTTCTCCTCGCCGGCACGATTGCAGAAGAAATGATTTATGACGATATCTCGACCGGAGCCCAGAACGACTTGGAGCGAGCGAGTGAAATTGCTCGCTCTATGGTCATGGACTATGGCATGAGTCAACTCGGCAGAGTGAACTATCGAGAAAGCCAGCGGTCACCGTTTCTTACTGGTGGAGGCGCTGACTTTGGTACAACACGAAGCCACAGTGAGGAGACAGCCCGTGAAATCGATGAAGAGGTCCGCCGCATAATTGATACTTCGATTATCCAGGTTCGGCAGATTCTCCAAACCCGTCGCACATCGCTTGAATCAATTACGAGTCGCTTGATCGAAGCTGAAGTGATTGATGGCAGTGACCTCCAAGATATTATTGAAACAACAAGTGGGAAGCCGCAACTCGTACCTGGCACGATGGCTGAACGCCGCGCTAGTGTGACACAAACTCCACCTGAGAGAGAGAGTGAACCGCCAGTTGATGCTGCAAATCAGTAGTTCTGCTAACTGAATTATCATCACAGTCGTTCTAGGTTGCCCGAGGCGAGTGGCTTCTCTAGCTGGGTTCCTGAGTCAGTCGATATTTTTACAGAGGCGATAGCGAGGGGCTCATCGCGGAGGAGTCATATTCGGGTTTCAGGCACCATCATGTGGAAAAGTATATTTCTGGCGATTGGAATTTTTGCGACGCTGCTAGGCATTGAACTACTCTTCATTGATTCGGCCATTGTTGTACCGCTAGCAGGTGGAATGGGTCGTTCGATCACAGCACCTGAATGGGCCCCGTGGTTACTCATTTCGAGTGGAGCTATTACAATTTTGAACCTGTGTACACTTCCCAGTGGTTTGATCAAGGAATGAGCCGGATGCTGGGCGTTCCACGCAGGCTTTAAACAATGCCCCTGAATGTCTCCCGTGCACAATGATTCTTACCAAAAAGCATCCGGAACAAGACACTGTCCTCTTCGATGGTGAATGTCGCTTCTGTCAACGCCAGATTGCAATCCTCCGCCGACTCGATGTGCGACGACGGTTTATTTACAAGTCACTCCACGAACCGAGTGTGGCCGCTGATTTTCCAGAGCTTTCGATGGAACAACTCCAAGAACAGATGTTTGTAATCGACACGCAAGGGAATGCTCGCGGTGGTGCAACTGCTGTTCGCTATCTCTCTCGTAAACTACCACTCCTCTGGCCACTCGCTCTTCTTCTACACATTCCCGGCTCACTGCCGCTCTGGAATTGGCTGTATGCATATGTCGCAAAACGACGACTCTGGATTGCTGGGCGATGTGATAACACAAGCTGCCAAATACATCAGAAGTAGTTGGCATTACTCTTTGTTCTGGACACCAAAAAACATGAGGTGCTGCCATGGCAACTGATCGAATTCTCGCTGGAGAACAAAACCATTTGGCTCAAGTTCTTTTTTGACCTGTGCCTTTGTCATCTTGTGAAGCGGCTTGATTGGCACCGTAGCGTCTTCCCCACGAAACTCTGCTAAAACAATTTGGCCACCATCAGAAAGGCTCTCTCGGATACGTTTCAGCATCTTTTCAGGATGAGAAAACTCGTGGTAGACATCAACACAAAATACAAGATCGACTTCCCCCTTGGGCAACCGAGGGTCAATAAATGTTCCCAGAACCGGTTTGATATTAAAGATTTTTTCCTGCCGCGCCCGTGTAACGAGTAGTCGAAGCATTTGGGGCTGGATATCAACTGCGTACACTGTTCCCTCAGGACCAACACGTCGTGCAAGCTCGAGTGTGTAGAACCCATTCCCACATCCAAGATCACAGATGGTTTGTCCCGGCTGGATTTGAAGCGCTTCGAGAAGCAGTCGACAATCTTCTTCACGTTGACGGCTTTCCCGAACAAGCCAGGGGGCTCCCGTATAGTGCATCGTCTGGGCAATCTCTCGACCCATGTACTGTGTTCTAGGCGGCGGGATTTCAACAGAACGATCGATCCTGAAATCAATTGCCAGTGGACGTTGCGATGAACGTTCGGATTTTTTTAAAGAAGACTCTTCATCCGCAGCCAGTGAGAGTGCACAAGCACAGACTGCACAAATGACTGTTTGAAAAGCTATTCGCACATGAAAGGACAGTAAATGAGACATGTACAAAGTCTACTGCCAATAGAATGAAAAGCGATATAGTCAGGCGACGTGATAGCGGGGTTTTTCCAACAAAGGTATTCCAGCAACGTCGTAACAACTCACAATTGAAATACCACAACGACTTGCATAGGCAGTGATCTGCTCCCGATCAACAAGGATTGTCTTACCAGCCTCGATCACAAGTACCTTGCCTCCTGAAGCTCGAATTGATTGGAGTGTCCCGATACCAATTGTTGGCATATCGAAGCGTTCATCTTGCTGAGGCTTTGCAACCTTCACGACTGTCATACCACCAGAACGGCAAAGCCGACCTGCCCGCCGGATACACTCATCAGTACCCTCAATTGCTTCTAGTGCCATTGGAGCCTGGTTCTTGACGACTACTGTCTGCCCAATATCGAGACGTCCAAGTTCTTTCGCGAGCCGCCATCCAAAAACCACATCGGACATCCGACGTTTTGAGAGGGGCTTGCCCGCCAGCACGCCCTCCGTTGCCAATAACTCAGGAGCAAAATCTGTTGCCGGACAAATGCGAATTTCTGACTTTTCAAAGGCAACGGCAATTGCTCCAAGAAGCGCATCGTCCCGGTTGTCTTTGCTACGAGTTACAAGATGTGGCCAGAATGTCTTGAGTCCTTGCCAGTCGGGCATATGTCGAATCCATCCGAACCGACGAAACAGTTGCTTCTTATGGATTTTACCGGCCATCGTCGCTCGTCGTACGCCATTCCGATGAAAAAAGTCGATAGCTTTTCCGATTTCAGCAACACCTACTTCTCCATAGACATCAGCTATTTCTTCAAGTGATTCTTCGGCATGATATCGAATTGTTAAAATTGCCACTCGACCGCCACGTCGATGAATCGCTTCAGCGGTAGCAATCGGAAACCTTCCCCAGCCAGCAAGAATACCGACCAGTTCTCCGTCGAGTGATGGCAGTTCGTTCACGTCCCCGGACAAGGCTTTCATTGTGCTGGTAACTACTCTTTATTTAGCGATTTCAAAACACTCAGTGAGGACACTTGTCCTGTTCAAATCAGATCTTATGCTGCTTTCGAGGAGGGCTCTTTTGTTGACGATTGAGAGCTCTGCTCCAATTCTTCAACTCGTTTGAGAAGTTGCTTCACTTGCTTTCTCATTTCAGGAAGCTTCGACATGGAAGCAAGTTGCAACTTGCGTTGTCTCAAATCAATGGCAGGTTCACCAAGGACAGTTTGCTTTGGTGGAACATCATTGGAGACACCTGATCGTGCACCGAGTACCGCACCATCACCAATGTGAATATGATCACGCAGGCCACATTGACCAGCCATTATCACCCATTCACCAGTCGTTGTACTGCCTGCCACGCCCACTTGAGAGCAGATCATATTATGACGACCAATGCGGCAGTTATGAGCAATCATGACAAGATTGTCTATTTTTGTGCCACTACCAATTACTGTTGGCCCGTATGTTCCACGATCAATAGTTGCTCCAGCACCAACTTCAACATGATCACCTAATTCAACCCAACCAAGTTGAGCAGAAAGCTCTAAACCATTTACATCTGGCTTATACCCAAATCCAAACGCTCCCAGAACGGCATTGGAGTGAATAATGCAGTCTTGACCAACAAGGGTGTCATCATAAAGAACTGCATTGGCAAAGACAGTTGTTCCAGTGTAGGAAAAGATGCCGAGCGGGGGAAAATCACCTTTCCCACGGTAATTGGAAAAGAACTCAGCCGAAAAAGAGCTGATGCCCTCTCTGAGCAAGCGACGGCTGCGATCTCTGGTTACGGCCACGCTGCTGAATCACTCAGTGCACTGGCCAGATGGATTGTAAGCCGTCAAACATAGGCTTTTCACCCTCTCACCAACTCCGCAAAGGGCTGTCGCCAGCCTATAACCATATGAGGTAGACTCTTGTCCTCCGTTGATCAGATAGTTTGTTAGATTGACGAAGACGGTATTACGCAGGAGCTTTCCGAGATAATGTCGACTATCCTTCCAACAATTGAGTCACCGCACGACCTTCAGGGACTTTCTCCCGACGAGCTTGAAAATCTTGCCGCAGAAATGCGGCAAGCGTTGTGCCAAGTTGCTGCGAGTAGAACTGCACACTTTGCATCGAATTTGGGAGTGGTTGAACTTTGCCTAGCGCTTCACCGTGTTTTTGACTTTAGCAAAGACCGGCTCATCTGGGACACTGGCCACCAAATCTATCCCCACAAACTTATCACGGGGAGATACAACAGGTTCGACACAATCCGGACTCGTGGTGGTCTTATGGGTTTCCCAAACCCTTCTGAAAGCCCTTACGACTTATTCATGACCGGCCATGCTGGCTGCAGCGTGTCGGCGGCTCTTGGGCTCGCCAGTGGAGACTCGCTACAGGGACACGATGATCGCCATAGTGTTGCGGTCATTGGAGACGGCGCCCTCCCATCCGGAATTGTTTTTGAAGCGCTCAACAACGCTGGTTTTTTGAAAAAGCGTCTCATTATCATCCTCAATGACAACAGAATGTCGATCTGCCCACGGGTTGGCGCTTTGGCAGAGTACCTTGATGTGGTTCGAACTAATCCTTGGTACCGAGGCCTGCGTGACAAAGCCGGGAATCTCATAAAGGGCGTGCCGATGGTTGGGGAATCCATGGAGCGAATGCTCGTCAATGTGAAGGATTCGCTCAAAGCCACACTTCATGGCGGCATGTTATTCGAAGCTCTTGGAGTTCGATACTTTGGCCCTGTAGAGGGGCACACGCTCCCGAATCTGATTCGATATCTCGAACTTGTCAAAGATGAAGAAGGCCCCATTCTGTTACATGTCCTCACAGAAAAAGGGCATGGTTTCAAGCCTGCAGAAGATGATCCGGTCTTTTTCCACACACCTGCTCCGTTCGAGTGCGATGATGACGATTGTATTGTAGCGGTCAAGAAATCCTCAGTGCGGGGCTACACTGATGCTGCGAGTGCTGCTATCGCCGATTGCATGAAAAATGATGACCGAGTGACCGTCATGACGGCTGCGATGTGTCAAGGAAACAAACTGGAGGCTGTAAGAGAAGAATATCCTGATCGCTTTTTTGATGTTGGTATTTGCGAATCACATGCAGTTGCTTTTGCTGCCGGTCAAGCGAAAGCTGGATGCCGACCTATCGTTGACATCTACAGCACGTTTCTCCAGCGATCTTATGACCAAATCTTTCAAGAGGTCTGCTTACAGAATTTACCAGTCGTTTTTATGTTGGACCGCGCCGGACTCACTGGACCAGATGGTCCCACGCATCACGGCGTCTTTGACCTGGGTTACATGCGACTTTTCCCAAACATGACCGTCCTCGCTCCCGCCGATGAACATGACCTCAAGTCAATGGTCGCCTGGGCACTGAGCCATGATGGGCCAGTTGCCATTCGGTATCCAAAGGCAGTTCTTGAACCAGGTCTCAGTAATCGCTTCGGGGAAGATCGACTGCCTGTCACCATGGGGCAGTGCGAACCACTTATTGATGGACCAGACGGTCTCATTATCGGGTGTGGCAGTCTTGCTGGATCATGTTTGGCAGCAGTTGAAGAACTCCAAAAAGAAGGGCTCAATGTCGGCTTGATTAATGCTCGCTTTATCAAGCCTTTGGACAAAGACACGCTCCTCAAGCGAATACAAATGAGCCCTTGGGTTGTCTCTGTTGAAGAAAACACTCTCCAAGCTGGATTTGGTTCAGCGATTCTCGAGGCCATTCACGATGCTGCTCTTCAGACTGGCCCGATACGACGGCTTGGCATTCCTGATCAGTTTATTGAGCACGGAGATCGAGCCGATCTTCTTTCAAGCCTCACGCTCGATGCGAGCGGAATTGCTGATGTTTGCAGAGAGCTTTCAGGGCAGACTGCAACAGCTGCCGTCGCTGCTCCACTTCAAGACTGACCACGTGCAAATAATTCATGGTCTTGCCCCCAGGCTCAATCCTTATGGCTGATGACACTAATCTTTCATCGACGGACGCCAGTACCACTCAAACCATGACTGGAAGCCGCCTTCGCTCAGGTAATCCAGTACGTGAAAGCCTTCGCGTAGTAATCGTCGGACCAGAAGAGGTTCTCGAAACGAAACCGCTCGCCAACGAGATTCAAAATCTCCTGACGAATCTTGGGCACACTGTTGAAACCCTGCTCGCAGCTAGAACTGAGTGGGGACCATCTCCCAGAGAAGGAACTGATTCCAACATCGCACACGATGCAGATCTGGTCATTGTCTTAGGTGGAGATGGTTCGATTCTTCGAACTGCCCGGTGGATGGGATACCAGCAGACGCCCGTGCTCGGAGTCAATCTTGGCCGACTTGGATTTCTTGCTGATTTTTCACCAAACGAAGTTGAAATGGCCATCAGTGAACTCATTGCAGGTAGGTTTCGTCTGGTCGAACACATGATGTTTGAGACATGTGTTGAACGAGAAAATAAAATGGTCGCTAGTGATCTTGGCCTCAACGAGACCTCGCTTCTTGCCGGCCCGCCTTTCTCACTTTTTGAAGTTGAACTTCACGTCGATGACGAATTGGCAACTATTTACCGTGGCGACGGCCTGATCATTAGCACTCCGGTGGGATCCACTGCATACAACATGTCTGCCGGAGGTCCAATTGTTAGAAAATCACTTGAGGCCTTTATTTTCACTCCGCTGAATCCACATACTCTTACTCAACGCACAGTTATCGACACAGCATCTCGAAGCTACAGTTTGGTGATACCATCTCCTCACAACGGCTCCTCATGTGTTGTTGATGGCCGCCTTCTGCTACCACTGCAGGCGGGGGACAAAGTCCGAATATCACGTGCGGAACCAAAATTCTGTCTTATTGAAACAAACCAGCATGGTTACTACTCCACTCTCCGTGACAAGTTGGCATGGGGAGGAGATATTCAGAACACGTCATCAGAAATTGACTGACGTGACGTGTGACGCACTTGCCCAGCACAAGAAAAAAACTGACATGAAGTACTTTGTTTTCATTTGCTTTGCCGGATTACTCACGTGCAATGGAAATCTATCCGCCCAAGACAGCACACCACCAAAAAAGACCTCACAACTCCTCCGTTATAAGTTCAGTTCTGGGGAAACTATCTCAGCAGACGTATCTCATCGAGCGATTACTGAGACCACAATAAATGGCACTACTCAGCATGTTGAAACTGCAACTGATTCAATCAAGTCCTGGAAAATAATTGGTGTTGATAAAGATGGCTCCGCGACGCTGGAGCATTTAGTTGACCACGTCAAAATGATGACACGAACAAGTGGCATGGAGACCGTACGCTGGGATAGTGACAGTCCAGAAACACCACCTGAGGGGTACGGGGGTGTTCAACTTGGCCTCGGCAAGCCTCTTTCTAAACTTACGATCGACTCATGTGGGCGGATAATAAACCGTAAAAACTTCTTTCCAAGCCCTCCTTCAAATACGGGTGACCTCATGGTCGTGCCCTTACCCGATGCCCCAGTGACCGTGGGGACGATCTGGACTGTTCCGGATACCGTAGTGGTCGACCTCCCGGGAGGGAAACGTAAGTCTGTCAGAACACGACTTCGGTATCAGGTATCGAAACTCGACCAAGATCTTGCCATCATCAAAGTAGACACAACGGTCCTCACACCTATTCACGACACCCAGACAGAATCACGTCTTCTTGAGAGAATATGGTCAGGACAAATCACATTTGATATCGGTCGTGGTTGCGTACTCAAACGGTCAGTAAGCGTCGACCGACGCGTTGTCGGATTTCATGGACCTGCATCGAGTATTCGCTACAAAGCAAGCCGAAAAGAACAACTCGTCTCCGAGTAACCGTAATGAAAACAAGTGGCAGTTATTCATGGAGACGTAGAAACCATGGGCGATAGCATCGGTTGCCTCAACCTGCCCGCAAGACATCCTCAACACGGCGAATCGCCTGATCAACGTCCCACGTTGCATCTGCAAGCACGATACTTGATTGAGCCGTCATCCACTTGCGGACCGTTTTTTCAGCTGCAAGAACCGTAGAATGACTACGGCGTCCAAAATGTCGCCCGATATCAGCAAGGGCAGCGCCGGTGTGCTTTCGAGCAAGAAACATAGCCAACATTCGAGGATGATTGACGGCTCTTGTACGACGCGTTGACTTGAGGTCGGACTCGGAAATTCCAAATGCTGCACACACCGCTTGCTCTATATCAGCGAGGCGCAAACTTCGGGCACTTGACCGAACAAGGTCAGCAAGAGCTTCTCTGGCTAAATCCAACGTCACTGGAGCACCCAGCATGTGACTAGTCGCCTCCAGCCTGTTCATGCCACCAATCAGTTCTCTGGCATGACGGGTAAGGCTGTTGGCAAGAAAATCAATGACATCTGCCGGCAAATCGATTTGTCTCTTTCTTGCCAAGCCGGAAACTATACCCCGGCGTACTTCGTAATCCGGGGGCATGATTCCTGCCGTCATTCCTCCGCGCAACCTGCCTGTTAGTTCACTCCCAAGCCCAGAAAGACTTTCGATATCACGATCACTCGCAAATACTATCTGCTTACCAGCCCGGTGAAGCGTATCCACCGTACTTTGCAATTCAAGCAACGTCGCTCGCTTTCCAACAAAGAATTGCAGATCATCGATGGCTAATAAATCAACCGATCGGCAACTTCTCCGAAAGCCAGGCAGACCACTTCCATGCAGCGCTTGCAGAAAATTAGTCGTAAACTGTTCTGCTGAGAACATGGCTACGGCCAAGCCAGGTCGAGATTGACGAGCATGGTGACATATCCCTGCCAATAGATGACTTTTCCCAACACCACTTGGACCATGCACGAGCACTGGGGACATTTCACCCAGACGGTTGGCTGCTAACTCAACAGCTGCGTACGCCATCCGATTGCTCGGGCCGACCGAAAATTCATCCAACCTGACCGCGGGGCGTTGTAAACTGTGCTTTTTTGCAGTCTTCAGCGACTTTTCACGTGAATCGTGACAATCAGATCCAGCACGGAAAGATTTTTTCTGAATCCTTGGTGCGTTGTGAACTTCGGACCTTTTCGGATCGGGAATAGAGCCCCTCTGGGTACCGGCCTCTTTCATATCATCAGCAGGTGCCGTGACTTCAGAAGAGACTTCCTCAAGAGGGCTCCAATTTACTGCCACAGGCCCGCCCAAGATTGTGCTAGCACACTTTGCCACATCTTCGTTGAACGTCTTCCTGAGCCAGTCTCCGGGGTAATTAGGGTCATACAGGACAACCACCTGAGAGAGGCTCTCTTTCGCTACGGCTTCAGAGACATGAACCTCAAAGTTGTCACCAAACCACACAGCAAAACGCTCGTTTCCAAGCCTGGAAAACAGTGCTTCTTTTATACGTTCACCTGTTACACATGACCCAACAAACGAGGGACTTTCCTCCTCACATGATTCCGTTGGGGGCTTCGATATGCTTGGTTCCGGAACTTTCGGAAGGCTTACTTCACCTATAGGCTGAAGTTGACCTCTCCTAGAACATCCTCGAGAAGCTTGGGATGCTTTTTGAAACTGTCCTGAAGGCTGGTGAGAGTTCATTTTTGCCACGTTTTGCGACACTCCATGTCCCGGGGCAGCTCCCGGCATTAATCCAATGAAATCGATCTTTGGCTCTGAACAAGATCACTTATCCTTCATGACCAAGTTCATGGCAAAGAAATGCTCCCGCTCGGCTGTGAATATAGAAGTGCTAGCAATGCTGTCAAACGACCTCTCAAATAAACGCTGTTCATGGCTGTCTTGTGGTCATGATGTTATTGAAACCTTTGGTGGAAAAGTTGTGGGTTGGATGCATGACGCATTTCTCCTCGTCAAACCAGGTCTGCCAGCAACTTGTTGGGATGGTTACTTTTCAGGCTTTTGTACAATTTTGATCAAAAATGGCATTATTTCCTACTGTCTCCTGAAAACTGAGCTGAAGTCCACTAAACTTATTTGTGTCGTTTCCTCCGTCGATACCTCTTTGGTAGATCACCATGCTGAAAGCTTTTTTGGGTTGTTGCAGTGGTATCAGTTTGAAACTCTGGTTTTTCCCATGTGTGACTTTTATTTTTCTTGCACTCCCTACGCACAACGAAGTGCGTTCCTTCGCGGAAGAATCTCCTGAAAAATTAGCACCTGATGATATTTCGATCGGCGAACCGCTTCAAATCCCACTCCATTCGGGCAAGGAAGTACTTTCGGCTAAAAAAGGATCGGAAACCACGGATTCCAATTCTTCACCACGTGAAGAACTGATTCCCCATAATCGCATCACAACAGAATCCGAAGATGAGAAGGATAAAAAGAAAAAAAACTTATCAGAGACAGTGACCGTATTGTCAAATGGACAGGAAAAGACTGACGACAATTCGACAAAAAAGAACTCTTCAAAAAACAAGAAAGGGCCACAGGGTTCTGGCTGGCTCGGGCTGATTGTTGATGACTCAATTATCACTGGAAGACTTGTCATCGTGAAGGTTTCTGATCTGAGCCCGGCAATGCAAGCAGGCATAAAAGCCCAAGATGTGCTCTTGGCAATAGACGGCGAGCCTGTCCAAACCGCGGATCAACTGGCAGCACTCCTCGCAGCGATTCCACCAGACAAACAAGTGCGAGCCCTGATTGGTCGCACTGAAGGCGTCAACGAAGTCACCATGACCGCTCGTACCCGGCCTCCTGTAAGTCGTACACCTGCGCAGGTTCCGCTCTCCCAGTTAGCTGATAGTCGAGGATTGTCTGCCTCGAAGAATGAAGCTTCTCGATTCACTCAATCACCGACCCACACGGATGGTTCAGGCACGCCAGTCCCTCCACCATCTGTCACAGTCCCTCCATCAATTGTCTCAACACGACCTGAGCAACCCGAGACAAACCAATCGTCTCGATTTTCTACTCCCAACAATGCACAGCCAACCCCGGCTTCGCAGGCAGTTCGTTCACAAGCACCGGCGTTTGAGCAACCTCCAGCAATTAAGCCATCAGGACGCACAGTACCTGATAACTACCAAGGCCGAACTGCATTAGGAGTCCGAACCCTACCGATTGATTCGGCAACTCAAACAAGATACAGACTGCCAAGCCAGACAGGAGCCTACGTCTTTGGCGTTGTACAAAGCCTTCCTGCATCCAATGCGGGCTTGCCTCCTGGAAGTGTCATTGTTGCTTTTGACAATCGCCCCGTGCGATCGCCTGATGAGCTGAATCATTTTGTCAGGACTACCGCACCAGGCACATTGGTTTCACTTCAGTACGTTTTGCCTGGTGGCCAATCAAGGCAAACGAACGTTGCTCTACAAAGCATCAATCCAGCGCTTGAGCAAGCGCTGATTGGTGTGCCTGCAAACGATTTACCTCCCGACACTCTGAACACTCAGACAGTTCGTCGACGTTTACCTGAACCTGCAGATTCAAAGCTGCTTCAGAAAAAGCCAGAGAACACTGCTGCAAAACCTGTTCTTCTCGAAACGGAAATTCAACTGCTCCGAGAGGAGATTCTGCAATTAAGAATACGGATCGAGATGCTCGAGCAGAGTGACCATCCGGATAAAAAAAGACAGTATCGAAAACTTCTCTGACTACCCAGCCGACCGTCAGAAGATCATTCCGTATCCTTAAAGATTTTCTGGTGAATGCTCGGTTCAATTCCTAGACGGTCGAATTCCTCGGCAAGAGAAATTCCTTGAGGCCCTTCTAACGGAGTTGACCATTTTGCAACTCGGGAAACCTCAGGCCACACAGTGCAGTCACCACTTCGGCGCCCTCCTGCAAGAGCCCATCTTTCTGCGTCATTGCTCAAGTAATTCAATACCTGCTCTACTCCAACACGGTGTGTCTCGAGACCATCGCGGTCAAGGTTTGGGGGGATATAAATTGGTCGGCTCACCACGGCACGACTCCGACTCCCCGGCCGTGGAATTGCGAACTTATCCCACGTGCCCAACCGCCATGGTCGATCATATCCAAACCCCATCGCGACAATTGGAATTTTCAGGGTGCTTGCAAGAAACACGCATCCAACAGCAAGACGACGGCGAGGGCCGCGAGGACCATCGGGAGTAATCGTGAGGCTTTCATTTCTCGCCCTATCAGACAATTCTCGCAGAGCAGTTGAGCCACCACGAAAGGTACTCCCACGAACCACACCAAAACCCATCATCCGTGCAACTCGATCAAGGACATTGGCATCGTCATGGCGAGACAAAAGCATTGCTATATTGCAGTGTCCACGTAAGTAGAGTGGTAACAAAATATTCTCGTGCCAAAAAATATATATCTTTGGACCGCGAAAGTCTTGATGAACAGGGTCTACTAGTCGATCACCGTACTGTACCCGAGAGCGTACCGTTCCGAGCCATCGGCGAATAACAGCTGCCGCTACGAGAGAGCAGCTACCTATAGCCAATTGAGATTGTATTTTCATGGAAAAACTTATTCGCTTTTTACACACCGAATATTTGACTCGTTGACTGGCACCCCGAAGACTGAGGGAAAAACACACATCTCAGACTACACTAGCCCTCAGAGGAATCAGCCAGCCTGGGAACCAACCCCTCCCAAACCCCCTGAAAAACTTCTTCCGCAGGGCCAGACATGAAAACGGAACCTTGCCCATCCCAAGACAACTCCAGCTCGCCTCCTGGCAACTCCGCTCTGATTGTTCCATCAGTACGGCCAGTAAGCCTCCCGGCAACACATACGGCTGAAGCACCTGTGCCACACGCCTGAGTGGGCCCACTCCCTCGCTCCCACGTAACCATCTTCACTCGATTGTTTGATTGACACTCGACAAAATGAACATTTACCCGATGTGGAAAAAAACTATGGTTTTCAATGATTGGTCCAACGGTTTCCAGCGGAACTTTCTCAACATCACCACAATAAAAGATTGCATGGGGATTACCCATCGAAACGCACGTCATGCGAGCATCTAATCGCGCCAAGTCCCACCAGTCAGAATGCTTACCAATAACTGCTGAAACAGAATCAATAACGGGACCATTCATCAAAGAAGAATCGACCGGGATATCCGCTGGTTCAAGAAGAGGCTGCCCCATATCAACCCGGACCTGACTAATCCTCGAGTCTGACGGTGATACAACAAGGTCTAGAATTCCTCGCCCGGTCTCAATAGTCAAGTTACCAACTGCTGCATACCCACGTGAGACGACTATGTGCCCGACACACCTCACGCCATTTCCACACATTTCTGATTCACTACCATCGGCATTAAACATTCGCATTCTTGCTACTGCTTTTTTCGACGGCTCAACAAGTATCAAACCGTCTCCACCGATGCCGCGGTGCCTATCAGCGAGCACTCGTGCAAGGGCGGCGGGATCAAATGACGCTGATTCGGCAAAGCGATCGATATAAACATAGTCGTTACCCAAGCCATGCATTTTAATAAATGAAAGACCTTGACGAATCATTCTGTCGTTCTGCGTCACCTTCATTCCACTCCTAAAAAACATGTTCATTACCACACAACTGCTCATTACATACGACTATTCTTTCATCTCATCAAGTAGCCGATCACGAACACCCGCCAAGACTGTGGCACATATCTTACGGCGCAACCTACCAATGTAGCTATAAATCACTTTCACTTTTTACTTCCGGTCGGCGGACGGCTAGCCGTCCGCCGAAGCTTGGTCTTTCCTTGCCGCTGAGACTGCAACTTTTGTATGGCTGCGGCGAGTGTGGGAAACGCTTCAGTAGAGAGTTCAGGCGACCCCAGGGACCCGTCGACATGTAAAAGGAGGAACTGCCCGCTGGCACCTCCGAGCATGCGTTTCATCGCCGGAAGTTGCTCCTCTGCATCTCCCATTATCGACCGAAAAGTCATCTGAACGTCACCATCAAAACCAACTTCTCCATTCCCAACGAGACTTATGGCATCGCCTGCTAACTCAATTTCATCAAGGTAAGCATGAGGACCTGCAATGCGAAACTGAATAAAACTTGAGCCGAAAGCATTTCGATCGGGTGCTTTCACTCGGAGCATCTTAAGCATTGCTACTACAAGGGGAAGTTCGTAAACATCTGCATCACGAATCCGCAACTGACCATGACCACGTAGAGAATGAGTCCCGGCGCGACTGCCACTAATCTCAACAGAACCAAAGACTCTCCCTTTAAAACGATGAGGAGTTCCATGGGAATCACACACAATGCGCTCAAGATCTGCATCGGCAAGGGAGGCTGAGACCGTAAAGCCCCCAAGTCCCGAAGAGGACGCCATGCCATCAACTTCTATTATTCCTCCAGCCACCTTGGCAGAAAGTCGACGAGGCGCCATACCATCTGATACCGTCATGGCGCCAAATCGCACTCCTGATTGATCCATAAGAATTGGGCCTCTCACCTGAGTAAGCTGAATACCTCGCCAGATCGCGCTGTCTAAATCTATTTCTCCAACAGCAGACCATCGTTGTCCGTCAGTTTTGCCCTGAAGGCTTAAGCCGCCATGCACATTATTCAGCGCCACACCTACGTCAAAGCACCCCTGCTCTACATCAAGATGGCAATTCCAAGAAGCCGCACAACGACGCTTCGTTGAGCTGCCTTGCTGCACAACGTTCGTTGAATAAACATCGAGACTGCCATCGATTGAAAGTAATCCGCTGGGGCCTACGGTTGCTAATGCTTCCTGCAAACCGTTCGGTAGAGCACGCAACAACTCGTGATCGGCACGAAACCGGTCAGCTGACAAATGGGAAAGTGAAACATGCCAGCTTCCGTCCGGAAGAAATCGACAGTTCCCTTCTGTAGAAACAGTTGTACGTGCATGCACACCCCGCCACCCAGAAAGCTGAAGAAGGCCGTTATTCCAGCTAAGCCTTCCTTGCAGCTGCTCTAAGCGGTATGGGAACCAAGCAGGCTCGATTGACACTGTGTTTGCATGCGGAGTTGCATCGAGGATAACTTCTGTCTTTTTTTGTTCAACAGTATGTTTTACAGTTGCAACAAAATTTGCTTTCCCTCGCGGCGCAAGGTCGTCCCAGAAACGACCAACACTAGCCGGAAGCGCGTCCCGCAATTCTTGATCCAACACAACCTCACTACCGGATAATTCGAGCGTAAGCACGCCTCGTTCTCCTGCACTTCGGTCAAGGCGACCAGAACAATGAACGATTCCAGTATCGTTTCGACCTGTTATGCCCGTAAGTGTCCAATCTTCTCCGACCATCTGCACAGACCCCTGCACGTTGGTTAACGGATACGGAAACCTGACATCCTTGAGAGTGCAATCCCTAAGTCTGATATCAAGTGAATTCGAGTGCCCTTTGGGAAACGTAGGGGCACGATCCTGGCGAAAGACAAAATCAAAGGTCCCATTGGCATGGAGGCGTTCTAAGATTTCAGCTCCTCGAGCAGGCATTGCAGTCAACAATCGTTCATCGATTGGCATGTCTCTGCCGCGAACCTCAACGTGGCCTACCGAACCAGTATCTGCCAATTGAACCACACCATTTACTTGAACAGGATTACCGCCAGCCTGACCCGTCAAGTGCATCGTGAGCTGATTGTCTTCGAAGATCACAGTACCAACTGTCCTATCAAGTCGGTACGGAAATCGATAATGAGTCAATGCAATATTTCTGCATCGCAGCGACACTTTGGGTTTTGTAAAACCATTCTTGCGATGGACTTCGGCTCGAACATCAACCTCGCCTTGGGGGAGAATTTTTTGCCAGTGCCCTAACCACTCCGGTGGTAGAAATGGCTGCCATTGCCTACCAACAATGAGCCGCTCTGCTTCAAGAAGGCATTCGAAATCAGACTGCTTTGACCACCCTTTAACTCTTGCAGAACCTTGAAAATGTGATCCACCTGACTGGGCAACGATAGATTGTATTTCAAACCCACTCTGATTGGCCGTAAACGTTGCTGCGACATCAGCTAATGAAAAAGGCAATCGCTGATGCTCGAAACGTCCATCACTCACATGGCCACGAACATCAAATATCGTTTCAGCGAGAGCATCCATAGATCCCGCAGCAGACAATGAAAGCGAGAGTCGCATACTCAGGCCATCAATTGTCTCTCTCCACCACGTATCTTCAAAGAACTGGACTGGGCCTAGAGACAAGAGCCGTGGCTGAAAATCAAATTCTTGAAGAACTGCCTCCAACTCAAAACGTTTCGCAGAAAGCGACACTGCACCAGAAACCGTAAGGTGCTCAAAAGTCTGTCCATTAAGGCTCAGATGCATCTTTGACCATAGTGCCCCTTGGCTATCACTTACCCCTGGCTCTAGTTCGAGCCGCCCTTGCTGAAATGTCTCCTGAAAAGACGTTTCAACGTCTTCATAAAGTATTGTGGCTGATTCAACAGAAACTGGAATGGCAACATTTGCATCTGAATTCCCAAATAATTTTTGAATATTCCATGTGCCATTCTGAAAATGGACTGCGTGCAATGTTGGCCGTACCACTCTGATAGAGTCGATGTCTGGCTGCCCCATTGCAAGATTTGTTAACGTGGCATCGCATGCGAGATGCACTTCCTCGACTCGCAGAATCTGCTGCCAATTCTCAGGCATGGTCTTGTCGATAAGTGACAGCCCATGAATCACTATGCCCTCACCTTTGTTGAGACTTGCTTGCTGCACATCAACCTGCAGGCTGGGAAATCGTTCAGCAAGTACGTCTTCAACACGCGCACAAATCTCATCATTAATGCGGCTTGTCCCAACAGCTATTGCTGCCACGACTCCCGCAAATGTAATAGGGATAGCCCAACGGACGAGCGACCAAAGCAAGTCTGAGAGACTGTTCACGCGCAACCCTAGAAAATGAAAAGCCTGATTGAATAAAACAACGAAGAGAGACGATAGAAGTGACGCCTCTTGTCGGTCAAGACACCAATATGACTACAGCCCCCCCTGATCCCCGCAGACTACAACTATCAACTAACCTTCGCAGACCACCACGGCACGACAGAAACACAGCGTTGACACCGAAATCTTAGCTCCAACAGAAACTGCTTCCCTACACCAAGATATTCTTCATTGTGTCTCTCTCCCTGGTGTGTGATTAAAAAGTGGCACTCATGTTCTTCATTTCACCTGAAGTGAAAGACCTTTACTGGTGAGTCGAGCATGAATTCCGCCAGGTAGATCAACTGCATTCGGAACAGTACTTCTTTCCAAACTGCCACAAAAAATCATTTCGGTTAACTGCTTGAGATGTTTGCTAGAAAGCTCCTGCCGTGGCCAACCTTTCCTTTTCCAGATTTCAATTAATGCCTCAGGCATGATATGCAGATCATCTCCTACTCGTTTTTGATGAATGAGTATTTCACCATCAGGCTTTTGCTCAATACTCTTTTCAATCATTACATCAATTGTTTTTGAACGAGACGACATTTCCACACTTGCTTGCTCCCCGAACCTCACGAGAGACTCTATCGCAGCCGGATAGGGACCAGCTTCAGCTTCTGCCAAAACATGATGGCGAAGAAAATTCCTAGCAAAACACATTTGATTATTGGACTTGTCTTCTCGCCACTCTTGTCCAATTGCTTCGAGGAATTCCCGTGGCTTCTGTCTTCTTATTTTTAACAAAGGACGAACCAGACTTACCCCTTTACAGAGCTCACGGGCCCCTGCCATGCCCGCCACCCCTCCAAGGCCAGTCCCGCGTAGAAGACGATGCAAAATTGTCTCCGCCTGGTCATCACGGGTATGTCCTACAGCGACGTGTCTTGCTCCAATCTCAAATGCCAGCCGAGAAAAAAAGTCGTAGCGGAGTTGTCTTGCTACTGCCTCCGTACCACCACCTTGCTGCACCTTAGATGCTTCTTGAATACAAACTTTTTCCCAATAACAAGGGAAACCGAGTTGCTCGGCATGCTGAACAACAAACTCCCGATCACGACTGGCCTCGGGTCGGAGATCATATTCAACATGGGCAACAGCTACCGATGGACTCTCTTCCCGTCTTGAGAGTTCTGCCAGACTGCACAAGAGAGCCATGCTATCCGCCCCACCGGACACACCAATGATAACTGGCTGCTGCCAATCCCAACTGGATGGCAACCCATCAGAAACGTCAGCCGAAAATTCAGAGAGTCCGTCGTTGATACTCATTGCCCAACACACATGATCCTAAACACACACGCCTTTGAGCCCCAATTCTTCAGTAAAACCTCGCAGCAAGGCTTCCTCTTTTCTCCATCCTACCACTCTAGACAAAAAACGCTGGTATTTGCCAATTCCGCACGGACAATCCATGCCTTCTTCAACGAACTGCCGTTGAGATCGGACGACTTATCTCGTTAGCCTCTCGTCCTCGCAACAAAGCCATGACTCTATCTCACCGAGGAAATGAAATGAGTGTACTATCCGGACATACAATCAATCGGCCTGTCTGGATCTTCATTTTAGGATGTGGGCTTCTCCTTAGCACAAGCGGATGCTCCACCATACTGACCGTTGCCTATCTGTTCCACCCAGAAGATGTTCCAGCTGAATACAGTGGACTTCGTGGGAAGCACGTGGTGGTTGTGTGCAAGCCAATTGTTGAACTTGAGTTTACAGATGCCGGAACCGCTCGTGAACTTGCAGAACGCATTGGTGCAAACATTCGTGAAAATGTTCGTGGTGTAAAAATCATTAGTCAGCAGGAAGTATCACGATGGCTTGATGAAAACGCTTGGGTCGACTATCCAACTCTCGGAAAATCTGTTGACGCGGATTTAGTTGTTGGAATCGACCTCGACCACTTCTCTTTACACGAAGGATCGACGCTTTACCGCGGAAGAACAACAATTCACATGCAAGTCCATGATATTAAAGATGACCTCATTGTATTTGATAATAGAATGGAAGATTTCACATTCCCAGCAGACAGTGCTATACCAACGGCCGACCAGTCTGAGCAACAATTTAGAGGACTTTTTCTACGAATTCTGGCAAGCCGTCTTTCGCGATGCTTTCATGCCTATGAAAGCCGAGCTCATTTCGCTGAAGAAAATCTGATCTATTAAGAAAGAGTACGCCGTCATGGATCGCCATTTATGTCCGGGCTATTAATCTGCTCTGAAGTAAATCGCTTACCTGCACCTCCAAAAAAAATAATCGTCCCCAATCGTCAATCATCGAGTGCGCAAGATCACCACACTATCCTGTGTCACCAGCAGATGAACGAACTTTGCGATCCGAACACAAACTAGCTAGATACGCTTGAGATTACGCTTCGGCATCGGTGGACCAAGCGACCGAGGCTTGTCGTCACGAGGCATAGGCCTGTTGTTGTTTCCTGGTGGCCGCGGCTTTGGAGGATCATTAATACCTGTGTGAATTTCATCCCACGCATATCCAAGCGGCTGGCCTAACTCGCGTTTCGCGAGAAATGCCCAGGGTGTCCCTGGATGATCTTCGACAACCTTACGCAGGTACTCGCGAGCTTGATCTGCATATTTTTCAGTTCGTGAACCAACATTTACGACGTCGCTTGGACGCAATACCCACGTGTCACTTTTGGGTCTCTGGAATTGCATGCCAGATTTCGCACGAGCAAGCATGAGATTGTACGCATCTGTCCGAACTTTCATTGCCAAGATTCGGCCCATAGCAAGATCAAACCCAGCTTTCCAACGTTCTTCCTCAATACGCTCTCTATCCGGCAGGCCTCGCAAAAGCTGCGAATAAATTGCGTCGACTCTTGGCTGTAAAACAGCCGCACTTCTTTGGGCCAAAGAAAGAAGGTTCGCTAGCTCACCTTCACTTTTTTTAGGAAACACTGTCTCGGGAGAGACCATCGGCCTCAGATTTGTTGCTGCTGCTGCTGTGACCAGCGATTGCTTCGCTACATTAGATGCCACTTTCTGCCTTAACTTTGTCGCTGAGACATAGTCTGGTTGATAGTCCCGAAGCAACTCTTGGTCAAAAAAGTATCGAATACGCGATGACATCGGTGCCGTCGCTCGGTCAGGCACACGGCCCCGCAGGTTACGATTCGCGTGGACGGCGATATAAACACCACCCGTTTGGTAGCAAAGTTTTGACAAACTAAAAGGACCAAACCCTGAATCGATTGCCTCATTCGAAAGCGAATTTTCACTGATCTGTATTGCTTCTGGAAAAAGTGTTTCTGGCCCTTGTTCAACCACTGCCCAATCTTCTACCGACGCATACGTTGGATCGAACTCAACATACTTCATTTCAATAAACCGCTGCCCAAAAGGTGCCGGCACGCCGACAACACACACAGAAACACCCAACCGCCTACAAATTGTTGCAACCTGATCCGCGAGAGACTGGTCGTCACCAACCTCATCCGTAAAAACAATAATCATTCCATTTGAACGACCAACCCGACGGGTGACGCTCAAACGCTCTGCGGCAGCACGAATCGCAGTGAATGTCTTTTCAACACCACTATTATCAACCTCAATTCCTTGAATCGCCTCAACAACGTCACTGGAAACGCGCGTCGGCTTATTCACAATAAATTTAAAACGCTGGCCATATGCCAATACAAGGTTTGTTAAACCAGCCGGGGCGTCACCCTGACTATCATGACTCAACTCACGAAACACTCGTTTTAAACGACTCGCTATTTCTTGACGCTGACCTGCAAGGCTCACTGACTGGTCGAACACCCAGCATACAGTTGTTGGAGCATCTTCAAGTGAGCGGGCAATTTCAAGACTGAGACGATCAATTGCACCACTTGCTCCAGTTGCTGCCACACCAACATTCACCCCAACTACAGTCTCAATAAGTTGGTCTACCTCATTCGGCCCCATGGACTCAAACGTTACGGGCTCAATACGAACACTTTTTGGCACAAGCATATTCTGCGGAGGAGGAATGAAAGGAATATCTGCTTTGGTTGAGGATATTGCCTCTGCAACCGTTACGCCTCGTTCACTTAAGGCACCAAGTTCCTTAAGGTCCACATCAGAAACTTCTAACTCTTCCGGCTCGAACACAAACTCTGGTTCTGGCTCAGAAATTGGTTGCTCAATCTGAATTGCTGGAGCATGAATAATTAAAGGATCGATCGTAATGCCCGCCAAACAGAGCAGTACAATTCCGTGCAGTCCAAGACTTATGAACCACCCTGATTGTCCGCTCTGCTTTCTCAATCGATTCTCTTTTACTACACCTGGCACTTGAGGTGGCAGGACTTCTCTGCGTGCAGAAACTGGTCGGTTCATTCCCTGAGCCGACGGTGAACCGCTCTTCAATGACAAAAAACTACGCGATTTCATTACAAAAAGCCTGCCACAAGAAAACTCTACAACCACCTCATATTTTGATAAATTATACCTCCCCGCCCGCAATCTTTTCTTCTGGATGGCTCCCTATGATCCACTTCACCGATAAAAGCACTAATTTCAACTGTCATTTTCAGAACAAGACACCAAAATGGCAACCTGAAGACAGGCATTCTTTTGGTCAGGTATCTCATCGTCAGCCTATCAAGACAGTTGGGCAGATTCTTTTTCGGCAACTCATTCATAAGAAATTGATGGCCTTCTGTCTCATCGCAAGTACATGTTGGGTGATGACAGCACAAAGTGCTGATGAAAATTCTACGAAAAAAATGCCGGCAGTTGAGCGAGTCAAGAACCTCATAACATCCGATGGCGTTCCTCTTCAACTTGTGTACTATCCATCACAAGGAAAACCGACCGCAACAGTTATTCTTGTACACGACATTGGTGGCTCGGAAAAAACAGTACGAAAACTAGCCTCTGGCCTCCAGAAAGCTGGTTGTGCAGTTGTAGTCCCTGACCTTCGGGGACACGGAGCCAGCAAAAACGATAATCTCGACGTCTCTAAGAAAAGGCTTCTTGTAAATCAACTACGCATGATTCCTGCAAGTGGCGGTGGCAGAATCCGTACAAGTGCCAATCTCAAAGGCGACCTCGAAACTGTTCGAAACTGGCTTGTAGAGAAAGAGGCCGAGGGTGATATCGATCTCGAACAACTTTGTGTTATTGGATCCGGACTCGGTGGCACACTCGCCGCAACATGGGCCGTAGCTGACTGGCATTGGCTCCCGAATACTCAAGGTCCCCAGGGACAGCAGGTTCGGACTATCATCCTAATTAGTCCTGTCTGGGCCGATCAGGGAATCTCCATCACGAATGCTCTCAACGCTCGAACGACCTCTGGTCGGGGTGAAGTGAAACCGTTGCTGGAACACCTGCCAGTCATGATTATTGCTGGAAGCGACGATCGGCAATCAAGCCAACTTTTCCAGCGATTAAAGGGTGCACGTCCCACGAGTTGGTTTCAGGAGTCTGCAAATGGAACAAAGCAGCAAAGTAAGAGGCGACCTTCACCAAACCAACCTAAAACAGGGCCACTTGTCTTTGAAGAAATACGGTCAAGCCTTCGAGCAGACAAACTCGCATCTCTCCCCTCAGGCAATCGTACCCCGCTGCAATTGTGCGCATGGTTTATCAGTGAAACATCATCTGTCGATGATTAAGAAAGCCTTGCTCGATCCATATTGCCTTCATGATCCAATATAGAAAAAACCAAAAAAGGATTTTCCCTGTAGATCACGGAAGTCGTAATTCTGTGCCGGGCACAAGTAATGCAGGGCTACGCAAGTGATCTCGATTCGCATTAAAAATTGCATCTGCCATGCGTGCGTTCCCGTATACACGCTGAGCAAGTGAGGCTAACGTCTCACCAGGTGCAACGCGAATCGTGCCGCGACTGCGCCGGCTGGATATATCCTCGCGACCAATTGGCTCTAGTTTTGGTGGTCTTCCGAGCCACGGTCCACCTGTACCTTCGAAACTGCGGTGACTTTGCATTGATACATCATTTGGCATTGATGTCGTGTGGACTGAAGCCTGGACCGGCACTTCTGCACCGATCGTATCCGACGGTTCAATCTGACGGCTGTCTTCGTATGCCGACCCGTTGCCAAATACACGCCACGCTGGTGGCACGATCATCTCAAAGCCAATTGGCAACACTTCTGGATTCGATAGCCGATCAGCATTCACCTGCCACAGGGCTGATGCAGCTTGTGGATGTCCATACAAGCGTGTTGCAATCCCTGTCAAATCATCACCATCCTGTACACGATAGCGTTCCGGAATAGCATCTGGTACATGCCGATGTGGGCCTGCGTTTTTCCTTCGAGTCAGTTGGGAATGATTCGCTGCAGCAGCGTGTGATCCATCCAAGAGTGGAGGTGGTGGCATTTCAACGGTCGTACGATATGCACCATACATGCCTGGCGGCGCGTTACCTGGTGTACGCTTTGGCATT
>ERZ802824.232-NODE-232-length-30350-cov-94.5516_pt1 | contig 30350 bp, 26 predicted proteins | sample MGYA00345650_ERZ802824 | MGnify/ENA primary metagenome ERZ802824 (study PRJEB30503, sample SAMEA104212361) | marine metagenome | biome: Westerlies Biome; feature: [SRF] surface water layer (ENVO:00010504) within the epipelagic zone...; material: water... | reverse complement strand
TGCTTAGCAATATCGCGGCATGGATTGCGCGGCGATATGGCGTTTGCGTCAATCCACTGACAGATATTTTATCTTTGAACGGCACCCGCGAAGGGCTTTACAACGCCGCCATGGCGTTATGCCCAGAAGCCAAAGCCGGACAATCGCCATTGGTTTTGCTGCCTAATCCCTTTTATCAGGTTTATCTTGCCGCAACCTTTTCGGTCGCGGCGCAGCCCCATTTGGTGACCGCGCAGGCTGCAAACGGCTTTTTACCTGATTATGCCAGATTAAGCCCTGACGTGCTTAATCGAACCGCCATTGCCTATATTTGCTCGCCCTCCAATCCGCAGGGGGCAGTGGCCTCGCCCGCCTATCTGAAATCTCTGATTGAACTGGCTGAAACCCACGATTTTAAGATTTTCGCGGATGAGTGTTATTCGGAGATCTATCGTAAGGGCGCGCCGTCAGGGGCGTTGCAGATTGCAAATCAGATTGGCGCTGACCCTGAACGGGTGGTGGTGTTCCATTCGCTGTCAAAGCGCTCAAATCTGCCCGGGCTGCGCTCGGGTTTTGCCGCTTCGGGACCGCAAACGATCGCGCGGATGAAGCATTTGCGAGCTTATTCGGGGGCGCCTTTGCCATTGCCTTTGCAGCGGGTGGCAGAAGCGGTCTGGGCGGATGAACAACATGTGATCGAAAATCGCGGATTATACCAAGAAAAATTCGGCATAGCGGATGCACTTTTCGGGTCTGTGCCTGGTTATATCAGCCCAGAGGCCGGATTTTTCCTTTGGCTGCCTGTTGAGGATGGAGAACAGGCTGCGCTTAAATTATGGCGCGAAACCGGTATTCGCGTTCTTCCGGGTGCCTATTTGGCGCGCGACACGCCCGACGGAAATCCCGGGCATGGTTTCATTCGGGTTGCCTTGGTGGCCCCAAAATCAATAACCGAGCAGGCGCTGACGCGGCTGCATGCATGTCTTTACACCTAAGAGGCCCCAATGGCATATCCTTCTGCACGAGTAAGACCCCCCATTTTTGACAGCGCGTTGCAGGCCGCTCTGGAACGGCGCGCGGTAGAGTTTTTGGGCCTAGGGCTTTTGGTTCTAAGCGGGCTGACCGCCATGATGTTCACCAGCTATGCACCTGAAGATCCCAGTTGGCTTTCCGCCTCTGATGCACCGGTACAAAATATTCTGGGCTCGTTTGGGGCGATGATTGCGGCCCCGATCATGTTGATTTTCGGTCTATCGGCCTGGTCGTTGGTCGCGATACAGGCCGTCTGGGGGCTGCGCTGCCTATTGCATCGCGGCGCGCATCGGGCGTTGGGGCGGTTGATTTTTGCGCCCTTCGGCGTTGCGGTTTTTGCAATTTACGCCGCTGGGCTTGTGCCACCTGCCAGCTGGGGTAATAATTTTGGCCTTGGTGGTTTGTTTGGCGATACGGTTTTGAAAACGCTTTTGCGGCTGTCACCTTTGCCGGCACAACCCACCTTAACCTATACATCTTTTGCAACGGGGATCACCTTGGTGCTGATTGGGCTGTATTGTTTGGGCGTCTCTAAGCGCGAGCTTGGCTATGCGCTGCGGTTCCTGCGCGGGGGGGTGTTGCAATCCGGGCGCGCAGTCGCAAGGGGCCTTGGCCGGGGCAGTATGCGCTTGCTTGCAGCACGCACCCAACAGGTTGATGCCTCTGCGCCCTCGGATATTATCCGCCGAGGCGGAGGCTCCGCAACATTTGTGCCCCAGGCCCCATCTGAGTTTTCCCAAGATTTGGCCGTGCCTCACACAGAGGTGAAGCGGGGTTTATTTTCCAGATTGCCTGGATTTATCAAGCGCGAAGAAGCTCCCTCGCCTCTAGAGCCGCCGCTCAATAGCCGCGCGCATAGCTCTGCGCCGGCTGGCCCGGAAGACCGTTTGCAGGCGCGGATCAGTGATGCTGTGAACTCGCGATTACGGGGTGAACCCGCCTTTGAGGATGCCGCATCTGAGGCTCAGTCGCACGTGTTTCAGCCTCAAGACGCTTCGCCAGAAGGCGCTGCTGGAGTGCCATCACAATTTGCACTGGGCGAACCGCTTTTAACCGGATTACGCCGCGAGCCGCAGCTTTCGGCGGATCGATCTTCGCAAGTCTTTCAGACAGAGGGGCAAGCTTTGATTTCAAGCGCTGGAGATGAAGATGCGCAACCGCTTTATCCAGAGCCCGAATATGGCGAGCAGGACACCAATTTTTCTTTGCGCTCCGCGATACCCCGCCCCGAGGCGCGCACAATCGTTCACCCGCCACTGAAAGTGTCTCAAGCGCAATCGGCGCGCGCGCAGCAAGAAGCGCAGCCAAGCTTAAAATTTGAAGACCCCAAAACCGATTTTGAATTGCCGCCTTTGGGCCTGTTGGCCAGCCCTATCAGCGTAGCGCGGCATCAATTGTCTGATGAATCGCTGGAAGAAAACGCGCGGCTGCTCGAATCTGTTTTGGATGATTATGGGGTGAAGGGGGATATTGTCAGCGTGCGGCCTGGGCCGGTTGTTACGATGTATGAATTAGAGCCGGCGCCGGGTTTAAAAGCCAGCCGTGTGATCGGTTTATCTGATGATATTGCGCGCTCAATGTCGGCCTTATCGGCCCGCGTCTCCACGGTGCCGGGCCGGTCTATCATCGGGATAGAATTGCCCAATGACATACGCGAAAAAGTGGTTTTGCGCGAAATTTTTTCGGCGAAAGCCTTTGGCGATAGCAGCCACCGCCTGCCATTGGCGCTGGGAAAGGATATCAGCGGCGAGCCGATGGTAACCAATCTTGCAAAAATGCCGCATCTGCTGATTGCAGGCACCACTGGATCTGGCAAATCTGTCGCGATCAACACGATGATTTTGTCCTTGCTCTATAAGCTCACGCCCGATGAGTGCCGGATGATTATGATCGATCCGAAAATGCTGGAGCTCAGCGTCTATGATGGCATTCCGCATTTGCTCAGCCCGGTTGTGACCGACCCTAAGAAAGCCGTTGTGGCTTTGAAATGGGTGGTTGGTGAAATGGAAGAGCGCTACCGGAAAATGTCAAAAATGGGCGTGCGCAATATTGACGGCTATAATGGGCGCGTGGCGGATGCCTTAGGCAAAAACGAAATGTTCAGCCGCACGATCCAAACCGGGTTTGATGATGCCACCGGCGAGCCATTTTTTGAAACTGAAGAATTTCTGCCGGAAAAAATGCCATATATCGTGGTGATTGTGGATGAGATGGCGGATTTGATGATGGTGGCCGGTAAAGAAATCGAAGCCTGCATCCAGCGCCTTGCTCAGATGGCGCGTGCCTCGGGTATTCACTTGATTATGGCCACGCAGCGCCCATCAGTTGATGTGATTACGGGAACAATTAAAGCCAACTTTCCCACCCGGATCTCGTTTCAAGTCACCAGTAAAATCGACAGCCGCACGATCCTGGGTGAAATGGGCGCCGAGCAGCTGCTTGGTATGGGGGATATGCTCTACATGGCGGGCGGTTCAAAGATCACCCGCTGCCATGGGCCTTTTGTGAGCGACACTGAAGTTGAAGAAGTGGTCAGCCATTTAAAATCTTTTGGTCCGCCCGATTACAAGAGCGGTGTTGTTGAAGGGCCAGACGACGATAAATCTGAGTCAATTGACCTTGTGCTGGGGTTAACCGGGGTATCTGAGGGCGAGGATGTGCTCTATGATCAAGCCGTGGCCATTGTTTTGCAGGATCGCAAATGCTCGACCAGCTACATCCAAAGAAAGCTTGCCATAGGGTATAATAAGGCGGCCCGCTTGGTTGAGCAAATGGAAGAGGAAGGCCTTGTTAGCCCTGCAAACCATGTTGGAAAGCGTGATATTTTGGTGCCAGAGCAACCGTAATCCTGCGCGAGAGGTCACAAAATTGCGACTTTCGCTGGCGGTGGCTTCTGGGATGACTAGACTGCATATATGAAACGTATATTTTCAATTTCGCTTGGTATTTTTTTTGGGTTAGCCGGCGTTGGTCATGCAGAAAAAGCCTCTTTGGCCGATATTTCCGCGCATCTAAATAGCTTGCGCAGCATTCAGGCGACGTTTGTTCAAATTGGCGCTGACGGATCCTCTGCGCAGGGACAGTTTTTTATGAAGCGTCCGGGGCGCTTGCGCTTTGAATATCAAATCCCATCGGAAGTATTGGTGCTGGTCTCTGCCGGACAAATGGCGATTTTTGATCCTAAAGGCGATGGTGAGCCGACCAGTTTCACAACAAGTGGAACGCCGCTTTCCCTGATTTTGCAGGATAGGATTGATCTTCAAAAATCTGCTTTGATTAAGGATCATCGTTATGACGGGAAGCGAACATCGCTGTCTTTACAACATCCCCAACATCCCGAGCGCGGTCAAATCACGCTTGTGTTGCGGCATAATCCATTAGAGTTGGCGCAATGGATTATTGAAACGCCTGAAGGCGATCAAACGTTACTTGCGCTTGAGGATTTACAAAAAGGTGTCTCACTTAAAGATTCGATGTTCAATATTTTGCTGAATATTGAGAAGCGCAAGCTGCGTTAAAGCCGCCCGCAGCGTGACAATTGCCGCTTATACATATCTGAGCGATTGGCCACTTTGCCGGCAATATTGATCAACCATTTTTTGCGCTTATAGCTGCCGCGAGCAAACCCGGTTTGTCCCTCATGATAGGCGAGATATTGATTGCGTGTATCGGCCAGCGAGATCCCGTTGCGCCGCTTTGTTTTGGTCATATACCAGCCCATAAAATCCGATGCGTCACGAATATTGCTGCGGCGGGCTAAGATCCGGCCGGTATCATCCTTATATTCGCTCCAAGTGCCATCCAGGGCTTGTGCATAGCCATATGCCGAACTTTGGCGGCCATTTGGAATGAAGCCCAGAATATATTTTCGCGGCGTTTTTGCCTTACTTTTGAAACGGCTTTCTTGATGGATGATCGCCATTTGAACGTTAACGGGCACGCCCCAACGGCGCTTGGTTGCTTTGAAGGCGCGGGCAAACTGCGGTTTTTGGTCAAGAATAGAGCAGGCATTGTCAAGGTTGCCCGTTACATCGCCGGTGCTAAAGATGCTGCAGGATCCCAGCGTAAAACCCAGGCATAATATAATGATCGTTCTGCTCATGGTCATCTCAACTTTGTTTTTTTATAGTTTATCAAGTTTCGGATGATTTCAAAAGGCCAAACCGGTAGCGCAAAAGCATTATTATGCCTCTATTTGATACATTACACTGTGTCATGTTTGGCAGAGCAGGCCTAAAAAAGATCTCAGTTCTTTGGGAATCGTGAAAGCCGCTTGGATCGAAGCGCGGGCAAATTTACCTCTGGGCACTTGAAGCCGGATCGCGCAACGCGTAGGGTGTTCACCTGATGTATTTGAAAAATGCTAAATATCGCCTCGGGCAAGTTGTTTGCCATAAAAAACACCCTTTTAGAGGGGTGATTTTTGATGTTGATCCAGAATTCAGCAATACGGATGAATGGTATGAGTCGATTCCAGAGGATCATCGCCCGGTCAAAGAGCAGCCCTATTATCATTTGCTTGCAGAAAACGATCACAGTTTCTACGTGGCCTATGTGTCAGAGCAAAATCTTGTGGAAGACCCTTCGGGTGAACCCGTCGATCATCCCGATATTCCTGATCTCTTCGGTCCCTTCGAAAATGGCCAATATCCGCTGCATTTTCAACTGAATTGAGCCGCCGCGCGAGCGGCTAGCATGCGGCGCCCCCTCAGGATCAGCCTGGGCGTTAGTAACCCAGTGCGCAGCCATCTTTTCTAGGATCCGAGGCGCCCTCTAGCACACCGTTTTCATGCATCATAATCGCCTGAGCGCCGCCGATTGGTTCAATATCCTGCTCGATTTTATGGCCAATATCTGCTAGTTTTTGCACCTCTTTTGGATCATAGCTGCGCTCAACTTTTAAATGGCCCAATTCAGCAAAGCTGCGCGGTGCGTCTAGTGCCTCCTGCGGCGCCATACCGTAATCGAGCATATTCGTCAAAACGCGGGCATGGCCATTCGCTTGATATTGCCCCCCCATAACGCCAAAGGGCATCACAGGCTTTCCACCTTTGCACAGCATGCCGGGGATGATGGTATGCATCGGGCGGTGCCCGCCCCGCAATTCATTGAGATGCCCGGGAATAAGGTTGAAACCTGCTCCGCGATTATGCATCAAAATCCCGAATTTATCGCTCGAAATGCCAGAACCAAATGTGTTGAAGATTGAGTAGATCAACGAAACCGACATTCGGTCTTTATCAACAACTGTAATGTAGACAGTGTCTTTATGAACCGTCTCGCTGATCGCTGTCACATTTTGAATTACGGCATTAGGATCGATTAAAGCAGCCAGTTTTTCTGCGGTTTCTGGTGCGAGTAAATGTGCGGTGGCATCGGTCATCCGCGCATCCGCAATAAAGCGGTTGCGCGCATCATAGGCCAATTTGGTGGCCTCGGCTTCGATATGCGCGCGCTCCGCGCTGAAGGGCGCCAGAGCGGCCAAATCAAAATGTGATAATATGTTTAACAGCAAAATGGCTGTGGCGCCCTGACCATTGGGTGGATGCTCAACCAAATCCATTCCTTGATAATGGCCCGAAATCGGATCCGTGTAAAACGCGATTTGGTCGTTGAAATCTTCTTGGGAATGTAGCCCACCGAGCTCTGTTAACGTGGCTAAGATATCCTCTGCAACGGCGCCGTCATAAAAGCCGCTGCGGCCATTTTTTGCGATCGCGCGTAAAACTTCAGCCTGTTTTGGGAAGGCAATATTTTGCCCTGCTTGAGGTGCGTTTCCCGAGAGTAAGTAATCTGCTTTGGCGCTGCCTTTCAGTACATCTACGCTGCCGGCCCAATCATAGGCAACCCGCGGGGCGACGGGAATGCCCGCTTCAGCATAGTGAATGCTTGGCGCCAGCAGCGCATCAAGGCCAAGTTTGCCCCAATCATTACTCAACGTACAAAAGGCATCCACGGCGCCGGGAATGGTTATCGCCTCCACGCCGCGCTGCGGGATCACCTTATGACCTTGGTCGCGCAGCAATTGGGCTTGCAGCGCCTGCGGTGATTTTCCCGATCCGTTCATTGCGCGAATCTCATCGCTGCCTGCGGGTGAAAAGAGAACAAAACAATCTCCGCCAAGCCCCGTCATCTGGGGCTCGCAAAGCCCCAGCAAGACGGCCCCTGCAATCGCCGCATCCATGGCATTGCCGCCACGCTGCAATATCTCGAGCGCGGTTTTCGCAGCCAAAGGATGTGATGTCGCACACATGCCGTTTTCTGCGTAAACTGCGGAACGACCGGGAAAATGGAAATCGCGCATGAGGTCACCTTGTTGTAAATTCATGACACTATTTAACGTGGTTTGCTTTTAACACAACATGAAACCGCGCTATTTGGGTGCGGCGATGTCGCAAATGGGGCCTTTATGCTTAAGGCGCGTTGATGGGTAGGCAGAGGCGCAAAAGGTTTCGCCCGTTTTTATGACGATACTGGATCCTTGTATAAAGTTGGAGGATGATCATCCATCCATATCCGCTTTCAGAGGGGTTCAGCGGGTCTGTGCCCGAGGGCATTTTGGGGGGGGGATACGCGCAACCTGTATCAATCAGTGTGATTTCAATGCAGTTTTGACAGCCGAGATGCCGCACCCTGAGTTGACCGGAGCTTTTAAAATTTACGCCATGTTGAATGCTGTTGTTTAAAACCTCTGCGACGACCAACGATATCGGGAAAAATGCAAATGCCGCGCCTTGCGCTGCGTTCACCTCTTCGGCCATTCTTTCTAATATATCCCGGACCGGCCAAAACCCTTGCGTTTGATCAAAGGAAAAGTTGATGCGGATATTCAATCCTCATCTGCCTTGAAAGCGGGCGCCGCACTGGCCGCCTTCAGCGCGGCTTCAGCGGTGGCATAAATATCGAAGACCTCGTCCATACGGGTCAGTTTGAAGACTTTGGCCACCTGTGGGTGTAGGCTGCAAATGGTAAGTTTTGCTGCGTTTTGCTGTGCTTTTTGTAGGCTGATAAGCGCGCCAAGCCCCGTAGAATCAATAAAATTTATCTGCTCTAAATCGATGATCTTTTGCTGCAGGCTTGGCGTAAGCGCCCGGCGCATCAGGTCCTTAAATTGAATCGCAGCGGCGGCATCAATCCGCTCTGCCTGCACTTTGAGATAAAGGCACCCGGACTGATCAATAATTTTAAGTTGCATCGCTGACTTCTGTGTTATGCGCTGTGGTTACACTAGACGGCAAAGGTTACTTTTTTGTATGCCTGAAAAAAAAGCGAGAGAGTTGATGGAAAACGTGGTGATATGCGGCGCGGCCAGAACGCCAATTGGTGGGTTTCAAGGTGTGTTTGATGCTGTGCCCGCAGCAAGGCTGGGGGGGGCGGCGATAGAGGCGGCTTTACAGCAAACTTCTCTGAGTTCGGTCGATGAGGTTGTGATGGGCAATGTGCTTGGCGCAGGGCAGGGGCAAGCGCCGGCGCGACAAGCCAGTTTTTACGCCGGCCTTGGCGCGCAGGTGCCTGCAACAACGTTGAACAAAATGTGTGGTTCGGGGATGAAGGCAACGATGATCGGCTTTGACCAGATCGCGCTTGGCCAAACACAGGTGATGGCGGTTGGCGGGATGGAGAGCATGTCAAACGCCCCCTATCTATTGCCCAAGATGCGCGGCGGGGCCCGTTTGGGGCATAGCCAAGTGGCAGATCATATGTTTTTAGATGGGCTAGAGGATGCGTATGAGAATGGCCGCTTGATGGGCAGTTTTGCTGAAGATTGCGCCGAAAAATACCAATTCACGCGAGAAGCGCAGGATGATTATGCGTTGCGCTCGCTGATACGGGCGCGTGAGGCTCAAAGCTCCGGGGCCTTTGAGAATGAAATCACCCCATTCAATCTGGCGCGTAAAAAAGGCGATTATGCTGTGATGCAGGATGAACAGCCTTTAAACGCAAAGCCGGAAAAAATTCCGCATCTGAAACCCGCTTTTCGGGCAGATGGCAGTGTGACCGCGGCGAATGCCTCTTCTATTTCTGATGGGGCCGCAGCCCTGATTGTATCAAGCCAGACGCATATGCAGCAGGCGGGTCTGCCTTGCCGCGCGCGTATTTTGGGCCATGCCAGCCACGCGCAAGAGCCTGCATGGTTTTCGACCGCGCCAATTTTTGCAACGCATAAATTATTAGACCGTTTGAACTGGCGGGTGGAAGATGTAGATTTATGGGAGGTTAATGAAGCCTTTGCGGTTGTTCCAATGGCCTTCATGAACGAGCTAGATATTTCTGGCGATATCATCAACGTTCATGGTGGAGCCTGTGCGCTAGGACACCCAATTGGGGCTTCAGGCGCGCGGATTATCGTGACGTTGCTGCATGCAATGGAGCGGCGTGACGTGAAGCGGGGCATTGCTGCTGTGTGTATTGGCGGCGGCGAGGGCACTGCAATTGCACTTGAGCGGCCATAACCTGCCAGGGCTGTGCTTACGGGCTGTTCACAGGCAGTCGCCTTTTTAAATGGTTCTTTATGAAGGCAGCTGGCTGCGGTCGGCGCTGTCTTGGCGGGCGGCTTCATAGGCCAGAAGCGCGCGTTTGACTGGCAAGCCCCAATGATATCCGCCCAAAGCACCTGTTTTGCGCAGCGCCCGATGGCAGGGGATCAACCAGCTTATCGGATTGCGGCCGACCGCGGTGCCAACCGCCCGAACGGCTTTAGGGGCTTGGATCGCGCGAGCAATATCGGAATAAGTTGAAACATGCCCCGAGGGGATCTGCAGCAGCGCCTGCCACACTTTGATTTGAAACGGGGCCCCGATTAAGTGCAGCTTGGCGCTGCTTTTGGGTTTGAACAGATTCTCAACTGCGCTTGAAAGCCCCGTTTGTTCCGGCCTTAGGGCAGCCATTGGCCAGCGCGTGGCCATATCCTGAAATGCGGCCTCTCGACCAATATCAGCGGCGAATGCAAGGCCGCAGACCCCCCGGTTTGTGCGCATCACCAACGTCTCACCAAACGGAGAGTCAGTCCAACCATAAGTAATCTCCAAAGTGGCGCCGGCTGCAGCAAATTCGCCTGGGGTCATGGCTTCCCAGCGGATAAAAAGATCGTGCAACCGGCTGGTGCCGGATAATCCTGTTATGAGGCTGGTTTCCAGTAGATTGTGGCGCGTTGCCAGCAAGTGTTTGGAATGTTCCAGCGTTAGATATTCCTGATACTTTTTGGGCGAAACGCCGACCCATTCTGAAAATAATCGCTGAAAATGCGCTGGGCTTAGTTGCAGCCGGCGCGCCAATTCCGTCAGGTTCAACGGGTGATCGGCCGCGTCTATTTCGGTTAACGCCCGTTCTATCACGCGATATGAATAGGCTGTAGACTCTTTATTCATGCGGCACCTTGTCACTATGTGCCCTCAGAGTAGAAATCTTCGGGCCTGAAAGCGACCCGTTTCTTGCGTAAAATGCTGCAAAGCTCTTGTGAGCCGGGCGAGAAAACGGCATATGCCTTCGATATGGTAAAGCAGCTTGATTATAAAACTATTCGGAAAATTTTTCAGCGGTTTCAAGCGGCTGATGCCGCGCCTGTGGGCGAGCTTGATCATGTAAATGTCTACACGCTTGTGGTCGCCGTGGCGCTGAGCGCGCAATCCACCGATGCGGGCGTCAACAAAGCTACGCGGGCATTGTTTAAAATTGCTGACACGCCGCAGAAAATGCTGAAATTGGGGGAGGCAGGGCTGATTGAGCATATCAAAACCATTGGCCTCTATCGCAATAAGGCCAAGAATGTGATAAAACTGAGCCGGATATTGGTTGAGGAGTATGACGGCGAGGTGCCCAATTCACGTGCGGCCCTGCAATCTTTGCCCGGCGTGGGGCGTAAAACGGCGAATGTGGTTTTAAACATGTGGTGGCGGCATCCGGCGCAGGCCGTTGATACGCATATATTCCGAGTCGGAAATCGAACAAAAATTGCGCCTGGGAAAACCGTTGAGGATGTCGAGCGGGCGGTGGAAGATCATATTCCCGCTGATTTCCAATTGCACGCGCATCATTGGATGATTTTACACGGCCGGTATCATTGCAAAGCGCGTAAACCCTTATGCGCAACCTGTTTGATCCGCGACCTATGCGCCTATGAAGATAAAGATCTATAATGCTGAAGGAGCAGTTTTTGTGAAAAAATACAAAGTTGTGGGTATTGGTAATGCCGTGGTTGATGTGATCAGCCAATCAAGTGATACGTTTCTTCAGCGGATGGGCATTGAAAAAGGCATCATGCAACTGATCGAAAAAGAGCGCGCGGAAGCGCTGTATGATGCAATGGAAAACCGCGTTCAAGCGGCGGGCGGCGCGGTTGCGAATACGTTGGCAGGTTTGGGCGCACTGGGCCTTGAAACGGCGTTTGTGGGGCGCGTCAGAGACGATGCGCTGGGGCAGTTTTACGCGCAAGCCATGCAGGAAGGTGGAACCGATTTTGTGAACCCGCCAGTTCAGGATGCGCATTTACCAACCTCACGTTCGATGATCTTCACCTCTGCCGATGGGGAACGCTCGATGAACACCTATTTGGGAATTTCGGCGGAGCTGGGCCCCGAAGATGTCTCGAGCAGCGTGGCAAAAAAGGCTGAATATGTGTTCTTGGAAGGTTATCTATTCGATAAGGATAAGGGCAAACAAGCCTTTGTCGAGCTGTCGCGGGCTTGCCGTTCAGCCGGTGGCAAGGCCGGAATCGCGATTTCCGATCCCTTCTGCGTTGAACGGCACCGCGCGGATTTTCTGAATTTGATCGAGCATGAGTTGGATTACGTGATCGGCAATGACGCTGAAATTAAATCTTTGTTTGAAACTGATGATCTTGAAACGGCGCTGGCGAAAACCGCAGAGATTTGCGAATTGGTGGTCTGCACCAGAGGCGGTGAGGGCGTGAGCGTGATCGCCAAGGGGGCGCGCGTGGACGTGCCGGTTGATGAAATCACCCCAGTGGATGCGACGGGCGCGGGCGATCAATTCGCCGCTGGGTTTTTATATGGATTGGTGACGAAGCAACCCATCGAGATTTGTTGTAAAATGGGATGCATCGCGGCAGGCGAGGTTATTCGCCATATTGGCGCTCGGCCCGAAACCTCGGTGCGCGGTTTGTTTGAGGCGGCAGCGCTGTTGTAAGCTTACCCCGGGTTTTCCAAGAGGGCGGTATGCAGGTTGTCCAAATGTATTTCGCGCTCTGGATTTGCGTTTTTGGGATCGTTTAATCGATAACCAAAAAGCTCAAAATCCTGCTGGTAAATGCCTTCCATCAGGAAAAGGGCTGTTTGATCAAAATAGGCCTCTAACGGGAGGTTTGAGCTGTTCGTTACCTTGTTAAACTGGGTGTGTGATACGTGTTGTGGCCGGTGATTTGGTGAAAGGTGATCAAAAATATAAGTCATGCCATAATCAAAATACTCAACCCAGATTATTTTATCAAAGCGCCCGCCCTGCCGAATAAAATCACCAAGTTGCGCGGCCATTGGACGCCAGTGAATATCCAGCTGGGCCATGCTATCACTGCGGGCACAATCGTGAACAAAGACTAAGAAGCGACGAAAGGCGTTGATCCGCGCCTCGGGATCGCCATAAAATGCAGGCTCTATCATATTTGGATCAAGACCATAGGCTTGGCTTAAGATCTCATGGATCTTGTGACTGTAAAACATACCATCATGTTGCGGGCTACAAATTTTGTCTAAAAACGCGGAAACGATGCGCGCATAGGGATTTCTAACGCAGCTGAATGTGAAGGTTGTTCGCGCTGTCACATGCGCCATCAATATTTTGCGGCTGGTGTCAAAATCCCATTTATGAAGACCGGTTTTTAGATTGTGAAATTCACCCTTAAAAAAGTGACCATGGTCGGAAAAATATAACAATTGCCCGATGCTGGAACAGGCGCATTTGGGCAGCGAGCGGTATAAAACTGTTTCGCTTTTCGGCATCCAAAGCCCTGGTAAATCCATCTCTAAAATCTCAATATAAAAATTAAACGGGGGCTCAAAAAATTATAGCAACAGGCTAGCATAGTTTAGGCTGCGCGCGATATTTTTTGTTGTAGCCCCCCGAGCCTGCCGGGTTTTTCTTTGAAAGAGCCCGTTTAACGCTTTTGCGCTTTTGCGCATCCTGTTAGGATTTGCCCAGAGTTTGAAAGTGAAGCCATGGGGGTGAAATGGGCTATACATACGATCCGGATAATATTTTTGCAAAAATTTTAAGGGGTGAAATCCCAAACAAGACGGTGTTGGAGACCGAGCATAGCTTGGCGTTTGAAGATATTCAGCCCCAAGCACCGGTGCATGTGCTGATTATTCCCAAAGGCCCTTATGTGAGTTTTGATCATTTTTCCGCGGCGGCCAGCGCCGATGAGATCGTTGATTTCACGCGCGCCATTGCAGCGGTGTGCAAGCAAATGGGGGTGGATGTGCCAAGCGGCGGTGGCTTTCGGGCGATCTCCAACGCCGGTGCAGACGGGGTGCAGGAAGTGCCGCATTTGCATCTGCATATTTTGGGCGGGCGTGGCTTGGGACGGATGCTTTCAACGGTTTAGGCTGAAAATATTCTTGTTTAAGCCGATTTGGTCAACTCTAAAAATACGTCTTCAAGATCGGCTTGCGAGGTTTTGACATCGCGAATGGCGATTTGATTTTGGCGTAGCATTTGAAACACCTCTTCGGCTGAGGTTTTCGTGGCGCTGTAGCGAATATTCAAAGACCCATCCTTATTCAGGCTACTGGTCATATCCGGGTGGGTTGGAAGCGTTTGAACCGGCTCTTCAGGCTGAATATGCATGGTTTTTCCATCAAGCTGCGCCAGCAGATTTGGGGTGCTGTCTTGTGCGATCAATTTTCCACGGTTCATAATTGCAATCTGATCACACATTTTTTCGGCTTCTTCCAAATAATGCGTGGTTAGAATGATCGTCATGCCGGTTTCTTGGTTCAACCGGCGAACATTGTCCCAAAGCGTTTGCCGCAATTCGATATCAACGCCGGCTGTGGGTTCATCCAGAACCAATATTTGCGGACTATGCACCAAGGCTTTTGCCAAAAGTAGCCGCCGGCGCATGCCACCGGATAAAGACCGCGAATAGGCATCGGCTTTTTCGCTAAGGCCGACCATTGCAAGAATGTCTTCGCTGCGACGTTGCGATTTTGGAATTCCGTAAAGTCCGGCTTGCACATCCAACGCGGCGCGCGGGGTAAAAAAAGGATCAAGGTTCAGCTCTTGGGGCATAACGCCGATCGCCGCGCGTGATTGCCTTGGGTTCTTGTCTTGGTCAAACCCCCAAATTTTTACCTGTCCCGTGGTTTTCCGCACAAGACCGGCCAGAATGTTGATTAAGGTCGACTTGCCCGCTCCGTTCGGGCCCAGCAACCCGAAAACGGATCCCGCCGGGATTGATAAGTCTAAATCATAAAGGGCTTGCCGAGCAGGTTGGCTCTTATAGGCGTTATAAATTTTTGACAGCCCAGAAATTTCCACTGCGGTATGTGGTAACATGCTCTTGACCCTTTGATCCCTGATCGCTCATAAGGCAGGTAGCCTAAGCGCGAAAAAAAGGGAATGGGAAATGACAACAGACGCACCAGAAACCAGAGTGGTAGATCAGTTTCGCATCGCCTGTGATGGCGGTGGAGGGGCGCTTGGCCATCCGCGTGTTTGGCTGCAGATACCCAAAGAAACCGGATGGGTAGAGTGCCCCTATTGCGATTGTAAAATTATTCATCGCGATTTTGCAGAGGCGGTGCTGGGTTAAGGTGCGCCGTTGGCCGCCCAGCGGTCGCGAAGGCGGGGGCTGAGGGATCACTCCAAAAGAAGCGCGGCGCGCGTTCTGCGTCTTTGGTGTTTTTAACGCCGGACATGTTTTTCAAAGAAATTCCGCTTGGTTTTACCCGCTTCCAAATTTTGCGACAGCGCCATCCTGCAAGCGACTATGCCCAAAAGGCAATGGCGCAGGCTTTTGCAAACCAAACAAACTGAGGCTGGCCGGCGCCGGGCATTATCACGGGCAAAGCCGACCAGCCCAAAATGCAACTTCATTGTTTCAAATCTGCAATATATTTGCGTCCAAGGGCGGCGCGAAGGAAGCCGGTCGTTTTGGCTTTGTCACTGGGGGTGCGGATAAAATAGTGCGAAGGTTCTCGTTTGCGGCGCCCCGCCCTGGCTCGCAGGTTTGCCTCTGCTATCCGGTGGGCCTGCGCGGTTGTTCTTCTGCGTGAAGGCATAGTGGGCAGCAATGTTGAAAGGATCACAAAGATGATGGTCAAGCTGCCTTTGCTCATGTAATCCTCTTGTAAAAATATTTGTTCAAAAAGGAAAACCCAGCATGAATTTTGGCAAAGGGCACCATTTGCACTTGATCGATGGCTCGGCTTTCATCTTTCGCGCCTATCACGCTTTGCCACCTTTAACCCGCAATTCAGATGGGTTGCCTGTGGGCGCGGTGAGCGGGTTTTGCAACATGCTGCAGCGCTATGTCGAAAGCAATTCTGGCCCCGATGCGCCCACCCATGTTGCGGTGATTTTTGACAAAGGCAGCCATACGTTTCGCAATGATCTGTATGATCAATATAAAGCCAATCGCGATGAAATGCCCGAAGATCTGCGCCCACAAATGCCCCTGACGCGCGCTGCAACGCGCGCGTTCAATATCGCCTGCGAAGAGGTCGAAGGCTATGAGGCCGATGATATCATCGCAACCTTATCGGTTCAGGCGCGCGATGCAGGTGGGCGGGTGACGATTATCAGCTCAGACAAAGACCTTATGCAACTTGTTGGGGGCGGCGTTGATATGTTTGATGCGATGAAAAACCGCCATATTGACCGCGATGGCGTGTTTGAAAAATTTGGTGTTTTCCCCGAGCGGGTTGTGGATGTGCAGGCTTTGGCCGGAGATAGCGTGGATAATATTCCCGGCGCGCCAGGTATTGGGGTGAAAACAGCCGCGCTTTTGATCAATGAATATGGGGACCTTGAAACGCTGTTAGAGCGGGCTGAAGAGATCAAACAGCCCAAACGCCGCGCAACCTTGATCGATCATGCCGCGCAAATTCGCCTATCACGTCAATTGGTCGAGCTGGATTGCGCCACGCCGCTAGACTTCACGCTGGAGGATTTAGAAGTGCGCGCGCCCGAGCCCGAAATCCTATTGGGTTTTCTGGCGGAAATGGAATTTCGCACATTAACGGCGCGTATCGCCAGCAAGCTGGGCGCGGAACCGCCCCAAATTGCCACCGCCGCTGCGCTTGAAACGCCCGCGCTTATCGAACAGCCGGCCTTTGATCGTAGCGCTTATTGCGCGCTACATGATCTTGCATCTCTGCACGCGTGGATCGATAAAATCCGCCAGCGTGGCTATGTGGCCATCGATACGGAAACCACGTCTCTGGATGAAATGCGCGCTGAGCTGGTGGGGATTTCTTTGGCGGTCGAGCCGGGTGAGGCCTGTTATATTCCGATATCGCATAAAGAAGGCAGCAACGATGATTTATTCGGATCATCAAAATTAGCTGCGGGCCAAATGAAGATGGATCAGGTGATTGGGCTTTTGCAACCCATCTTGGAAGATCCGGCGATCCTGAAAATTGGCCAAAATATGAAATATGATGCCAAAATTCTTGAGCGGCAGGGCATTCGCATCGCGCCGATCGACGATACCATGCTGTTATCCTATGCATTGCATGCGGGCTTGCACAACCACGGCATGGACAGTCTATCGCAGCGTTATTTGGATCACACGCCTATTCCGATCAAACCACTTTTGGGAAGTGGGAAATCAGCGGTTACCTTTGATCTCGTGCCGATTGAAGAGGCCACACCCTATGCTGCTGAGGACGCTGATATCACGCTGCGCCTTTGGCAGCTTTTGAAGCCCAAATTGCATCTTCAGAAAGTGACTCGCGTTTATGAGGGGCTTGAGCGGCCTTTGATACCAGTTTTGGCCCAGATGGAGATGACCGGGATCAAAGTGGATCGCGATACGCTGTCTCGCATGTCCAACGCCTTTGCACAGAAAATGGCGGGTCTTGAGGCTGAAATTCACGATATGGCGGGGGAAAGCTTTAATGTGGGCAGTCCAAAGCAACTGGGCGAGATTATGTTTGACAAGCTGGGCTATGAAGGGGGCAAGAAAGGTAAAACGGGGGCTTACGCCACTGGCGCGGATATTTTGGAAGATTTGGCCACCATACATGACTTGCCCAAGCGCGTGCTGGATTGGCGTCAATTGAGCAAGCTCAAATCCACCTATACCGATGCGCTGCAAGATCATATCCACCCCGAAACGGGCCGCGTGCATACCTCTTACTCAATCGCTGGGGCCAATACCGGTCGTTTGGCCTCTACCGACCCGAATTTGCAGAATATCCCGGTGCGCAGTGAGGATGGCCGACGCATTCGCGAAGCCTTTATTCCCGAAGAGGGCAAGGTTTTGGTCAGCCTGGATTACAGCCAAATCGAATTGCGCATTCTGGCGCATGTCGCGGGCATTGATAGTCTGAAGCAAGCCTTTCGTGAGGGGCAAGATATCCACGCTCTGACGGCTTCGGAAATGTTTGATGTGCCATTGGACGAGATGACGCCGGATATTCGTCGGCAAGCCAAAGCAATTAATTTTGGCGTTATATACGGTATTTCAGGCTTTGGGCTGGCGCGCAATTTGCGTATTCCGCGCAGCGAGGCACAAGGGTTTATCGATCGCTATTTTGAACGGTTTCCGGGGATCAAAGAATATATGGACGATACGGTTGCCTTCGCCAAAGCCAATAACCGCGTGGAAACCCTGTTTGGCCGTGTCATCCATACGCCTGAGATCAATGCCAAAGGTCCAACCGCGGGCTTTGCCAAGCGCGCGGCGATCAATGCGCCGATCCAGGGCACCGCGGCGGATATTATCCGCCGAGCGATGATCCGAATGCCGCATTCGATCGCTGATTTGCCGGCGAAGATGCTTTTGCAAGTGCATGATGAACTGCTATTCGAAGTGGAACGCCACGCGGTGGATCAATTGATTGATGCTGCGCGAGGGGTTATGGAAAACGCCGCAGATCCGATCGTGAAGCTGGACGTTCCGTTGATCGTTGACGCGGGGCAAGGGGCGCATTGGGCTGAGGCCCATTAAAGCAAAAAGTGATCCGTAAAGGGGATAAGAATGTCAGAGTTAAATAAAAATTTTATCGCCGGAGACTGGGTTGCTGGCAGCAGTGAAATTGAAAATCGAAGCCCGTCTGATCTTTCGGATTTAATCGGCTTGTTCGCGCAGGCATCGCCAGATCAATTGGATGCAACCTTGGCGCAAGCGCAGCAGGCGCAGCGCGAATGGGCGGCCTATGGGATCGAGCGCAAATATAACGTGCTGATGGCGATTGGCACCGAAATGATGGCGCGCGCCCAAGAGCTTGGCACGTTACTGTCGCGCGAAGAGGGTAAACCCGTCGCCGAAGGCAAGGGCGAAGTGTACCGCGCCGGGCAGTTCTTCACTTATTATGCAGCAGAAACCCTGCGCCAAATGGGCGAGACGGCAGAGTCGGTGCGCGAGGGCATTGAAATTGACGTACGCCGCGAGGCTGTTGGGGTGGTAGCGATCATTTCGCCGTGGAATTTTCCAACCGCAACTGCTTCTTGGAAAATCGCTCCGGCGTTGGCCTATGGCAATGCTGTGATTTGGAAACCAGCGAATTTAACCCCTGCTTCGGCGGTGGCGCTGACCGAGATTATTTCCCGCCAAGATATTCCAAAGGGCTTGTTCAGCCTTGTCATGGGCGCCGGGGGCAGCATCGGGCAGGCCTTGGTGGAAAGCCCGAAAGTAAACGCAATATCCTTTACCGGTTCGGTACCTGTGGGCAAAGGTATTGCGGCGGCGGCAGTGCAAAACCTGACCAAAGTGCAGATGGAGATGGGATCAAAAAATGCGCTGGCGGTGATGGAAGATGCGGATCTTGATTTGGCCGTTTCTTTGGCGCTGGGCGGGGCCTACGGGGGATCCGGCCAAAAATGCACTGCGTCCTCGCGTTTGGTGGTGCATGCGCGAATTCACGACGCGTTTGTTGAAAAAATGATTGCAGGTGCCCAGGCGATGGTGGTGGGTCATGCGCTTGAGGCTGGCACTCAAATCGGGCCCGTGGTGAGCGCCCAGCAATTGCAGGAAAACCTTGCTAACGTGGCGTTGGGCCTATCAGAAGGCGCCGAATTGGTCTGCGGCGGGCAGCAAGTTGAACGCGCGAGCGAGGGGTTTTACATGTCCCCAGGGCTGTTTATCAACAGCACCAATGCCATGCAGATCAACCGCGAAGAGCTGTTTGCCCCGCTGGCGGCGGTGATCAAAGTGGACAGCTATGACGAAGCGCTGAGCGTGGTCAATGATACGCGCTTCGGGTTGACCTCTGGTATTGTTACCACCAATTTGGCGCGGGCCACGCATTTTAGGCGCAATGCCAAAACCGGCTGCGTGATGGTAAACCTGCCCACTGCAGGCACCGATTATCATGTGCCATTCGGCGGTAGAGGGGAAAGCTCTTACGGGCCGCGCGAACAGGGCAGTTATGCGGCTGAATTTTATACGGCGGTGAAAACGGCCTATATTTCCTCGGGTATGCCTGCATGAGGATCATTGATAACCTGCAATACGCAAATTGGTCGGAAAAGATTTTTCGTCAAATGCGGGCGGGCGGCGTTGATGCGGTGCATGTCACGATTGCCTATCATGAGAATTTCCGCGAAACGGTTTTGAATTTTGAGCAATGGAACCGTTGGTTTGAGACCTATCCCGATTTAATCATGAAAGGCTTGACTGCTGAAGATGTCGATCGCGCCCGTGCGAGCAATCGCACGGCTATTTTTTTCGGGTTTCAAAACCCTAGCCCGATTGAAGATGATATCGGGTTAGTGGAAATTGTGCATAGTTTGGGCGCGCGGTTCATGCAGCTGAGTTATAATAACCAATCGCTGCTGGCCACAGGGTGTTATGAGGCGGAAGATTCCGGTATTACCCGCATGGGACGGCAGGTGATTGGCGAAATGAATCGCGTTGGTCTGGTGGTGGATATGAGTCATTCTGCGGATCGCTCAACCATTGAGGCGGCCGAGATTTCAACGCGCCCGATCACCATCACCCATGCCAATCCCTATGAGTGGCAGCCCGCCTTGCGTAATAAACGCCCCGAGGTGATCAAAGCCGTTACCGAAGCCGGCGGCATGATCGGATTTTCACTTTATCCGCATCATTTAAAAGATAAATCGGCCTGCACGCTTGAAAGCTTTTGTCAGATGATCGCCGAGGCGGCTGCGCGCTATGGGGCGCAGCATTTGGGGCTTGGCTCTGATCTGTGCCAAGATCAACCCGATCGCGTGGTGGAATGGATGCGCGTAGGCCGCTGGAGCAAAGCGATTGATTATGGCGAAGGCTCTGCCAGCGCGCCGGGATTTCCACCAATGCCAAGCTGGTTTCAAGACAACCGTGATTTTGGAAATATCGCCGAAGGTCTGCGCAAAATAGGCATGTCAGAGTTGGAAGTGGCGGGCATTATGGGAGAGAACTGGTATCGGTTTTATCAGGAAAATTTTGGCGCTAAAGCGTAGTTTCTGATTTGCATTAGAGCCCGTTTGCAAGCTGTTTTTTGTGCAATCGTTTTAAAATTGGCGGATAGGTCATCTGGTAAAGCGGTTGGATGGCGAAGAAACGCACATGCGGGGATGTAAACGAGGGGGCTTTGCTTTGAATTATCTGGCGTTACTTGGCACCAAAGGTGGCCCTGCGATCCGCCCCGGCTCTACAATGCCCACCGCGCATCTTTTGCACTTAGAGGGCTGCCCGATTATCATAGATTGCGGTTTGGGCGTGGCTCGAGGCTTGATTGATCAAGGCGTGGCGTTGAAAGATATTCGTCATATTTTTATCACGCATTTGCATTCGGATCATTATTTAGAACTGGGCCCTTTGTTGCACACGGCTTGGACCGCCGGACTCAACAAGATTGTGCAGATATACGGCCCTGCCGGGCTTGATGCCTATTGGGCGGGGTTTCTGACCTCGATGCAGGCGGATATCGATCTGCGTATCGCGGATGAAGGGCGCCCGGATTTGCGCCGGCTGGTGCGTTTTCATGTGATTGATACACCAGATGTGGTGCAACTGGGCGATATTCAGGTTTCGGCGTTGCGCAATATCCACCCGCCATTACTGGATACGTTTGCGCTGTCGTTTAAAACGGCGCGCTCGCATGTCGTGTTCAGCGGCGATACGGCGTATTTTCCGGACTTGGCCGGGTTTGCGCAAGGGGCTGATCTGTTGGTGCATGAGGCAATGCTGGAAGCGGCGATTGAGGCGTTGCTGACCCGGGTTGGCAATGGTGATGAACGCTTGCGGGCGCATTTTTATGCCGCGCATAGCACGGCGGCAGAGGCTGCAAAGATTGCGGTGGCGGCCAACGTAAAAGCCTTGGCGCTGAACCACCTTATCCCGTCGGATGATCCAGATTTTGGCGAAGCTGAGTGGCTGGCCGCCATTCGCCCGATATGGGATGGTCCGTTTTATCTGGGTCATGATGGGCTGCGGATCGCGTTTTAAACACTTGCTCGCGTGTCTTTCGTCTTATGTTTTAGAGAGGGTTTACCGCGTATTACCAACGGTTTTATATTATGCGCCGCCACAGTTTTTCAGTGTTTTTTAGGGTTGAGTTTAGGTTTGTTCGTCTGACACCCTAATAAGGGAATAAGTTTACAAACATAAAATTTTAGCAAGATCTCTCTCAGTGGGCTAAGGTTTAATCGCCGGGTCCAACGTTTGTAAGCCTTTTGGGAAATTTATAATTCGGTTTAAAATCTGCAAAAACACCACCGGCAAGCGGAGCTGGATCAAGCCGCTGCGCTATGATCTCAGGTGACTAAGAACGCTGCGTTAAAATAGCGGATCTTTCTTTTCGCAAGCCGGGCCTTTACCCGCCATAGGGCAGGCTGGGAGAACCGGCAGATATGGGAATTTTAGGCGTGGTCATGCAAAAATATATGGCGATAGAGCGGTTTAAAGCGGGGTGTTGGGACGCAGCCCATGAAAGGTTTCAAAGGCAGGGTCGATTGCTCCCAAATGGGCTTTATTATTTGAATTCTTGGCCAAATAAAGATTTGTTGATCTGTTATCAGTTGATGGAGACGCAGAGCCCTGTTTTGTTCGATCTTTGGTTTGAGCGCTGGAACGATTTTGTTGAGTTCGACGTGGTGCCAATCGACGCGTAAAATCTATTCACCTGCGTTTTAAAAGGTTAAAGATCTACCCAAAGGCCCTTGTTAAAATAGCGCCGCTTTGCAGCCAGCTAAGTTAATTGAGCTCATCTGCTAGAATAATCGGAAAAAACACCCCATCGGAATAAATGCCATACCAAGTTTGGCCCTGATGCTCGGCTTGTTCGCCCCGCTCGACCAAGCGGTAAAAGCTTTTACGATCGATCAAAGCCTCTAGCCCAGCTCGGATATGAATATAGGGGGCGGGCTCGCCAGTTTCTGGGTGCTTTTCAACGCGAATGGGGTTTTCCCGCCCGGCTTGCGAAAAATCACCAACATGCGTTTCAAAGCACAAAACGGGCCTATCTGGGGTGCCGATATTTTCAAAATCCACAGCCACAAAGGGGGCGTCATCGACGTTGATTCCCACTTTCTCAACCGGGGTAACCAATACGTAGCTATCTCCATCTTTGCGCAGGATGGATGAAAATAGCCGCACCAGCTCAAAGCGGCCGATGGGCGTGCCCTGATAAAACCAGGTGCCGTCGCGGGCGATGCGCATATCCAGATCCCCGCAAAATGGCGGATTCCACAAGTGGACAGGCGGCAATTTGCGCCCGTCGCTGGCGGCTCTTGCAGCCTGCGCCAGCCCTTCAGCACTGGGCGATGGTATTTTTTCTGCACTCATTGGTTTTGCCATTTTGTTTTGTCGCAATACACTCAATAACACCTATATATTTGTCAAAGGGGAAAAAGCCATGTCTTCGTCACAGGATATTGCGGATCAGATAGAAGATCTAACGGCAGATTTGGCCCGGATGAAGGCCGAAATTGCTAAGAAATTCATCGGTCAGAAATCGGTTATAGATCTAAGCCTGACCGCGCTGTTATCGGGGGGGCATGGATTGTTGGTTGGGGTGCCTGGGCTGGGAAAAACCCTGCTCGTGAACACGTTGGGGCACGTGCTGGGGCTGCACACCCAACGCGTGCAATTTACACCTGATCTGATGCCGGCTGATATTTTAGGGTCTGAAATATTGGAAACGAAGCCCGATGGGGCGCGGCAATTTAAGTTTATTGAGGGGCCGATTTTCAGCCAGCTTTTAATGGCAGATGAGATCAATCGCGCCAGCCCGCGCACGCAATCTGCCTTGCTGCAAGCGATGCAAGAAGGGCAAGTGTCGATCGCCGGGCAAACGCGCCCGCTGCCGCAGCCATTTCACGTTTTGGCCACTCAAAACCCAATCGAACAAGAAGGAACTTATCCGTTGCCAGAGGCGCAGCTGGACCGGTTTTTGCTACAAATCACTTTGGATTATCCAGATCGCGAGACCGAGCGCGAGATTTTGCTTGAAACCACCGGCGTGGGGCAGGTGCGGGTTGAGCAGGTGTTTGATCCGGCACGGTTGATGGCGGCGCAAAGGGTGGTTCGGCAAATGCCAATAGGAAACAGCGTGGTTAACTTTATCCTTGATTTGGTGCGCGCCTGTCGCCCCGAGGATGCGTCGGCGTCAAAAGAGCTATGCGATACGGTTGCGTGGGGCCCGGGGCCGCGCGCGGCGCAATCTTTAATGCTCTCTGCGCGCGCCTGGGCGCTTTTGAACGGCCGCTTATCGCCCTCGGTGCAGGATGTTCTGGCATTGGCTGTTCCCGTTTTGGCGCATCGCATGGCGTTGCGCTATTCGGCGCAGGCCATTGGGGTGGATTTGCCGGATCTTATTCGCCGTATTGCAGATCAGCTTGACCACGCGCGCGCTGCGGCATGAGTTTAGCGGCCTCTCTTCATGGCAATGCGGGGCAATTGGCGGACCCATTAGGGGCGTTGCTTTTGGCCGCAGACCGCTTGGCGCAAAACGCGCTGATGGGCGGGCATGGCCGCCGCCGTTCGGGTGTCGGTGAGGATTTCTGGCAATATCGGCCCTATCAACCGCAGCAGGATACGCTGCGGGCAATAGATCACCGCCGCTCGGGCAAAAGTGACGGGTATTTTGTGCGCCAGCAAGAATGGAGAACCGCGCAATCGCTTCAGATCTGGGTGGATAGCGCCCGCTCGATGCAATTTTCATCTCAAACGACCCCCTCAAAATTTCAGCAGGCGGGGGTTTTGGCTTTGGCGCTGGCGATTGCAGCTGAGAAAGCCGGTGAAAAAGTGGGTTTGGCGACCACAGGTTTGCCCCCAGCGCGTGGCCGTAAACAGATTTTCAGATTGGCGGATGCGTTTTTAAAACCTGGCCTTGAAGAATATACCACAGCTCTGGAACCGGTTTTCCTACCGAATGCCCGCGCGCTGTTCATCTCAGATTTTCTGGGAGATTTAGATCCGTTAACACTGGCGTTGAGCAAAGCCGTTGATGCCGGAATTAATGGCGTGATATTGCAGGTTTTAGACCCCGCAGAGGTTGAGTTTCCTTATCGCGGGCGGGCTGTTTTTCAAAGCCCGCTTAAACGCCTGCAGCATGACAGTTTACAGGCGGCAGATTTGCGCGCGCAATATTTAGAGCGCCTGGCGGCGCAGCGCGACGGGTTGGCAAATTTGGCAAAAGCCGCAGGCTGGCAGCTGATCAGCTATGTCAGCAATGCAAACCCAATATCGGCCCTTTTACAATTGCATAAAGCGCTTGGCCAAGAGGGGCGCCGCGGCTGATGCTGGGCTGGAGCGCCATCGCGTTCAACGCCCCCTGGGTGCTTTGGGGGCTGCTGCTTCTGCCGCTTCTTTGGATCTTGTTGCGGGCTTTGCCGCCCGCACCTGTGCAAAGGCTGTTTCCGGCGGTGGGTTTGTTGCTGGGGTTGGAAGATGAAACCCAAACCAGCGCGCATGCGCCTTGGTGGCTGCTTGTTTTGCGCAGCCTGGCAATTGCGGCGGTTTTGATTGGGTTTGCAGGCCCGATTCTCAATCCGCAAACGCAGCTTGATCGCGGCCCAGACCTTTTGATCGTGGTGGATGGCGGATGGGCTTCAGCGCCCGAGTTTGAGTTTCAACGGGATGTGTTAAAGGCCGATTTGCGCAAAGCTGCGCGGGCGGGGCAACGGGTTGGCGTGATTCTGGCAACCGCTCCAAACCCGATTGCATTTCAAAGCGCGCAGGCGGTGGTGCAAGAAATCGAAACGCTACAGCCGCGCCCCTATGCCCCGCGATGGACGCAGGTGAACGCGCAGCTAGAGGCGTTAAGAGGCCTAAAATTTGACACGCTTTGGCTCTCGGATGGTTTGGACTATGACGGCGCTCGTCAAGACATCCTGCAGCGGTTGCGCGCGGCAGGCACGGTGCGTTTGATCTCTGCACAGACTGAAATTTTGACGCTGGGCGAGTTGCAATACGCGGCAGGGCAGGTGTCTCTAAGCCTGCGCCGCAGCGCGCATGGATCAAATCGCTCGGTACGTATTTTGGGAATTGGCCGCGATCCTGCAGGAACAAGAACGGTTTTGCTGCGCGAAACACTTAACCTGATCGCCGGCGAAACAGATCAGGAGGTAAAGTTTAAAGCGCCAGCAGAAGTTTTATCACGCCTTGAAAGGTTTGAGATTGAGGGGCAAGATCATGCGGCGGCGCTTTATTTATTGGGCAATCAAATTAAGCGCGCCGAAGTGGCCCTATTTGGCGCGCCGGCAAGCGCCGAAAACTTGGATCTTTTAGATCCGCTGCATTTTGTTCAAAAGGCGCTGGCGCCAAAAGTGGCCTTTATTACAGGGGCGTTAGAGCAGGTTTTACTGGCCAATCCTGATCTTATCATTTGGGCCGATATGCTGCCTTTGGCCGATCCTGAACCGCTGCTGGATTGGGTGAAAGCCGGGGGGACATTGGTGCGGTTTGCGGGCCCAAGATTGGCGGCTGCAAATCCAACGGCCTTGCGCGAAGATCCTTTGCTGCCAGTCGTGTTGCGGCAAGGCGGGCGTCGGCTTGGCGGCGCAATGAGTTGGGAACAACCTAAAGCAATTGAGCCCTTTGCGCTTGATGGCCCGTTTTCCGGTTTGACCCTGCCCCCTGATATTCGTGTGAGGGCCCAGGTTTTGGCGCAACCCAGCCCAGATTTGGCCGCGCGTGTTCTCGCCCGGTTGCAAGACGGAACGCCACTGATCACCCGCAAAGAAGCTGGTTCGGGGCAGATCGTGTTCTGGCATATCACCGCCAATACAGACTGGAGCAACTTACCCTTAAGTGGTTTATTCTTGGATATGCTTAACCGGCTGAACGCGGCGCGGGGCTGGCAGGATGAGGTGCCGTTGGCGGCTGGGACGGTGTGGAGTCCAGTTCAGGTTCTGGATGGCTTTGGTGAAATAATGGATGCGGATTACTTGCCAGGAATTGATGCCGAGCAGTTACAGCAACGGCGCTTTGGAGCGCTAAGCCCGCCAGGCTTGTATGAATTTAAGGGGCAGCTGGCGTCTCACAATCTTGAGCCAAAATCTGCAGATTTGGCGCCCATGATCTGGCCGGACTGGGTACAAAAAGTGGATGTCACGCAACATTCACACGAGCTCAGCGGGTGGTTTTTAAGTTTGGCTCTTATTGCTCTGGCGGTGGATGTTTTGGCCAGTTTGGCGCTGAGTGGCCGCACCATAATCGCGGGGGCGATTTTGGCCACCGTCACTTTGGCTCATAATCCAATCGCCGTTCATGCCCAAAACAGGCTGCCAAGTGATGTCACGGCGGCCAGCTCAACGGTGACGTTGGGGCATGTCATAACGGGGGATTCAAAGCTGGATCTTTTGGCTTTTCAAGCCCTGGATGGGCTATCGCGCCGCATGGGCGAGCGCACATCGGTTGAGCTAGGGCAACCGCTGGGCGTGAATTTGGACGAGGATGAACTGGCGCTTTTCCCGCTTTTATACTGGTTGATCAGTCCCGATCAGCCAGCGCTGAGCGCTAAAGCGGCTGATAAATTGAACGGATTTATGCAAACGGGCGGCGTGCTGTTTATCGATACGCGCGATGCCGATCTTGGCCAGATCACAAGCCAAAGCCGCGAAAACCAAGTGTTGCGGCGCCTCGCGCGCATCTTGGATGTGCCTGCGCTTGAGCCGGTGCCAGAGGGGCATGTGCTGACGCGCAGTTTTTATCTATTGCAGGATTTTCCGGGCCGGTTTCGAAATGGCCCGCTTTGGGTGGCAGAAAGCATGGCGAGTGACGCTGGTGAAAGCGGCTTGCCCTTTCAAGTACGCAATGACGGAGTGACCCCGATATTGATTGGCAGCAATGATTGGGCCGCAGCCTGGGCGGTCGATAGGCAGGGGCGTGCCTTATACCCCGTTGGCCGCGGATATATCGGGGAAAGGCAGCGCGAAATCGCGTTTCGCTTTGGCATTAATCTGCTGATGCATGTGTTGACCGGAAATTACAAATCCGACCAGGTGCATGTTCCTGCATTGCTTGAGCGGCTTGGGCAATGAGCTATAGCGTTTTCCTTGATCCTTTATTGCCACTGCCGGTTTGGATCGGCCTGTTGGTGATCTGCGCGCTGGCGGGTGGGCTTGGTTTGCTGCGGGGATTGCGGGGCTGGGCGTGGCGTATGGCTGCGTTTTTGCTTTTGCTCGGGGCTTTGCTAAACCCGCAATTGCTCCGCGAGGAAAGAATTCTGAAACCCGATATTGTGCTGCTTTTAAAGGATCAAACGGCTTCGAACCGTTTGGCTGGCCGCATTGCGCGCTTAGAGGCGGCCGAAACGGTTTTAGAGCAGACGCTTCAACGCCAATTCGGCGCCGAGGTGCGTAAAATTTCTATAGAGGATCGCAAAGAAGAGGGCACCGCGCTGTTTGCTGCGTTGCGCGAAGCCTTGGCGCAAGAACCCGCGGGCCAAATCGCCGCGGTGATCGCCTTGTCTGATGGGCAAGTGCATGATCGCCCGATGCCCGGATTTTCCTTCCCAGCGCCTTTTCACTTGCTGCTCACTGGCGAAAAGGATGAGTTTGATCGCAAGTTAGAGATTAAAAATGCCCCGGCATTTGCGATTTTGGGTGAGCCGGTCACGGTCACGTTGAAAATTGAAGAGAGCGGGGCTGTAACCCGGGCCGATCCGCGCGCAGATGTTTTCATTTCGGTGGATGGTGCGCCGCCAACGCAGTTTAACCTGCCGGTCGGAACCGAAGTTGATGTGGAATTATCAGCCCTGCATGGCGGTGAAAATATTTTTGAATTTCGCGTAGAGCCCTTGGCAGGGGAAGTCAGCGAAAGCAACAATGCAGCGATGCTTTCCGTGAACGGTGTGCGCGAACGATTGCGGGTTTTGCTGGTCTCGGGCGAGCCGCATCCGGGCACGCGTACATGGCGCAACCTATTGAAATCGGACAGCTCGGTGGATTTGGTACATTTTACAATTCTGCGCCCGCCCGAAAAACAAGATGGTGTGCCGGTTGATGAATTATCTCTAATCGCCTTTCCAACCCGCCAGCTCTTCTTAGAAAAAATTGATGATTTTGATTTGATTATTTTTGATCGTTACAAGCGGCGCGGTATCCTGCCACCGGCCTATTTGCAAAACATTGTGCGCTATGTCGGCGATGGCGGCGCTGTTTTGGTGGCGGCCGGGCCTGAATATGCTTCGGCCAATTCGTTGTTTAGATCTCCCCTGCAGCCGATTCTTCCGGGGGCACCCACCGCGCGGGTGATTGAAAACGGGTTTTTGCCGGCTTTAACCGAATTTGGGCAGCGCCACCCGGTAACCGCGCAATTACCAGAGACTGGCGATTGGGGGCGTTGGATGCGCCAGATTGAATTGCTGCCGCTCGAAGGCGATGTGATTTTAAAGGGCGTACAAGACCTGCCACTTTTGACATTAAACCGGTTTAAAGCCGGGCGCGTGGCCTTATTGGCCTCTGATCACGCCTGGCTGTGGGATCGTAATTTCGAAGGGGGAGGGCCGCAACAAGAATTGCTGCGCCGCTTGGCGCATTGGCTGATGAGTGAGCCAGAATTGGAAGAGGAGGCGCTGCGTGCAGAGCAAATGGAGGAGGGTGTTTTGATCACCCGACGCAGTTTAAACGCCGTGGTAGATCCGGTTGAGGTTGTTGCGCCGTCTGGAATTTCTCAAAAGCTTTCCCTAGAAGAACGCGCGCCGGGTCAGTTTCAAGGCCTTTATAAAAATACCCAAACAGGGCTTTTTAAGATGTCGGATGGAGCGCTCACGCGCGCTTTTGCGATTGGCAATGCCACCCCAAAAGAGTTTGAAAACCCGCTCAGCACCGCCAGCCTGATGATGCCAATCATACAAGAAAGTTCGGGGGGCATCTTTTGGCTGCAGGAGGGTCTGCCGCGCGTAAGAGCCGTGAATATAGGGCGCGCTGCGGCGGGGCGCGGGTGGCTTGGGATTACGCCCCGACAGGCTTACGAAAATGTTCAATTGAGCCAGTTTTCGTTGGTTCCGGGCTGGCTGGCGGCGTTTTTGGTATCTTTGATTGGGGTGCTGGCCTGGCTGCGCGAGGGCAGAAAACGCGTATAGCCCTTTTTATGGTATCTCTGCGTTTACGACTGACCTGTTGCATGCCGCAGCAAGCACCGGATCTCAATGTTATTCTGGTGCTGGCATCTTTACGCAGCCCCGTAAACCATCAGCAGAAGCCTTGCGGGGGAAGAACGGATTATGCTTTCTTTTTAAGCAAACATATTGCAAATAGTCAAAATTGGTTATAAAATATTACCAATAAGGAGAGTTTAATGCAGATGCCCCGGCCAAATCCCGATGTTTTGACGCGCAAAGCTGAATTGGTGCGCCGGTTGCATGCTCTATTGCCAAGCGATTCTGTGATCTCGGATCCTGTGGAAACCAAAGCCTATGAATGCGATGGGTTATCGGCCTATCGATGCCCCCCTATGGCTGCGGTCTTGCCCCGCAGCACGCAAGAAGTCGCTGCCGTTTTAAAGCTATGTCACGAGATGAATGTGCCCGTTGTGCCGCGCGGGGCGGGAACGTCATTGGCCGGCGGGGCCTTGCCAACCGCAGACAGTCTTATTTTGGGCGTGGCGCGGATGAATGACGTGCTTGAAACCGATTATGAAAACCGCGTTATCAAGGTTCAAACGGGGCGCACCAACCTCAGCGTGACCGGCGCGGTTGAGGCGCAAGGTTTCTTTTATGCCCCGGACCCTTCCAGCCAGTTGGCCTGCGCGATTGCCGGTAATA
>ERZ802824.220-NODE-220-length-30924-cov-23.5518_pt1 | contig 30924 bp, 32 predicted proteins | sample MGYA00345650_ERZ802824 | MGnify/ENA primary metagenome ERZ802824 (study PRJEB30503, sample SAMEA104212361) | marine metagenome | biome: Westerlies Biome; feature: [SRF] surface water layer (ENVO:00010504) within the epipelagic zone...; material: water... | reverse complement strand
AAAAATTGCCGCACAAACTCTCGGCAATATTGTTATTTGTCACGCGCCCACCTCTTGTTATCATGGCCACCAGTTAAACCCAGATTCAAAGTGAAATCAAAACTCTTTCACAGCTTGCATAAGGTGACTCTGACATGCAGATTATGGCGATTGGCGCGCATCCCGATGATTTGGAAATTTTCATGTATGGGTTTTTGGCTGGCGCTGCGGCACGCGGCGACAGGCTGCATCTTGTGGTTGCCACCGATGGTGCCGCTGGCGGCGCGGAACCGGGGCCGGCGCTTGCCGCACAGCGGGCTGACGAGGCCCGCGCCGGACTGGCTGATCTTGGCGATGTGCAGCTGCTGGCGCTCCCCGATGGGCGGCTTTCGTCAGCGGCCGACGCCGCCAGCATCATCACCGACACAATCCGCAACACACAGCCGGATTTGATCCTCACCCATGCGCCAGAAGATTATCATCCCGATCACCGGGCCTTGTCGAAATTCGTCAGTGACGCGGCTGGCTTTATCTGCCCGGTGCTGTTTTGCGACACGCTGATGGGGGTTGGTTTTGCCCCCGATTATTATGTCGATATCACCGGTTATTTTGATGCCAAACAGGCCGCCATCATGGCGCATGCCAGTCAACAGCCTGACCGGTTTGCCACCGCTGCCGCCATCCTCAACCGGTTTCGGGCGGCGCAATGCAACGCGCCGCACGGACATTATGCCGAGGCCTATCGTATCGACAGCCGGTTTCCCTTTGCCGATGTGCGGGGCATGCTGCCACCGCCACCGCCCTATCGGCCGTTTTACGTGCCGGGGTCAGACGCGCTTATCTAGCACGGGCGATTTGCCCACCACTGACAGGCTGGCGGCAACCGGTGGTGCCGGGAAAAGACGTCGGCAAGCGGTAATGGCACCGCGCCGCCAGAAACGCCATTAATTCGGCTTCCAGCATATCAGCATCGAATCCATCGCCCGGATCTGTGATCACTGGCATCGGCAGAATCGCGGCCAGATATTGCATCATCGTGCCATTGCGCCGCCCGCCGCCAGCGACGAAAACCGATCGCGGCGTCACTGGCAGCTTGCCGATGGCATGCGCAATCGTCTGTGCGGTGAAACAGGTCAGCGTCGCGGCGGCGTCGGCGGCGTCGGCGGCGGCCAGTCTGCGAAACTCAGCTGTCGTCAAAAGGCCGGCAAAATCCTGACGATCCAGCGATTTTGGCCATGTCTGCTGAAAATATGGATGCTGCATCCAGCGCGCCAAAATCGTCTGATCGGCGCTGCCGGTTGCTGCCAGCCCACCGTCACGATCACAATCAACGGCAAACCGAGACATCATAAAATCATCCAGCAGCGCATTGCCCGGCCCGGTATCAAAGCCAATCAGCCCGCTGCCATCTGCCGCCGATACACAGGTCAAATTCGCCACCCCGCCAATATTGACCAGAACAGCCGGCCGCAGATTGTGCATGGCATCAATAACAGCCGCATGATAGACCGGCGCCAATGGTGCCCCCTCGCCGCCCTGATCCATGTCCGCCTGCCGCACATTATGCACCACATCAATCGCACTGACAGCGGCCAGATACTGGGCATCACCAAGCTGAATGGTCTGGCGGCCAAGCGGATGCTGCATATCGGAACTGGCGTTGTGATAGACCGTTTGACCGTGAAAACCAATCAAATCTATATTGCCGTCAAAATCTGCGCATAGCGCCTGCACAGCCGCAGCATGATCGACGGCAATCGCTCTATCAAGGCTGGCGCGGGCAGCCAAATCAGCCAAAAACACCGCCGGATCAGCACAACAGGCGCGGATTGCCTGCCGCGTTTCCGGCCGGTAGTCAAAATGGCCGGAACAGCCGGTGCGGGTCATTGTCCGCCCATCTGTCAACAATATGGCCGCGTCAATACCATCGGCACTTGTTCCCGACATCAGGCCAATTATTGATAATTCGGTCATCTTCATCTTCTCTTTCGTCATCCGCGCTTTTATAGTGACCGCATGACGCCCAGAAACACAAATGGAAATAGCGGGAAAAACCCCAAAGATACAGCCGCCGCAACAACCGAGGATATGCCACCGGCTGATCTTTATATTGACCGCATGTCGGCGTCACAGGCACTGGCGGCCATGCTGGCCAATCAGGCGCATGCGATAACCGCGCTCGAGGCAGCATTGCCAGCCATCGATGCGGCTGCAGATGCGGCTTATCAGCGTCTCAGCACATCAGACAATGGCAGATTAATCTATGTCGGGGCAGGCACCTCGGCCCGCATCGGGGTGCAGGATGGGGCAGAATTACCGCCAACTTTTAACTGGCCGCACCATCGGATCGGCTTTGTCATTGCTGGCGGCGAAGCGGCGTTGCTGCGCGCTGTCGAAAATGCCGAAGATAGTGCCGAAACCGCCTGTGCGCATATCGCCGATATGGGTGTTGCACAGAATGATGTTGTGATCGGCCTTGCCGCCAGTGGCAGCACGGTCTTTACAACAGCGGCGCTGGTTGCCGCCGGACAGGCTGGGGCGGTCACCATTGGTGTTGCGAATAATCCCGATACGGCGCTGCTGGATAATGTCAGCTATCCGATTTTACTGGCCACAGGCGCCGAAATCATCGCCGGGTCGACCCGGCTACAAGCTGGCACAGCGCAAAAAATCTGTCTCAATCTGATATCGAATATGATCATGGTCAAGATGGGGTTTGTGGTTGATGGCATGATGGCCAATATGGTGCCGACCAACGCCAAGCTGCGCCGCCGCCGCGCCGAAATCGACGCCAAACTGGCACGCTCTTAACCGGCCAGTAAAGTTTCCGGGATGCTGAGATGCTGATTGGCCGCCGCCAACCCGATCAGCCTGGCCAGATCATCGCGATCTATGGCGACACAGCCAGCCGTGCTGATTTGACCCGCAGCGATGCAATGCAGAAAAATCGCGCTGCCATGACCGGGCATCACCGGATCATCATTATAGCCAAGCTCAACAACATAGTCATAGGCCGCATCATCGCGCCACATCTGTTCATGGCGAAAATCAAACGGACGGGTGATATGGCGGTTATATGCAGAACTGTCCGGATCATCACACCAGCCACAATCTGCGGTGATCTGATAACAGGCCATTTTGGTCGGCGGACAGCTCACCCGGTCTTGCCGGTAATATACCGCGCGCACCGGCCAGCGCCCACACGGCGTCGCCCCGTCACCTTCGCGCTTATCAGCCGCCCGAATAAAGCCGCTGCGACCGATAATCGCTGGCAGCAGCATCGCCCCGGCACGCAACGCATACCCCCCGCCATGATCTGCGGTTACAACCCAATCATCGACTGCCATTTATGCCCCTTACACAGAATCCAGCCGGCCGGCCGGGATCTGTCGAATATATGTTCATATCACTGTTACTCTAGGCTAGCATAGCAAACAACGCCACCCGCCTGTCGGTGCGTCCACATATTATGATGCTGCATAATCCAGCAAAGGCCTGAAGATGAACGCATTCTCCGCTTATATTGACCGCCGCATGTGGCGCATTTTACTGCTTGGCGCGATGAGCGGCTTTCCTTGGGTATTGATCGGATCAGCCCTCTCATTATGGCTAAAGGAAGATGGGTTGAGCCGCTCTGCTGTCGGCTGGGCCGGGCTTATTTTTGGTGTCTATGCGATCAATTTTTTATGGGCGCCGCTGATCGACCATATCCGCATACCTATTTTGGCTGACCGCGTGGGTCATCGCAAATCCTGGATCATTTGTTTCCAGACATGCATTCTGCTGGCACTGATTGGCTGGAGCACACTTTATCCATCAACTGATATATGGGTGGTGATGGGGCTGGGTTTGGTGATTGCCACAGCATCCGCCTCGCAGGACATAACGATTGACGCCTTGCGGATTGAACAGGTTGGCGACACCGAAAAATCAGCCATGGCAGCCGGCGCAGCCATCGCCGTGGTGGGATGGTGGAGCGGTTATAAAATCGGCGGTATGCTGATGTTGTTTGTGGCTGACTGGCTGGAAAAGGCTGGCCATATCAATTACTGGCAACTGACATTTTTGATGCTGTGTGGATTAATCTGTCTTGCCAATATCGGCCTGCTGTTGATTCCCGAGGCGAGTGCCAGCAGCCGCATCGCCGCGCAGCAAAAAGCCGCCGCAGGTCTGGCGGCACGTTTTGGCAGCAGCCACATGGCCATTGTTGGCGGATTTCTGGCAAATACCGTCTGGGGGCCGCTCGGTAGTTTTTTTCGCAAAAACGGCATCAGCGTGGCGCTGGCCTTGCTTGGCTTCATCTTTCTGTTCAAAGTCGGCGAGGCATTCATGGGCAAGATGTCGCTGATTTTTTACAAGGAAATTGGCTTTTCCAAATCTGATATTGCGCTCTATTCAAAGGGGCTTGGCTGGATCACCACGGTCGCTTTTACCATTTTGGGCGGGTTTCTTGCGATCCGTTCAGGCACGTTCAAAGCGCTGCTTTTTGCCGGCATCGCCATGGCCGCGACAAATATCATGTTCAGTATTCTGGCCTGGACAGGCAAATCTGAATGGGTGTTCGCGCTTGCTGTGCTGCTTGATGATATTGCCGCGGCTTTTGCCACTGTTGCGTTTGTCACCTTTATTTCGCTGTTGGTTGATCGCACCTATACGGCGACACAATATGCGCTACTGGCGTCAATCGGGACGATGGGGCGCACCACATTGGCGTCATCATCCGGCGCTCTGGTTGACTGGTTGCATGGTGACTGGGGGGTGTTTTTTATCCTCACCGCGCTGATGGTTATCCCCTCGCTGATCCTGCTCTGGTTTATTCGGACACGGATCCCGAATTAGCGCCGCTCGGCTGACCCGCAGGCAGGTTACGGGCGACGCAAAGCGGTGATTGGCCCGGCAATAGCGGCAATGCGGCGGCTGGCAACGCCAAGCGGCTCGCTGGCCACCGCCATATGATGCGCATTCGCATGCAGCAGCCTGTCACCATCCTGCATAATGCCAACATGTCCGGCCCAAAACACCAGATCACCACGTTGCAGATCATCGATACCCTGCAATGCTGTGCCAATATCATGCTGTGGCCCTGAATCGCGCGGCACAGGCTTGCCAGCGACCGCCAATGCGAGCTGTACAAGCGCCGAACAATCGAGCCCGGTTGACGCCCGCCCACCCCAGCGATAGGGGCTGCCGATCAGCGATTCAGCCACCGCCACCCAGTCATCACAGCCCGCGCCCAGCGGCATAATATGCGCATGCGGCACAAAACCGGACGTGCCGTTAAAATCAATTTCGGCATAAGCGGCGCAGTGACCGGCAGCATCAGGCTGGCGCAGATGCAGCCTGGCACACAATGACAAATGGCTTAACCCTAAACTTTTGACATCCGCCGCAGCGGTGACAAAACTATGCGGCGCGATGATTTGATGGGTGGCATCTGGCATCACCCCAAGACAGTCTGAAGGCATCCAGCCTGCATAGCCATCGGTTGCCAGAACGACATGGGAAAATCCATTTTCACACCGCCCGACGGTGACAGTTTCGCCAAATAATGCCTCGGTATCGAGACTGGCAGCGTGATCTGCTGCGGCTCTGATTGGCGCTTGCGGCGTCACAACCGATTGCATCGCCGTCATTGGCTACAGCCCCCGTTCTTCACACCAGGCAGCGACATCAAAATTCGGACAGGTTTTTTCAGTATAGTCAAAATTGCAATGTCCGACGATTTGCGCTGTCGGATAGGTTGTTTGCCAATCGCGCAATACCGTTTCCAGCGCCAGCATCTGTGCATCGGTAAAACTGTGCCGGCCGATCAGACAGACGCCGAGGCTGACATCATTAAAGCCTTTGACATGCGCACCGATCCAGTAATCAGGACGGCCCGGTTCAACCACCCCATCGCGGCCAATCACCCGGTGATAGCCAACACCATCCCAGCCAAAGCCAAGATGCATCTGGTGAATATCGCGGCCAGTCAGGGCTGCATCATCCGGGGTATCCGAACAATGGACAACCAAATATGCAATATCTTGTGGATTCAGCATAAAAATGCCTATCGGTCTGTGGTAACGGCTGGCGGGTTATTTCCCTTCGGCGAAAATCATGCCATAGTCGCAGCCACATCAACACAAAAAAATACACGAATATTCCGGCGCCGCGGCACCGACAACGCACCACACCTAACCTGCGCGGATAACCTTATGTCAAAGGTCAGCCTCATGTCAGATTACCCCACGGATATCACTGATTTTGATGCGGTCATTTTTGATATGGACGGGCTGCTTCTTGATACCGAAAAACTGTCCTATGACTCGTTTGTGACAACAGCGCATGCCCATAATCAGCCTTTTGCATTTGATGATTACCGGCAATTGATTGGCCGCAATGCCAAAACAGGCATTGATATTTTACGCCGCATGCTGCCTGCCCATATCGATGCGACAACATTTAAAAATGAATGGCTTGATGTCTATCGCCAGCTTCTTAATGATAGCATCGAAGTGAAACCCGGGGCATCGCATTTTTTGGCCTGTTTGGCCGAAATGCAAATTCCGCGCGCGGTGGCGACATCATCGTCGGGGGCCAAAGCGCGGGCCATTCTGGATCGCGTCGGCTTGAAGCAATATATCCCGCATCTCACCGGTGGTGACGAGGTTGCCGCTGGCAAACCGGCGCCTGATGTTTATCTTGATGCCGCCAGAAAACTGGGGGTGGCGGCGGCGCGGTGTATCGCATTTGAAGATTCGGAAACCGGCACCACAGCCGCACTTGCCGCCGGCATGCGGGTGATCCAAATCCCCGATATGATCGCCGCTGAAAGATCGCCGAAACCGCCGCAATATTATTGCGCCAGCAGCTTGTTGGAAGGTGCCGCGCTATTGGGGTTTGATCTGTGACACCAACAGCCAGCGTTGTTTGATATCTCGCTGGACAGGCTAAAACTTTACTGCAATCATCACGCATGACATGCAGAACAGCGCGCCGCTGCAGATGATCCAAAATCTGTGCCGCGACAAACAGGGACGATAAATAATCATGCGATATTTACACACAATGGTGCGGGTGCGTGATGTTGAGCAATCACTCGATTTTTATTGTAACAAACTTGGCCTCGTCGAGATGCGCCGCAAGGACGTCCCGGAAGGACGTTTTACCCTGATTTTTCTGGCCGCACCAAAAGATCAGGCGGACAGCAGCGCGCATAATGCACCGGAACTGGAACTCACCTATAACTGGGATCCGGAAGAGTATGATACTGGCCGCAATTTTGGTCATCTTGCCTACAAAGTCGATAATATTTACCAAACCTGTCAGGCGTTGGCCGATGCCGGGGTAACAATCAACCGGCCACCACGCGACGGCCGGATGGCGTTCATCAAATCGCCAGATAATATTTCAATCGAATTATTGCAGGAAGGCGATGCGCTGGCACCGGCAGAACCATGGCTTTCCATGGAAAATACCGGCAGCTGGTAAGTTAAAGGGACAAATTATGACACTGAAGACACATCAATTTCCCTATGGCAGTGATAATTACGGATTATTGCTGCATTCTGACGAAACTGGCCTGACAGCCTGTGTTGACGCGGGTGATGCAGATGCGACACGGGCAGCGCTTGCCGAGACAGGATGGGCACTAACGCATATTTTCATTACCCATCATCATGCCGATCATACCGAGGGTTTGGCCGATCTGAAGACCGCCTATAACGCCACCGTGCTTGGCCCGAAAATCGACAGCGCTGTTAGCAATCTATATGACACGCAGCTTGGCGATGGCGATCATTTTGAATTTGCCGGTCGGCGGATTGGTGTGTTGGCGACGCCGGGACATACGCTGGATATGATTAATTTTTACAGTGCCGATGATCAACTGATATGCACGGGCGACACTTTATTCGTGCTGGGCTGTGGCCGTATTTTTGAGGGTGACGCCGCAATGATGTGGGCCAGTCTGGAAAAGCTGATGGCGCTGCCGGACGACACCATTGTCTATTGCAGCCATGAATATACCTTGGCCAATGCGCGCTTTGCGGTGACCATTGACCCGGACAATACCGCACTTGCCGAACGTCAGGCGGCGTTTGAAACATTGCGCGAAAATAATCTGCCGACAGTGCCAACACGCATGGATCTGGAAAAAGCAACCAATCCGTTTTTACGCGCATCCGACCCGGCCATTCGCGCGCATTTGGCGATGACCGATGCAAGCGATGCCGATGTATTCGCCGAAATCCGGCGGCGTAAAGATAATTTCTAGCTTTTTAGGAACAGCTATAGGCATCTTTCATGGCACCCCATATCAACAGGGTCGCGGCATAATCGAGATCGGTGGCATCGCGTTGCAGCCAGCCTAATGTCATGGCTTTGAGCTGGTCGGGCTGCACCCCATCTGGCATGCAAAAAATACGCTCCGCCCCATTGGTTTTTTCGGCGATCAGATCAACCGTGGTAAAGGCATCGACAGCACCGGTGATATAGACAATACAAATTGCCTCATCCGCCGGGTTTTGCGATGCGCAATAGAGTTGTAATTGCCGCCCATCAATAAAATCAGCCTGTGCCGGTTGGCTCGGCATCGCAACGCTGGCTAAAAACAGCGCAAAAATGCCACAAAACAAATAGCGCGAAAAGATAGTGTAACCAAAAGCCTGCAGCATATGTCCCTGCATCACCGCGCCATCTGGCGGTGTTATTATGCTGTTATATCGAGAATAATTTTCGGTGGCGCGGTGCCGTTATGGATATCCTGAAAGGCTTTCGCACCATCTGCCAATGGCCGCACATCGACCCATCCAGACCCGGTGACAGCGCCCTCATGTAACAGACGCAGGGCCTCGGCAAAATCATCATTGCGATAACAATAGGTGCCCTTAAAGGTGATTTCCTGCAGGGTTATACGTCTGCTATCCAGCCCATCGAGATTATCCTGCAGCCCAATATGCACAATCACCCCACCTGGCCGGACCAGTGCCGAGGCCGCACGGCGGGTGTCTCCCGACCCCACCGCATCAATAATCATATCCACATTTTGCGGGGACGCCGCGGTATCCAGAGGGTCATAGGTCTGGAAATTGCCAAGCTTTTCCAGCATCGAGCGACGCAGCTGGTTGGTCTCAGCAATCCAGATATTCTGATAGCCATAATCCAGCAACACCAGCCCGGCGAGCAAGCCAATGGCACCGCCACCAAGGATGGCGATAGTCGCCGCGCGGTCATCATCAGCATGCTGAACGGCCAGACCCACAGCATGAACGGAACAGGCGAGCGGTTCTGCCAACGCCGCCTCGACAAACGACAAATCATCCGGCAACACGGTCAGATTCTGTTCTTTAATAGCCACTTTTTCAGCAAACGCCCCGGGCACCCGCATCCCGATCAATTCACGCTGCGCGCACAGATGTTCATTGCCCGATACACAACAGGCACAAGACCCGCATGTCATCAACGGGTTAATCGCCACACGGGCGCCCTGCAACGCCCCATCCTGCACCACTCCAACAGCTTCATGCCCCAAAACCAATGGCGGCACCCGGCGTTCATCATGGCCGTGCCAGGCATGCATGTCAGACCCGCAGATGCCGCAAAATGCCAGATCAACAACAATCTGTTGGCGATCGCAAACCGGCGCGGGAACATCCCGAATTTCCGACAATTGCATTCCTGTATAAACCAGCGCTCTCATTTCGCTGTCATACCCCCGTCAACATTAATCATCTGGCCAGTGATATATGCCCCGGCGTCAGAGGCCAAAAACAATAGCGGCCCCCGAAGATCCTCAAGCTCTCCATTTCTTCCCATAGCTGTCCGCGACGCTAAATCGGCTGCGGTTTTCGGGTCAGCAAATAAAGCAGATGTCAGATCAGTTGGGAAAAAACCGGGCGCAAGGGCATTCGCGGTGACGCCAAGAGCCGACCAGGCTTCAGCCATCGCCCGCGTGAGCTGGGTCACACCCCCCTTTGCAGCGCCATAGGATATACCATTCGGAAATGCCCGGCTGGACTGCATTGATGCAATATTGATAATCCGCCCCCACCGATTTGCCTGCATCGCCGGCACGAATTTTTGCGCGACCAAAAATGGCACATTTAGATTGAGATGCACCGTATAATTCCACATGTCTTCATCAATTTCATCGGCATGCAACCGTGGGTTTATGCCAGCCGCATTCACAATAATATCTGGCTGATACCCGCGATCAGTGACCATTTTGAAAAGCCGTTGGCTCGCACCTGCCTCGCTCAGATCAATCACAAAGATGCTACCATCGCGCGCGCCGAGCACCTCTTTCAATTTCTCCTCACGGCGGCCAACCAGCAAAATGCTGGCACCCTCATCGGCAAGCGACTGTGCCATAAAGCCGCCAATGCCACTGCCACCGCCAGTGATAAGCGCAGTTTTACCCGCAACCGAAAACAGATTTTTCGACACACTAGCCAAGGTTTTCCCCCGGAAAATATTTCCGCAAACGCACATCGGCGGCACGTGCATGACCTTCCATGCCCTCAAGACGCGAAATACGCGCCGCTGCCTGCCCGACCTCGCGGTTGGCTTCACGCGTCATGCGCTGGGTGGTGACGATTTTCATAAATTTATGAACCGACAGCCCGCCGGTGTAATGCGCCGCCCCTTTGGTTGGCAAGATATGGTTGGTGCCGGAACATTTATCGCCATAGGTCACGGTGGTTTCCTCACCGATAAATAATGACCCATAATTTTTCAGCCGGGCTGTATACCACTCATCTTTGGCGGTATGTACCTCCAGATGTTCGGCGGCATATTCGTCTGAAATGGTCGCCGCTTCCTCATCACTATCGCATAAAATAACCTCGCCATAATCGCGCCAGGCCACCGTCGCCGCATGCTTTGCAACCTCTGGCAGGGCATCGATATGCCGATCCATCTGCGCCATCACATCCTCGGCCAATTGACGCGATGTGGTGATCAACCAGGCTGGCGAATCCGGGCCATGTTCGGCTTGACTGACAAGGTCTTCGGCAACCACCGCGGCGTCGGCTGTGGCATCAGCGATCACCGCAATTTCGGTCGGGCCGGCAAACATATCAATACCAACGCGGCCATAAAGCATACGTTTCGCCTCGGCCACAAAGCGGTTGCCCGGGCCGACCAGAAGCCGGGCAGGCTTGCCGGTAAACAGGCCAAAAGCCATCGCCGCGATACCCTGCACACCGCCCAGCGATAGAATCGTATCCGCCCCGCACATATTCATCGCATATAAGATTGCCGGATGCGGCCCGTCTTTGCCATTTGGCGCCGAACAGGCAATCACATTTTCAACCCCGGCCACTTTCGCGGTTGCAATCGACATAATGGCCGAGGCGACATGCGCATAGCGCCCCCCCGGCACATAACAGCCTGCCGTTTCAATCGGTATCAATTTTTGCCCGGCCCATAACCCCGGCGATAATTCGGTTTCAAAATCACTGATCGAAGCTATTTGTGCCTCGGCAAATTTTGTCACCCGGTCATAGGCGAATTTAATATCGTCTTTCAGCTGATCAGACACGGTTTTTGCGGCATGTTCGATCATCTCGGCGGTGACAATAGCCGCCCCCTCATAACCATCCAAATTTCGCCCATAAGCGAGCGCTGCGGCTTCGCCTTCACGCTCAATTTTTGCCAGCATGTCAGTGACAATTTTACGGGTTTCATCGGTACCCGTTTGTGGTGTTTTGATTGCTTTCTTGAGATAGGTAATTGTCATTTTGAGATTCCTAGCCGACTCTAAGATAGTCCAAAACTTAACTCAACAAGACCATCATAGAGCATCGCAACCGCCAGATAAATCAGGAATATCAACCCTAAATAGGACAGCCAACGAAAGCGCACCATGACACGCATAATCATTGATGCAAAAAACGCCATAAAGGCAATGGCCAGCGCCAGCCCAAAAATCAGCAATTCGGTATTGTCGCGGGCGATAGCGGCAACCGCGACAATGTTATCAATCGACATCGACACATCAGCGACCAAAATCGTCAGCATCGCCCGCCAAAAACTTTTGCCAGACACATTGGCATCTTCGGGTGCAGCACGATCAATGCTGTCGACTGATGCCTGATTAAACTCTTTCAGATCGAGATAAAAGCGCCAGCATACCCAGCTCAACAGCACCCCGCCAATCAGCAAAATACCTTTTATCGCCAGCAAATATGTGGCGATAACGGCAAAAAATATGCGCATGCCTGCCGCCATCGCCATGCCGATCGCAATGGCTTTTTTACGATGCTGCGGCGCCAGCCCGGCAGCCGCCATACCGATCACCAACGCATTGTCACCCGACAAAATGATATCGGCAAAGACAATTTGCAAAATGTCGCCAATGGTCGCCATATCAAAGTCTAAGCCAGCGGGTTTTTGGAATGTCATATTGGGGTCTCGTTTGCCCAACTCGGCAATATTCTATGAAATGATCACGTCTAATTTGTATGAACTAATCAGAGCGCTGGCGCCATATTTTTAATCTATCACGAACAAAATCAGCCGCGAACTCAGGCTGCTCAAAATGAACAAAATGCCCCGATTCCTCGGCGAATTCTATGGTTACATTTTCAAAGTTACTTTGAAGGTGACATGCCCAATCTGACTTTAAGATTGGATCATGCCTGCCCCACAGTACTGCTGATGGCATGTTTATTTTCGGAATGTGCGACCGTTTTGGCCCAGCTATCGTTTCCAAACGAGACAGATTGTTGCTTTTATACCATGAAAAGCCACCATAAAGCGCACCTTCTGATCTGAAAACTTCCAGTAATTTTGGTAAAAATAACTCAAACGCTTCCTCAGAATAGCTCCAATGATTTAAAAAATGCCTGAGGTAAATTTCTATCGTTTCACGATTATAGCCCACCAAATCGACAGCTAACTGCGTTAGGTGGAACGACTGATACCAGATTTTGTTGATGTGCCCTTGCGAGACCCATTCTTTGCCTACTGAAGGGGTAGGGCAGTTGAAGAAGATCAAACCTGCAAGGTGCGAGCCATTGCCACTCCTCATTTCTTGCGTCGCGCAACATTGAAGGACATAGCTACCAATATCGTGACCAATTAGCACTGGGGCCTTATCGCACGTTTTTTCCACTATATGCATTATATCATTTGCATGAAATGCAGCATCCAGATCATCACGCAAAATGTCTGGTTTATCACTGAGCCCAAACCCGTAAAGGCACGGCATGATGCATTTGAACTCATCCTTTAATTTGTTAACAACCGGCATCCAAGTTAACCAGAATTCCGGCCATCCATGAACGAATACCAGTGGATCACCTGAGCCAACAGTTGCCACATGTATGCGCCTGCCATCGCCCATTGTAAAAAATTCATGAGTCAGATTTTCAGGCTCTGTAAAATCAGGGGTGCACTTATTTTTGATTTGCGTCATGCTGATTTTATATGCCAACCATCAGAGGTGAGATCACAAGTCTTATAAATTAACGGGCTCACCGTGGGGTGTATTTCTGTAGGCGTCCGCCCAACGGTTTTGCATAGATTCAATTGTCTCTAAATCAGTAACTTCCTTTGCAGAAAGTAATGCAATTAGGGTACGCAACCACACCTGATAATAGTCGTCAGTGCCGTTGATGACGCGCATCGTATTTGCTGCACTGATGTGTTGGCCTAACGTTTGCGTCCATTCTACCCAGGAAAATAAATTTGTTTCGCTCAGATGGACTGTAACAGCAAAGACCTCGGCGTGCCATGGCTGTTCAAATGGTCGATAAATTTCATCACCTAAATAATTGCTACGCCGGTTCAAGGTAACTCTCCCAACAATCAACTACCACCGAGTCCAATGATGAGGCGCTTTGTTCCCACAAAGCACGTGCTTGAAACTCAACTGCATATAAATTCTCTGGATGCTCGCCTAAAAAATGTGCGTTGGTATTGGGCAATACATGAACCCCGTGGCACTTGATAATGACTCCAGTTTTGCCAGAAATGTAATGGGGCAAACGCGTGTGTCCAATCGGCACACACAGAGTATCCGACGGCAATTTGACAGAAACTTTTTGACTCACTGAAAAAATTGGTTTTGCCCCTTGGCGGCGCGTTGGCGCTCCAGCTGCAAGAGACGCACTTACATGCTTGGCGCTCAAAATTCTCTCTCTCCATTCTAGCGGAGATTTTGACTCCCCATGGCCGGATTGAATTTCATTTTTGCTGATAAACCCTCTTTGGAAGAGCAGATTAGTTAGCCCCCCTAGCCATTTTTCGTAATATGAAAACTTTTTATAATCTGATCGTGGCAGACTCTCTCGCGCATACCGAGAGGCGTCAATGCTCCAGCCACCCATTGCACCTACCGCTATCGTGATGCCAAGAACACGACGATGCCACGCTTCGTCGAATTTTGGTTCATCAGGCTTGTCTGGAATTACAGGTTCAGCGGGATTGCCGCCCATATCATGTGGTGGTTTCATACCTGATTATCCGCAGGTTTCATTGGCAAACCTGCCCCAATCATGCTGTTGCGTGTGACCCACCTAGCCAATTCGGACACCGGCAAACCAATACTTTCTTCCGGCTGCATCGGCAGCACCAGATAGCGAATTTCTGCAGTGGAATCCCATACTCTCACAGATTGAGATTTTGGGATATCTATTCCAAATTCAGACAAGATTTTCCGCGGTTCAATGACGGCACGACTTCGATATGCATCTGATTTATACCAAGCAGGAGGCACCCCCAAAAGTGGCCATGGATAACAGCTGCAAAGTGTACAAACCACCAAATTGTGAATGTCAGTTGTATTTTCCACCACAACGACATGCTCGCCTTGCCGCCCGGCTAACCCGGCCTCATGAAGCACCGCCTCTGAGTCTCTCAGAAGTGAAGACTTAAATACAGGGTCGCTCCAAGCTTTTGCCACTATTTCTGCCCCTATATGCGGGCCAATTTTATGCTCATATTCATCAATGATGGCATCGACAGCCTGCTGATCCAAAAGTCCCTTTTCAACTAAAATCGTTTCAAGCGCTTTCACACGGAGCGCGGGCTCTGCGGGCAACAGATGGTGAGCATGGTTTTCATCATGATCGTGTGGCATACGACACAATAACATTGGCCGTGTCAGCTGGTCTAGCTTTTCATAACTTTACTGATCACTCATTTTATAGAGCATCGATGGCAGAAAAAATTGAATGCATCCCAATCATCACCAGACATAAAAGGGTCACCTTTCGGTAACTATCAGTGGCATATCGAAAAAACAGCCATTTTCCGATCTGATTACTTGCCACATAGAGCAAGAATAATTTCAACGCCAGAGCCACAGAAAACCAAGTAATTACACCTGCATATAATTGAGAGCATAAGGAACTTATAAGCAGAACCGTCATCACAACTATTATATTAGCACGGGTCGTTATGTTGTCATCCTGCCGGCTGATAAGCGTAGTGACAACTGGTGGACCGCCCAATCCGACGAGCCCCTGACAAAACCCGGACACACCACAAGCAAGCTGAAAAAAAATATTATTTTTAGAAAATCTGAGCGGAACACCTCGCCAAATAAGAAACACCGACACAACAACAATAACGCCAATGAATAACCGTAAAAAAACAGCGTCAATAAGACTGATAAAAGAGAAGCCTAATGGAACGGCCAAAACCAAACTTAGGAGTGAGAAATTCACTAATTTTTTGTCATAGGTCTTTAAAGCGGTTGGAAGCAAAACCAGTAGCGTTGGCATTTCGACCAGAATATGGAATGAGAGTGCCGTGAGAGGCGAATAGAGGTTACTGAATATCGGAATAATAATTAGTGCAGCGCCAAAACCACTGTAACCTCTCAGCACACCGCTCACCACTACAGCGCAAAGAGCGACAGCAAACGTTTGATCTATTGAGAGAGATTCTACAAATGGCAATTAGCGTCTCTTAGTGAGAAATTTTTCAGCAAACAACAAGAGTGAACAGTCATTTCCACGTCGTCCAACAACTTGCACACCAAGCGGCAGGCCATTGTCTGCTAGACCATAAGGCACAGTTAGAGTTGGTAATCCTAAAATGTTGAAAGCTCTGCTCATCAGAGGGTTGCCAGTTGCAGTTCCCAATAGGGGCGCAGTATCAAGAGTTGATGGACACAGTAATATATCCGCATTGCAGAACAGTCGATCTTCAAACTCTTTTGGATTTTCAATAGGGATGCGCGCTTGTGCTAGCTGCGTGGATGTTACTTTTGAACCCTCTTCAAGCAAGTTTTTGATGTGGTCACTCAGCTTTTGAAATTCATGCTTCCTCTCATACTCAAAGGTCTGCACTGACTCTGCTGCCATTAGAGTTGTCTGATCTCTAGTTAAACGCTCAAAATCACTAAAAACCACCTCTTCAGAGAATTTGCTACCTCGAGATTTTGCGCCGGCAAAACAATCCGCTACCGCCTGTTGGCAATCTCTTTGTAAAACCATTTCCCAAGCACCAGACAATGTTGTCACAGCCAATTCTGATGCGGTTTTGCCACGGAGTTTTAGTGGTCTTTGAGAAAAGTGCTCATGACCTAGAATAGCCGTAAAAAATATTTTTATGTCTTCCAGAGACCTTGCCAGAAATCCAGCATGATCAAGCGAAGGAGCAAGCGGTTTTACTCCATCCAATGGCAAAATGCCATAACTTGGCTTAAAACCATAAACTCCGCAGTAAGACGCGGGACGAATTACAGACGCAGCAGTCTGACTGCCCAAAGCAATAGGAATCATTCCAGAGGACACAGCAGCAGCAGAGCCAGATGACGACCCACCGGGCGTATGTTTCTTGTTGTACGGATTTACAGTGGGGCCGGGCTGCCAATAAGCAAATTCAGTGGTAACTGTTTTCCCAACAACAATTGCACCAAGTGACCTTAAAATTGAGACCAGTTTTGCATCTCTTGATGGACGATGACTTGAGTAAATTGACGAACCATAAGTGGTCACAAAGTTATCGGTATCGTAAACATCCTTGACAGCTATCGGGACTGCGGCCAATGGCAGTGAACGCCAGTTTGAGTTAGACACTAGAACTTCAACTTGCCTATCTACTTCATCCCAATCCAGTGTTTGCCAAGCCTTGATGCCCCCATCGGTCTCTGAAATTACCTGCCGCGTGTCTTCAATTATTTCCAAAGCATCTAAGTTACCAGCCCGTACTTTTTCAGTGATACTTTTGATTGATTGCATATTGTCGGTGGCTTTATTGACAACGGTCACAATGAAACATCTCCAAAAAGTTTTTCACTAGCATCGAGAGTGACTCAAATGCCTGCGCTTAATTGCACCTCAAATTATCGGGGTGTTTTGATCTTGGTGGAAGATTACGCCTTCTTCGTCATGTAAACATAACCAGACATCGCAAAGAATAAGGTGACAGCCACATACCAGAAATTGGTATCATAAGTGAACCCTAGGAAACCCGACAAAGCGACAATAGTATAGCCGCCGCGTTCAACGCCATTTAACGATCGGAAAAGAAACCCATACGATGCAACTGAAACCGCTACTTGGACAAATATTACTTCTGCAATAGCTATGAAAGTCTTTACGGTCACATCAGGGAAAGTCATCAATTCTGGTGAAAACACAAAAGCAAACGGAATGATAAAAGTTGTAAGAGCTATTTTAATTGCGTCCTTTGCTGTACTCAAAAATGAGGCTTCGCCTAATTTAGCTGCTGCAAGAACACTTACTGCGACTGGTGGGGTAAGTGTTGAAAACACAGCAAAATAAAAAACAAAAAAATGCGCTTGAAGGGCTGGTATACCAATTTGTTGCATGAATGGAACTAACGCGAGCGCCACTATTATGTACGCCACTGGGGTTGGCAGCCCCATCCCAAGGATCAAAGACACAATCATGGCACCAATAAGCAGAATAAGCTGTGTATCGGGCAGATATTGGACGAGCGCTGAACCCAGCCTACCCGATAAATTGGTAGTCAGCATCACTTGGCCAAGTGGTCCAACGGCTACCAATAACAGAGATAATATTGCAACAAGGTAAAAGCCCTCTTGAATAGCATCATACATTTGTTTTCGCGTTGGCCGGTATTTGCCTTGAAGCATTGAGAATAAAATTGCTAGGGCGATACCCCACAAGCCAGCAATTGCAGGCGAGCGATAACCCAAGAGAAACCAGAGAACAACGCCAAAAGATATAATAAATGTTGGTAGCAAGCGTTTGATACGCTCAGTGTCAACCTTCTCCACCAATTTTGGCAACTCATATCGACGCGCGTAGACCGTAACGGCAATACAAACACCTACTAGGTAAAGCAGACCTGGTATTAGGGCAGATAGCGCTACATCTATGTATGCTTTATTTAGGAAAGAAGCTATGATAAACGCTGCAAGTCCCATAATAGGTGGCATGATCTGTCCAGCTGTTGAGGCCGTGGCCTCAATAGCACCTGCCATTGACCCCTGATACCCGTATTTGCGCATCATCGGGACAGTCAAGCGCCCCGTTAACACAACATTTGATACCGCCTGCCCCATGATTGACGCGACAATCCCAGAGCCAATTATTGCCGGGCCAGCAGCTCCACCCGATACCTTACGACCCGCAATCTTACCGACGTCGAGGACCATATCTAACATGCCAACACCGAGCAGAATTGCGGCATAAATGATTAGGAAATAGACTGAGTCAGCTGCCACCTGTGCAAGGTAATAAAACCCTTGATTGGTGCCTAGGCCAATATAGTTCATGACGAACTCAGGATCATACTCTGGTGTCATGAAAAGTGGATTATCGATCAAATAACCGAAAAAGAAATAAACGATGGAAATGGCAATTATGCTTGTTAATAGAGGACCCCAATGAATTAAGGTCAACATCAAAATTGAAATAGTCATCATCCACCCAAAAACCATCTGGGTTTCATTAAAGAATGGCTGCATTTGTTCGAGAACTACCGCATTGTATCTTACATAGCCCATAGCAATTGTCGAAAAAACAAGTGCAACAATCGAAAAAATGAGTCTGCCAGCAAAAAGAGGTCTTACAGTTTTATTGATTTGTTCGTCAACCAGGCCTCGGATGGCAAGAAAGCCAGTCATCATGCAAGTGCCAAGAATGAAATTTGAGTAATGTTCGGATGAGTTTTTTACAAGCCCAAAGGCAGATGCAGCGATATAAAATGTTAAAATAACCCCAGTGATTAAAAAAGGAATGTCCACAGCTCTCCGCAAGTTAATCCAGAACGTCATGAGAACCTACCTTTGGAATCAGGGTGCGTCTAAAAAACAAAAAAATGAATGCAGGTGACTATAAAGTTAATCACCTGCTTTTTTATTAGTTAGTTAGTTAGTTTTTGGATACGTCATGGGTGTGCATAGTGGATTATCACTTTGCTTCCACCAACCCAGCTCTTTGTAGGCTCTAATTGCCCCTGGGTGTGCGTTGTCTGCTGATAGTCCACAAGTCATTAATTCAGGCGACCAGACCCGCCATAATGCGTGTAATTCCTTCATTTTAGGCGCAATTTTTGCAACAGCCATAACTGTTTTATAAGCTTTTTCCTCATCAAAGCTATCATGAACAGCTGCATAAGCCCTGTTTACACCAATACCAAGCGGCTCACTCTGGTATGGCAGTGTATTAGCCGGCAAAACTGTATGTAACCAAGTAGCATCAAACTTTTTATTGAGTTGTTCGATATTTTCTTTTGTCACGCCAATATAACAAAGTTTTTTGCCCGTAGCCTCATGTTGTCTTACAACTCCCGGGATCATGAACTCCTTGAAATTTGGCTCCGCACCCAAAGGGATGATTGCTGCATCTGTGGCACCGTCAATAAGCTGCTGTGTCAACTGAGCTGGGGACATATGGCGGATATCCGTGTTTTCTGGCGTTATACCAAACACCTCCTCGAGCAGTAGACGTGGGAACACACCCCAATCAGACTGACCACGCAAGCCAAGCGAAATGCGTTTTCCTTTAAGATCAGCCATTGTTTTAAGAGAGCAGTCATAGGTCCCAAGGAATTTTCCCTGCGCCCACCACGTTTCACCGTAAAGCAATTTCCATGGAATTTGGACAGGTTCTGGAACAAATTCTTTCATTTCTTTTGAACCACCAGCATAAGCTACTTGGATCAATGTATCTTCAGTTTTAAAAACGGATGATTTTTGTTTGCGCTCGCTCCTACCCATTTCACGAACGTTGTACATGTACCCCGGTGTTTCCTGGGGCAGCAGGACAACGTCTGAACCACTTTTAATCAACTGATTCATCAAAATGGTGTCCCCGGCCATCGGGCCGCAGCCAAATGGGCAAAGCAAAATCGGAACTGTTTCTGCTGCGTTGGCAGTCAATGGACTGCCGAATGAAACGGCTCCCAAGGCTAAAGCACCGAGTGCTTTACCAATGCGTGTTTTCTTCATTAACATATGTAACCTCCCGTTTTCGTATGCTGGCTTTGTATTTGATTTACCAGTTCTCACATGAGAGCAAAGCCTCTCTCAAAATGTTTGCATCAATAAAGACTTAAACAATGCGAATTCGTCATACAACTATGCAATCAAAAACAATGGCTGGTCAAACTCTACCAGCGCACCATCTTCTGCAAATATCGTTTCAACCTTACCATCGGCTGCACACTCTACCGTGGTAAATAATTTCATAACTTCTATCAGGCAGAGCGTATCGCCCTTTTTTACATTTTGCCCAACAGTCACAAATGGGGGATCTTCAGGCGATGGTTTGCTGTAAAATGTGCCGACCATTGGCGATTTGACAATATCACCGCCTCCCGCCACCGCCTTACCAGCATCAGGTTTGTTGGCAGATGGTGATGGGATGCGGGATGCAACTGCGTTACCTGTTGGCGTTCCAAAATCAGATTGGCCAGAATCAGAAATTGATGAAACCGCTGGAACTGATGACCCTTGCTCGCCTCTCCTGACAATCATTTTGATGCCGTCAAGCTCCAAAACGACTTCAGCACATGATGACGAGTCGATCATTTTGAGTATTTCACCAACATCAGCGTAACTAAGCGACATCATCGTCCTCTTCTGCAAATTAGTTATCTGTTATTTACGATCATTTCTTTGTTGCAATCGGTTTGTAGGCGTAACCACTAGCATCAAAATGCGTGGCCATTAGTTTTTGTGCGACTCTAAATCTAAAACATAATCATCAGCGGTTCGGCGCAATTCTGGCAAGAGTTTTTTCAGTTTGACCACAGGCAGTCTTACCTCAGGTGCTGAAAGCGCCATACCAGCAAAAACACGTCCATCCGAGGTCCTGAGTGGCACCGCAATGCAACACACACCGTCCATAAACTCTTGATTATCAATGCTAAAATCTTGAGTGCGTATCCTTTCAAGCTCGGCAAGCAAATTTGATATTTGGGTTTTTGAACGGGGCGTGTAGCGGTGTAACTCAGTTTTGGAAAGCAGCATTTCGGCTTCATCTGGAGGCTTGAGCGCGAGCATCAATTTGCCAATCGAAGTACAATGCATCGGCACCCTGCTACCAGCCTCAAAATGAAGACCTAAAGGCCAGGAAGCCTCAACACGATCATGATAAACCACATGATTGCCAATCAAAGCACCAACATTCACCGTCTCATTTACACGTTCAACCAAGCGCTCCATATGTAATCTTTGGGGACCGCCGCCTGTTTTATTCGCCAGAACCTGATACGCCAATAATGACAGATTTTTTCCGATAATATAGCCAGTTAAAACTGGGTGGCGTTCAACATAGCCACACTCAACTAGAAAATTTATCAGGCGGTGAGCACTGGGTTTCGGAATTCCTGAAACCTCAACAATTTCTGACATCTGGACGGGGTAATCGCGACCAACCAAAAGCTCAACGATAGCTAGCGCCTTTCCAGCTACGCCGAGTTCTACCATGTCATCCATACGCGATGCTGGAGAGTCAGACAGACGCTTGCCCGACAAACCACTCATTGCCCGCTCCAACTAAGCTGCTCAACTGATGGGGAAATCACTTCGTCTAATGTCAATATTTTGCCTCCGATCTATTATTGTTGACACAGCCAACTTCGAAACACAAGATGATGTTTCATTTTATGGGACAAAAAATTTCAAAATAATGTAAGTAAACGGCCACAGCGTCTTGATGAAAAAACAACAAACAACATTTAGCAAAGTCTTAATTGCGAACCGGGGCGAAATAGCGTTAAGGGCTGTAAAAACCGCAAAAACTTTGAATATACAGAGCCTTGCCATTTATTCGACAGCCGACAAATCATCTCAACATGTGTTGCAGGCTGATGAGTCAGTCTGTATTGGGCCCGCCCCAAGTTCAAAAAGCTATCTAGCAAAAGACGCAATCATACATACAGCTTTGCACAATGCATGTGACGCAATCTATCCCGGATATGGGTTTCTGTCGGAGAATGCGGAGTTTGTGGATCTTTGCGAAGCAAATAACGTTAAGTTTATTGGCCCGACTGCAGACTCGATACGCCAAATGGGTGACAAGTCAACTGCACGTCAGATAGCTATCACAAATAATGTGCCAGTTGTCCCCGGGTCAGATGACGCCTATGAAGCCGAGAGCGCTGCGATGCGTGCCGCAAAATCTATTGATTATCCGCTTCTGCTGAAAGCCCGTGCCGGTGGTGGTGGGCGTGGCATGCAGATTGTCGAAAACGATGCCGAATTTGCCAGCGCCTTCCAGCGCTGTAACGCAGAGGCAAAAAACGCGTTTGGTGATGGGCACATCTACATTGAGAAATATTTTAAGAAGATTCGTCACCTCGAAGTTCAAATATTGGGTGATGGACGGGGTAACGCAATTGCGCTCGGCGAGCGTGATTGCTCAGTTCAGCGCCGGCATCAAAAATTGATTGAAGAAGCGCCAGCAGCAATTCTTGACGCCAAAACCCGAAAAGAGCTTCACAAAACTGCTGAGATGTTAGCGGCTGGTGTAAATTATGAAGGCGCAGGAACCGTTGAGTTCATTTATGATCCGGTGAAGCGGGAGTTTTTCTTCATAGAGATGAACACGCGTATCCAAGTTGAGCATCCGGTGACCGAGATGCTGACTGGAGTTGATTTGGTTGAGGCTCAATTCAACATCGCGCAAGGTGCCGCATTAAATACCATTTTGCCAAGGCAGAGCCGTTCCGGACACGCGATAGAATTTAGAATAAATGCTGAAGACTGGGAGCAGAATTTTGCCCCAAATCCAGGTAAGTTAAGCAAATGGTCTCCGCCAAAATTGCCTGGCGTGCGCACTGATACCGCCGTCTATGAGGGCTATTGCATTGTGCCATTTTACGACTCCATGATTGCGAAGCTAATCGTGCATGCCGATAACAGAGACTTGGCTATGTCAAAAGCCAGGGATGCGTTAAAAGCCTTCTTGATAGATGGAGTGAAAACAACCGCTGGGTTCCATGAAAAAATGCTGCGGCATAAGGCTTTTCTGGAAAATGACATTTCAACACGCTGGGTTGATGAGGTTTTCTTGAGGAATAATAAATGACTAGTAATAAAACTGTGCGGCTGATTGATGTAACATTGCGTGACGCCCATCAATGTTTATGGGCAACGCGCATGACTACAGCTATGATGCGATCGATGGCGCCGGCTCTTGATAGAGCGGGCTTTGAGGCTATTGACCTTGTTGGTGGCGCTGTATTTGACGTTTGTGTCAGATATTTGAGAGAAGACCCTTGGGAGCGCATGCGTATTCTGAGCGAATGGATCACGAAAACGCCTCTCATCATTCATACACGTGGTCAAAGCCTCTTTACTTTTGAATTTTTCCCAGATGATGTGGTCGCGTTATCCGCCGAGCGATTCGCAGCGAACGGAATGCGTTATCATACCCCCTATGATGCACTCAATGACATCAGAAATCTGGAAATTCCGATAACTGAAGCAAAGCGTCATGGCTTAACGGTTGTGCCTGGAATAGTATTCACCGAAAGCCCAGTCCATACAGATGATTATTACGTTGAGAAAACCAAACAGGTTATGGCGCTGGGGGTTGATGGAGTCTTTATCAAAGATCCCAGTGGCTTGCTGCGGCCTGAACGCGCCACAAGCCTCGTTAAACGTATGAAGGCGGTTATGGGCGACATGCCGTTGCAGCTCCATTCACATTGTTTGTCTGGTCTCGCCCCTTACACAGCGCTGTGCGCGGTCAAAAACGGGGTTGAGGTCGTACATTCTGCAACAGCGCCACTTGCCAATGGCGCATCACACCCATCGACACAAGCCCTAGCAAACAACTTACGGCGTATGGGCTATGATGTTGATTTAGACCTTAATAGAATTGACGAAGTGTCAGAAATTTTAAAATTCATTGCGGCCAAGGAAGACAAGCCCCTCGGGGAAATTGCCGAGTATGATGCTTTTCATTTTCATCATCAAGTTGCTGGCGGCATGATTTCGAATCTAGAATATCAACTCAGCACCGTGGGATTAGCTGATCGGCTGGATGACATTCTGCAAGAAGCCGGCAATGTACGCGCCGATCTCGGCTATCCAATTGTCGTAAGCCCTTTTGCCCAATACATCATTACCCAATCTGTATTGAATGTTGTGGCAATGGATAACGGCAAAGAGAGATTTTCTAATGTCCCTGATGAAGTGCGTTTATATGTTCGCGGCGGCTATGGAGAAATAGCAGGCAAAATTGATCCTAATTTGTATGACCGCATTACCAAAGGAGCAGAGCCAATCACCCAGAGGCCAGGTGAGTTGGTACTACCTGCTCTTGAAAAAGCTCGAAACCGTCTTGGTGTTAATGCGACTGATGACGATGTTCTTCTCTCAATTTTTTATGACAAAAAAGAATTTGATGCCCTCAAGGAGTCGGGCCCTATTGATACATCCTATCCGATAATGGAAACACCACTGAAAACCCTGATCAAAGGAATTACATCGCAGAAAGATATTACAAGCTTCCACTTTATCGAACGTAAAAACAGCCAAGAGATACCAAAATGACTAGCCCCTGCATCGTGACATGCGCTATCACCGGCGCGATACCAACAAAAGCCGACAGCCCGGCAGTGCCAGTCACACCCAGCGAACAAATAGAGTCGACCCATGAAGCCTTTGAGGCCGGCGCATCTCTCGTTCATATTCATGTCCGAAATGACGATCAATCTCCAAGCTCAGACCCGAAAAAGTTTGCTGAAATCCAAGAAGGTGTCAAAAGACACTGTCCGAACATGATTATTCAATTTTCGACTGGGGGACGTGGCCGTGATCAGAGTCAACGTGGGTCAATGCTGCATCTGAAACCTGACATGGCTTCATTGGCGACAGGCTCGGTAAATTTCCCAAAAAATATCTATGAAAACCCTCCTGAATTTGTGGATGGTCTGGCAAAGACTATGTTGGAGCATGATATCAAACCTGAAATTGAGGTATTCGACCTTGCCATGCTCTATAATGCTGTTTCGCTCATTAAACGTGGTTTGTTGAAAAGTCCCCCGCATGTGCAATTTGTTATGGGCATTCCCAACGCAATGCCCGCCCGCCATTCAATTCTCGAATTCTTAATCCAAGAGTACAAAGAACTTATACCGGATGGCACATGGACCGCTGCCGGCATTGGCAGACATCAATTCGAAGTTGCCCAGTGGTGTCTGGAATTAGGGGGGCATTGCAGAACCGGGCTTGAGGACAACATTAAGTTTGACCGTGACAGGTTGGCAAAGAGCAACGCTGAACTTGTAAAGAAGCTCGTCGATGCAATGCCAGACTACAATCGGCGGCCCGCAACTGCAGCCGAAGCACGCGAGCTACTAAGTCTCTGAACTCAACAACTGCTGCCAAGAGAAACTATAATTTTGAGAGGTTAAAAAGTATGAAACTATCGATTGACCAAGATGTTCGTGACTTTCATGTTTCAAAGACAATTTTGGAGAGTTTTATCGATACTGTATTCAAGGAAAAACGGACACAAACAAGTTTAGCAAAAATATTTTTAGTTGTTTTAGGATCTTCTCTGATAACACTGTCATCCTACATAACAATCCCCTTGTACCCGGTGCCAGTGACCGCTCAAACACTCGTAATTTTATTGATTGGATTGTCCTACGGCTCACATTTAGCGTTTCTAACCATAGGCTGTTACCTACTTCAAGGGGCTATGGGGATGCCTGTTTTTGCTGGTGGTGCAGCTGGGCTGCCAACATTAATAGGTCCAACAGGCGGGTATCTGGTTGGCTTCTTGGCTGCGGGCGCGCTTCTCGGCGCTTTGGCTAGCCGCGGTTTTGGAAAGACTTTTGTGACCACATTGATAGCTATGGTAGCTGGCAACATCGTCATTTACGGATGCGGCGCCATCTGGTTAGCTCAGTTTATTGGCATTGAAAGCGCAGTTAATAATGGGGTTCTGCCATTCCTATATGGTGATATATTGAAAATCCTAATAGCCGCCGCTTTATTACCAGCTGCATGGCGAATTCTGTCGAAATTCAAATAAACACAACATTGTTAGCAGTTTTTTAAAATGCATGGACACAGCAACACGCCACGAGATCCGCTGTTTGATATTCACGATAAGGTATACCTGATCGCCGGAGCCTGTGGTGGTTTGGCAACACCCTTAATTGACGAAATCTCAGCTCGCGGCGCAAAAATGGCTTTTTATGATATAAATGAGATTGGCCTTACAGAACTCCAATCAAAATTTCCAGATGCACTTATTTTTGCTGGATCAATTGATTGTGAGGCATCAATAACAGCCTGTATCGTAAAAGTGATAGAAAAATTTGGCGTTTTAGATGGGATGATAAACGCAGCAGGCGTGCTTCCAATTTGTGACTCACTCTCTATTGATTATGGACTTTTTAAAACGTGCCTCGACGTGAATTTGAACGGTGCATTTTTATTGTCCAGATGCGTTGCAAGATCGATGCAAGAGCGTGGTGGCAGAATCATCCATATTGCATCAGTATCGAGCAACGTCGCTAATATCGATTACGCAGCCTATGCATCTTCTAAGGCGGCTTTATCTCAATTAGTCCGAGTGCTGGCCCGGGAGTGGGCAACAAAAAACATTCTTGTGAATGCTATCGGTCCAGCTCTGACTGAGACAAAATTAACGCGTGAATATCTTTCTGATCAGCATTTTAGACAGAATGCGATAGACGCCATCCCAATGCAACGCCTTGGGCTTCCCAGCGACCTATTTGGCCCCATAATAATGCTCATGTCGAAAGCCGGGGCTTTCATTACCGGTCAGACTATTTATGTCGATGGTGGGAGAACAACTGTTTAAAACCTACTAGAGAATATGCCCCATTTTATGCCACCTCACACGATATTTTTGCTTAATTTAATGTATTGGAATCAAGCATCCTCGAGCACAAAATCTGCTAATTTTTCACCAATCATAATGGTTGGGGCATTGGTGTTTCCCGAGGTGATCACCGGCATGATTGAGGCATCAGCAACGCGCAACCCAGACAAGCCATGTACCCGTAACCGACTATCAACAACAGCCATTTTATCCTGTCCCATCTTGCAGGTGCCAGTGGGATGATAAATTGTTGTTGCGGTTGATCTGGCCCAATCGAGAACAGCTTCATCATCATCACGGCCAACACCCACGCCGGGGGCATGTTCTTCAGTGACCAAATCCTTTAATGGTGCGTAATCGCAGATATCACGGGCAATTTTGATGCCGGCTACCAACGTATCGCAATCTGTTTTGGTGGCTAGATAATTTGGATAGATGGCCGGGTAATCATAGGGTGAGGCAGATCTCAAGACGATTCGGCCCGTGCTTTCTGGGCGCAATTGCAGAACAGATGATGTGAATGCCGAAAATTTATGACTGCCATCAGCCGGGTTGTCGGCGCTGAAAGGTTGAATATGAAACTGGATATCCGGGGTCTCTAATTCGGTATGGGTTTTCAAAAATCCGGTCCCCAGACTAGCAGCCATAGCCATTGGTCCAGACCGCTGCAACGCATATTGAAACGCAATAGCCGCTAATTGAAACATATTCCCTGTTTCGGTGTTGATGGTGCTGGCCCGACATTTAAATACTGGCCGCGCCTGTAAATGATCTTGCAGATTTTTACCAACGCCAGGGAGATGATGCAAAACATCGATACCATGCGGTTGTAATTCCAGCGCATCGCCTATGCCGGACAACATCAATAATTGTGGTGACCCGATTGACCCGGCCGATAACACCACTTCCCGGCGTGCAGAAACATCGACCGATTTTCCGTTAATCGTACATCGAACCCCTGTGACACGGTTGCCATCAATTAACACCTTTTCACTATGCGCCCTCGTAAAAATATGAAGGTTTGGACGTTTCCGTACTGGCTTAAGATAGGCAGCTGCACTGCTACATCGGCGTCCATCTTTCATCGTCATCTGAAAATAGCCAACACCCTCTTGATCCTCACGATTATAATCTGGTGTCCGGCGATACCCGGCCGCAGTTGCCGCCTCGACCCAAGCATCAACAATGTCCCGATCAACCTTATTTTCTGACACATTCAGCGGCCCACCAACACCTCGCTCGTCGGCTGCCGCACCCTCCCAATTTTCGGCACGCTTGAAATAGGGCAAAACATCATCCCAGCTCCACCCGTCATTGCCAAGCTGGCGCCAGTGATCAAAATCTTGGGGCTGGCCACGCACATACAACAGACCATTAATTGAACTGCTTCCGCCCAGCACCTTGCCGCGTGGCCAGTTGATCGCACGCCCATTAAGACCAGGATCAGCCTCGGTTTTGTAGCACCAGTCAGTCTTTGGGTTTCCCATGGTTTTAAAGTAACCAACCGGAATGTGTATCCATGGGGAGCGATCCTCGCCACCAGCTTCAAGCAGCGCAACCGATATATCACTTCTCGCCGACAGCCTATTTGCAATCGCACAGCCCGCCGAACCAGCACCCACAATCACATAATCAAATTCCATCCCAAAATATCCTTAATTTAAAAAGATACTCAAAATCAGTGATTTAAGAATCAAATTCCATCCCAAAATATCCTTAATTTAAAAAGATACTCAAAATCAGTGATTTAAGACCGCCAACATTTGCAAAGAGTTTTGATGTGATCCGTGTATGAAACACGTTGGCGCTCAAGAAACATGTCAGCAAGCAGCTCGATCATTTGATCTAGCCATATATGTTGCTAACACTATCCCTAATATTATTCCACCCAAAGGTGATGCTGTCAGTGGGTCAGCAGCCACTTCACTGTATTCTTCTCGACTCACTGGCGCTGGCCAGCAATGCGGCGAAACGATACAGCCCATGCACAAATTTTGAATAGGGCATGATCAGAAAAAAGCTGTAAACAAAGCCCAAATGGATGGCCAGTGTCAGCCCCATCATGCTGGTGCTACGCACCGCCAGCAACAGCAAGCCGGTAAAACTGACCAGAAATAGAATAACGATAAAAGCGTTATCCATGCCGCCGGCGGTTTCATAGCGCACAGCCGGGTTCATCCGGCGCTTTTCAATAAACAGCCCGGCCGTGCCAACACATAGAATAACCCCGCCAACGGTTCCCAGAATGACCGGCAGTGAGAGCAACCCATACGGGGCTTCCCAGCCAAACGCATAATGGTACAGCGTGCCGACCGAGGTCGACGCAAAACACAGCAAAAACCCATACATTGTCAGTTGATGATAGATCCGTCTGGCGTTGCTGGAACGGTCATCGGCGGTATGACACCCGCCGCCGCCACGCCAGCCCGCGGCTGTTTCCCCGCCAAGATGGCGCATTGCCGCCACCGCCACCACCGCATCACCAACAGATCGCCAGCCGCCCCAGACCGCGCCGGTATGTTGCCAGTAACGCCGCCAGCCCATGACCATGGCCAAAATAGCAAAAGCGGTGATGCCGAGCGGAATCGCCGCCATGATCGTATGCGGCATCACCTGATAAAAGGCACCCGCGCCAATATGAACGCCCCAAAATAGATCGGGCGAAATCATCGCCAGCATCAATCCCACGGTCAGCCCCAGCCCCAGCGCAATGATAATGCTCACAACCATGCCATTACGGTGAAACAAATGCGCCAACGGCCCGGGCCAGGCATAGGCCGCATAACTGCTGGCGCGTGCCGCTGCCATCGAGACAGGCACATTGACGGCAAATTCATGCGGCGGCGCATATTGGCAGGCGTGATAACAGGCCCCACAATTATGACATAGATTAGCGAGATAGCTTACATCGCCATCAGTAAACAAGCGGCGCCGCTCCATCGCCGGAAATACCGCACAAAATCCCTCGCAATAACGACAGGCATTACATATCTGCATAATGCGGCGCACTTCACCGCTTGCCGCCGGGTCCAGCATCGCCCGCAAATCAACGCCAGATGCCATGGTTTGATCTAACTCATCGGTTAAGGACACGCGCTGCCTCCTCGCCGGCGATGCGTCCAAACACACCGCCAATTGTCATGCCAATGCCGGCAAGATAGCCCTGCCCCAAAATATTGCCCGCCATAATTTCACCTGCTGCAAACATATTGGCAAAAGGCCGGCCATCCGCCATCAGAATCTGTGCCCGTTCATTCACCGCGACACCCATATAGGTAAAGGTGATGCCGGGGCGTAACGGATAGCCGTAAAATGGCGGTGTGCTGATCGGTGCAGACCAATTGGTTTTTTCCGGTGTCAGCCCCTTGGTGCTCTTTCCATCGAGAATGGATTGGTCAATTTGCCCAGCCGGACAGGCCGCATTATAGGCGTCAATGGTGCTGCGTGTTGCGTCTGGCGGCAAACCAAGCTGTTCTGCCAGCCCCTCAATTGTATCATCAACAATCGGCGTAAATACCGATGGCATGAACCGGTTTACCCCCTGCGAGTCAATAATCGCATACGCAATCTGGTCGGGTTGACCAGCGACAAGACGGCCCCAGATGGCATAGCGCTTTGGCCAGAAATCTTCACCCTCATCATAAAAGCGATCGGCATCTTTATTCAGCACCACAGCAAATGGCACCGCATCAAGCCGGCT
>ERZ802824.217-NODE-217-length-30971-cov-37.5168_pt1 | contig 30971 bp, 32 predicted proteins | sample MGYA00345650_ERZ802824 | MGnify/ENA primary metagenome ERZ802824 (study PRJEB30503, sample SAMEA104212361) | marine metagenome | biome: Westerlies Biome; feature: [SRF] surface water layer (ENVO:00010504) within the epipelagic zone...; material: water... | reverse complement strand
AATTTGTTCTTGGTAAAGCATTGGCTTTAGGTTTGAAACCTATCGTCATCATAAACAAAATTGATCGACCAGACGGCAGACCTACAGAAGTCGTTGATGAGGTCTTTGATTTATTTGTTGCATTAGATGCCAATGATGAACAATTAGATTTTCCAATATTATACGCAGCTGGAAGGGACGGATGGTGTGTTAAGGAATTAGAGGATGAAAGAGTGAATCTGCACCCGCTATTAGATTTGGTACTGGATCATGTAAAACCTCCAGAAGTAGATCATGATAAACCATTTGCGATGCTCGCAACTCTATTAGACTCCGATCCTTATTTGGGCAGGTGCCTTATTGGTCGTGTAGCACAAGGTCGGGCAAAAGTTAATGACACAGTCAAAGCCATCAACTTAGATGGAAGTAGTATTGAAAATGGTCGATTAACAAAATTATTAACCTTTAAGGGAACTGAACGCGTTATTGTTGATGAAGTGCATGCTGGAGATATTATTTGCATTGCTGGTTTAACCAAAGCTTCAGTGGCCGACACTATTTGTGAAACAAGTGTATCTGAACCTCTAGCTTCAACACCAATTGATCCACCTACCATGTCTGTAACCATTACTGTTAATGACTCACCTTTTGGTGGTCGGGAGGGTAAAAAAGTTACCTCAACTGTCATAAGAGAACGACTTTTAGCTGAGGCAGAAACTAATGTGGCTATTACATTTTCAGAAAATGATCAAAAAGATGCATTTGAAATCGGCGGCAGAGGAGAATTACAAATTGGTGTTTTAATAGAGACTATGAGACGTGAAGGGTATGAGCTTATTGTTTCAAGACCACGAGTTTTATATAAAAAAGATGATAATGGTAATCGGCTTGAACCAATTGAAGAAGTTATAATTGATGTCGATGAAGAATATGTGAGTGCAGTAGTGGACGGCATGAATCAGCGAAAAGGTTCAATGATTGATATGCGAGCAGCAGGCGCTGGTAAAACTCGAATTATTTTTCACGCCCCATCTAGAGGACTTATTGGCTATCAAAATAAGTTTCTTACTGAAACACGCGGTACTGGGGTGATGAACAGAATTTTCAGTTCATATGATTTATATAAAGGTGACGTTGCCGGCAGGAAAAATGGTGCATTAATTTCAACAGATACAGGTACCGCCGTTGCTTATGCAATTTTTAATCTTCAAGATCGTGGTACTATGTTTATTTCACATCAAACACCTGTATATCAGGGCATGATTGTTGGTGAACATACTCGAGACAATGATTTAGAAATAAATGTTTTAAAAGGCAAACAATTAACAAATGTCAGGGCCTCTGGTACAGACGAGGCTGTAAAACTTGTTACACCAAGGGTAATGTCATTAGAACAAATGATGGCTTATATAAATGAAGATGAACTATTAGAAGTTACGCCAAGCAGCTTAAGATTAAGAAAAAAATTTCTTGATCCAATCGAGCGGAAAAGACAAAAAAAATCATCATAGAAGAATGGAACTTATAATTTCAACTGAGACTTTTATTTTTCTATTTTTTATAGCGATAACAGCAGGCATTGTAGATACTTTGGCAGGTGTGGGTGGCTTAATTGTTTTACCAGCATTAATTCTATCTGGGTTACCGCCATTGACTGCCTTAGGGACTAATAAAGCACAGTCTTTCGCAGGAACTGGAACTGCAACTTACATGATGACTGTATATAAAAAAATAACTATTAAACAAATTCAACCACTGATGGTTACAGCATTTATTGGCTCATTCACAGGCACAGTTTTAGTTCAGTTTATTGACAATCAATCACTTTCCATAATTATACCAATAGTTCTAATAATAATTGTTACTTACTTCGTATTCTCTCCTCGCATGAAAGAGATCTCGAGTGAGGCAAGAATTTCTGACACCTTATACAAATATACACTGGCACCAATTATAGGGCTTTACGATGGTATGTTTGGACCTGGCACCGGTTCTTTCTTTACAGTTAGCGGCGTTGCTTTAAGAGGTAAAAATTTAATTGATGCTACGGCCAACGCAAAAGCATTAAATTTTGCCACAAATTTAGCTGCTTTAATTGTTTTTTTGTACATTGGTGAAGTTATTATATCAATTGGCATAGTAATGATCATTGGACAGTTTATTGGAGCGCGAATTGGTTCAAAATTCCTAATCAATATCAATCCAGTTTATCTTCGATATTTTGTAATTGTGCTTTGTCTAATAATGCTATTTCGATATTTTAATACGTTTTAAAATTTAAAACGAAATTCTTCTGATCTTCAGTTTCTATTGATCCAGGCCTAGCCGATCTGATTATGTTAATTGCATCATTTGGTGAAATACCAAATTTAGTTAGAATTAAAGCCGATAATAAACCTGTTCTCCCTAATCCAGCCATACAATGTATGAGTATATTTTTGTTATTACATAAATCTGTAAAGACTTCATCAAGTAGGGCATTTAAGTCATCATATTGATCTAATGACGGGACACTGAAGTTTATGATAGCAAATTTTGTATATTTAATATTAATTTTGGTTAGGCTATTAAATAAATAATTCAAATTTAGCTCGTTATTCTGAGTTAGGCTTACCAGCCTATAAATCTCCAAACTTTCGATTAACCTTATATCTTCATCAAGATCCTTTCCAATACCAGGACAGCTCGATAAGTATAGTTTACCATATCTACCTTTTTGAAAGACAGTTTCATCAATATTAATACATGAATAATCCAACATAAATATTTTGTATTGATTTGTTTTTTTTATTATGCAAATAATTGAAGCAAAGATACACTAATAAATAATATTAGCACTACTTGCATATGTAACATTTATGCATTTGTTGTAACAAATGATTAATATTTTTTCTGTAAAGTAGACATAATTGATTCTTTTTTTATATCTATGTCTACTAACAACGTAATTCCTTTACTAAAATATAGAACAATTTTTATTTCTGATTTTCATTTAGGCTCTAAAGGATGTCAGTCCTCAATGCTTTTAGATTTTTTAAGAAATACAAGATCAGATTATCTATATCTCGTTGGAGACATTATTGATGGCTGGAGATTAAAAAATAAATGGTTCTGGCCACAAGAACATAATGATGTTGTTCAGAAAATTCTTAGAAAAGCAAGGCATGGTACAAAAGTATATTACGTTTCTGGAAATCATGATGAGTTAGTCAGAAAATTCGTACCCATAAACCTGGGTGAAGTAAATATTGTAAATGAAGTTATACATATTACAGCAGATAATAAAAAATTATTAATACTTCATGGTGATAAATTTGATGCAATCATAAGAGTTGCTCCATGGTTAGCTCATTTGGGTGACTATGCTTATGACTTTGCACTTTGGATAAATGTTACACTCAATAAAATAAGAAAAAAGCTTGGTTATAAATATTGGTCATTATCAAAATTCTTAAAATTAAAAGTCAAAAAAGCTGTGTCATATATTAATAGGTATGAAGAAGTTGTAGCAAATTATGCATATAAAAAAAATATGGATGGTGTGGTTTGTGGACACATTCATCACGCATCAGATAAGATAATTGGTGATGTCCATTATTATAATGATGGTGATTGGGTGGAAAATTGCTCTGCTTTAGTTGAACATTTTGATGGCAAGCTAGAACTGATATATTGGAAAGATATTATAGAAACATATGAGGGCTCTCAATTATCATCTCCAACTTATTCAACCAATAGTACTAATTCATTTTGAAAATATTAATAGCAACTGACGCTTGGGCCCCTCAGACTAACGGAGTAGTTAGAACATATGAAACTCTTGGTAAATACCTAATATTAGAAGATCATGATCTATTTTTCATTACGCCCAATATGTTTTTTACAATTCCATTGATTACATATCCTGAAATTAAATTAGCGATTAATGCCTGGTTCAGTGTTGGAAAAAAAATCAGAAATTTCAATCCCGATATAATTCATATAGCTACAGAAGGGCCAATAGGTCTAGCAACGCGAAATTATTGCACAAGACATAAACTCCCGTTTACAACTGCTTATTGTACTAAATTTCCTGAGTACATTTATGAGCGATTCAGAGTCCCACTTTCTTTTACTTATAAAATCATCAAATGGTTTCATAAAAACTCTTATAATATTCTTGTAACTACGGAAACAATAAGAAATGAGTTAAAAGTTCGTGGAATAACTAATACTTCCGAGTGGACGCGAGGCGTTGATCTTAGACAATTTAATCATGAATCTAAGATAGACCTTAAATTTAAGAAGCCTATTTATCTCTACGTTGGACGAGTTTCTGTTGAAAAATCAATTGATGATTTTTTAGATCTCGAACTTGATGGAACAAAGTTGGTTGTTGGTGATGGACCTTATAGAAAAAAACTTGAAAAAAAATACAAAAAAAATTCTGTATTTGTTGGTGCAAAATTTGGTAAAGAATTAGCATCTTATTATGCATCATCTGACGTTTTTGTTTTTCCATCCAAATCTGATACATTTGGCATGGTTATGATAGAGGCATTAGCATGTGGAATACCAGTTGCAGCATATCCAGTACCAGGACCATTAGATATTTTTAGTAATTCAGATATTAATGTACTTGATAAAAATCTTGAAATATCAATTTCTAGAGCTCTTCAAATAGACTCTAAAAAATGTATAGATCATGCTAAGAAATTCACTTGGGAAAATTGTGCAAAGCAGTTTATGACATCACAAAAAAAAATTGAGTATCAACAGTAAGCTACTACAAGTCTTTAGGTTTTATAAAGTTAATAAGTTCGCAGTTATTTTTTTTTGAATCGTGCCAATTATCTGAATTTAATTTTAATATTGCAAGTGAACACGTTGGATACTTGAGTGAGACATCATTTTTAAATCTCATCTTCTTAGAATTTTCAGATAATTCTAATGTTAATTTTCTGATCGTAGGCTCATGATTTACAATTAGTAGATGATTAAACTTATTATCTGTGTTTATTATTCTTTCCTTAAGTAACTTTGAGTCACACAAATAGATAGTTTTATCAATAGAAATTAAAACGTTTGGGTATAGTTTTCTTTTAAAAATTAGTTCGTATGTGCTTATTGTTCTTTGTGAAGAAGAAACATAAGCAATTTCTGGAATTATTTTGTTTTGTGAAATAAATGTTTCAATTTTATGACAAGCTTTAATTCCTCGATCAGACAATGGTCTATCATGGTCTTTTAGTAATGGGTTGGTCCAACTTGATTTAGCATGACGCAACAGGTATATATATTTCATTCTTAATAAGATCATGAATATAAAAAAAGCGTCAAGAAAATTACCACAAAATAAATTCATTAATCGTGAATTGTCATGGTTACTTTTTAATAAGAGAGTTTTATTTGAAGCTAATAACGAAAAAAATCCATTATTGGAACGTTTGAGATTCTTATCTATCTCGGCAAGTAACTTAGATGAGTTCTATATGGTTCGAATTGCAAGTTTATTAGATCAGAAAACTGCAAATCCTAATAAATTAAGTCCAGATGGCCTAAACGCAGATGGTCAGATGAAGGGTGCTTATAACTCATGTTTATCTATTTTTAAGGAGCAAGAGAAAATCACCAATATTTTACTATCTAAACTTGAAAAAGAAAAAATAATATTCTCATCCCCCTGGAAATTAAATTCTAACAATAAGATAAAACTTAAAAAAATCTTCTTAGAAAATATTCTACCTCTACTAACTCCAATATCGATAGATCCTGTGCATCCATTTCCATTTATCCCAAATGAATGTATTTGCCTGCACATGACATTACAGCTATTAAAATCAAAAAAACAAATGAGTTCAGTTATTATTTTGCCCAAAAGTGTAGATCGTTTTGTTAAATTAAAAATTAGATCAAAAACATATATTCTACTTATTGAGGATGTTATTAAGTTCTTTTATAAAAATCTTTTTTCTGATTACAGACTTATAGATTTTTCTTCATTTAGAATAATACGTGACAGTGATATCGATTATGATGATGATTTAGAGGATGTAGTTGCATATTTTAAAGAAGCGTTTAACAAAAGAAAAAGAGGAGAAGTTGTTCGACTTGAATTATTAAAATCAATTTCTCCTAATCATTTTAATTTTATTAAAAAAAATATCTTCTTGAATGATGCACACATAATATATTTCAAGAAAATATTAGGTATTCAAAGCTTCTCTGAAATTGTTGATTTAGATTTCAGTAAACTCAAATTTAAAAAATTTAATTCACGACCTGTTGAACGACTAAGACAATTTAATAATAATTGTTTTGAAGCTGTAAGATCTAAGGATTTTGTTGTTCATCATCCATATGAAACATTTGATGTTGTTGTTGATTTTCTAGATCAAGCTGCGAATGACACAAAGGTTGTCGCTATAAAGCAAACGATATATCGAACGACTATGGATAGCCCTATCATTAAAGCTTTAATAAAAGCTGCAGAAAAAGGCAAAAGTGTAACTGCAGTGGTTGAGATCAAGGCACGATTCGATGAAGAAGCGAATCTAGCTTTTGCATCTCAGATGGAAAAGTCAGGTGTTCAAATTGTATATGGATTCGCAAACTTAAAGACACATTCCAAAGCAAGTCTTATTATTAGAAAAGAATTTGGCAAACTAAGATCATATGCTCACGTAGGTACCGGCAATTATCACCCTATAAATGCAAAAATTTATGAGGATTTATCTTTATTTACAGCAAATGAAAAGATCTGCAGGGATATAGAGAAAGTGTTTAATTATGTTACTGGTTATGCCAAACCAGACTCTCTAAATTATATAATTTTATCTCCAATAAATTTAAGAAGTCACTTGAATCACTTAATTGATCGTGAAATTAAGGCAGCAAAAAAAGGGAAACCTGCAAGCATGTGGATGAAAATGAACTCACTTGTTGATCCACAAATGATCTATAAATTATACGAAGCTTCAAATGCCGGGGTATCAATTAAATTGTTTATAAGGGGGATATGTTGCTTAATACCTGGGACTCCTAATTTATCTGAGAATATTGAGGTTAGAAGTATTGTCGGTCGGTACCTTGAACATGCGAGAATCTTCTGTTTTGCTAACGAATCGAATATACCTAGTCGTAATAATATTGTTTATATCGGATCCGCTGATCTTATGCCTCGAAATCTTGACAGAAGAGTCGAAACATTGACGCCAATTATTAATCAAACTGTTCATGAGCAAATTCTATCTCAAATTATGGTTGCAAATTATCTTGATAATCAGCATTCGTGGGTAATGAATAGTGATGGTTCTTATGCAAAAATTTCATGCAATAAAAAATCGAGAGTTTTTAGTGCGCATGATTATTTTATGATGAATCCAAGCCTTTCAGGGAGAGGTAAAATTAAGGGTGCAAAAAAACCAAAAAAGCTCTTAGCATTATTAGATAATGTATAACCTTTCTATTCCAAAGAAAAAATTATTTGAAAAAGACACTCGAGTAGGCATTGTTGACATTGGCTCTGATACAATTCGTTTTCAAATTTTTGAAAATTTTAAAAATAATCAAATTCCTATTTTCAATAAAAAGATATCATGTGGCCTTGGAAAAGACCTAGCTTCGACTAATGAATTAAATAAAAACTCAATCAAAAAAGCAATCAATGCTCTAAAATATATTTCTGACATTTTAAAAGCCTCTGCTATCAATAATGTTCATGTCATTGCAACAGAAGCTGTTCGAGTTGCTAATAATAGTTCTGTTTTTAAATTGCAGGCTGAAAGCATATTAAATACTAGCTTAAACGTCTTAAGTGGAGAAGATGAGGCTAAATACTCTGGGCTAGGTGCTATAGTTGGGATTAAAAAATCTAAAGGCATCGTAGCTGATCTTGGTGGAGGAAGCTTAGAACTTGCTGAAGTAAAAAAAAAGCGGATTTTAAACACGACTTCAATGTCTTTTGGTGTTCACAGGGCAATAAGTAAAAATAAAAATATTTATAGAGATTTTGATAAAGAATTAGAATCAATCGATTGGTTTTCAGAGAACAATTTCAAAAGACTTATATTAACAGGGGGAACATGGAGATCTCTAATTAAGATTTATTTTGTTAAATATGATTATCCATTGAATGTCATTCATCATTTTAAGCCAAACTTTAAATTATTTATAGAGATGCTAGAGGAAGTATCTAACTACAAACAAAAGGAACTTAAGCAGATTTCATATATTACTAAGGATAAAACCCCCTATATTAAATATGCTTCTCGTGTTGCTTTAAAAATTATCCAAAAAAGCAAATCTAGAGAAATCGTGATATCTTACACTGCTTTAAGAGAAGGATATTTATCAAATATATATAATATAAATAATAAATTTGATCCGCTAATCCATGAGTCAAATAAGCTATCAAAGTTACATAATGATCTTGAATTTAACTATATTAATCATGCAGCAGTTTATGATTTCTGCTTTTCATTTTTTAAAAATCATCCTTATGTTTCTCGCAGACTGCTAAAATCTTCAATTAACTTAACTTCAATTGGGTCCAGTATAGATAAAGATGAAAGAGCACAATTTGCATTTAATCAGATATTAAAAATGGAATTACTTAAATTTAGTCATTCAGATAGAATAAAACTTGCAACTGCTATTCATTTTTTTCACGATAATTATAAGCGGGATGGAATAAAAAAATATAAACATCTAATTAATAAAAACTCTTTTTATTCAATGATTGCTTTAGGTATATTTAACAAAATCTCAATTGATATTGGGCTTTTAACAAATTTTAATTATCAGAACTTTGAAATATATATAAAAGATCATAATATCATATTTAAAATTCCAAAACTGTACTCAGATCTGTTAAAGTCAAAAACAAAGAAATCATTCGATACTTTGTCGAAAGTTTTAAAAATGCAGCAGAAAATAGTTTTAATTTAATTAATGGATTTAGATCAACAACTTAATTTATTTTTCAATTTCATTGACGATTCAATAATAGTAATTGACCAATCCCAAAAAATTAAATTTCAAAATAAACAATCAATAGCTTTATTTAAAAATGATTTTACAAATCAGCATATTACAAACCTTATAAGAACTCCTCAATTTTTAGATACACTTGAAAAATCAATTAATGAAAAAATTCCATATACTTTGGAGTTATTAATAGATCCTGCTAGTCAAGATATTTCTCAAACTAATATTTTCTTAAGTGTTTCGATATATCCAAGTAAAGATATATATCTAATTATTATGAAAAATATAACTGATGTTAAAAATTTAGAGATTGTTCGCTCTTCATTTATTGCAAATGTTAGCCATGAGATGAGAACACCTCTCGCTGCAATTATTGGTTTCCTTGAAACTATTTCTTCGTCTGCAAAAGATGACATTGAGGCGACTAAAAAATTTTTGTCAATTATTGAAAAAGAAGCACTCAGAATGAAGCGGTTATTGGATGATCTTTTAATAATTACTAAAATTGAGTCTGACGAGCACGTTCACCCAACTAAAAAAGTTGATCTACTGCACACCCTTGAAATAGTTGAGAATAACTTTGAACAATCACTCAAAAAAAACAATATCTCTATTGAAAAAGTCTATGATGATGAAAATCTTTATGTATTAGGTAATCAGGATGAATTAATTCAAGTTTTCTCAAATATTATTGAAAACTCTATAAAGTATGCAAATGAAAATTCAAAAATTAGAATTCAATTAAGAATACTTGAAGATAAAGATATTGATAATTCAGTAAATAGACTTTTTTCATACAAGTATGCAATTATTCAACTTATAGATGAAAGTCAGGGAATACCTAAAAAACATTTACATCGATTAACAGAGCGATTCTATAGAGTTGATGAAGCGCGATCGAAAGCTAAAGGTGGAACTGGACTTGGTTTAACAATAGTGAAACATATTTTAAACAAGCATCGTGGGAGTCTCAATATTGAAAGTGAAATTAACAAAGGTAGTATTTTTACAATTAAAATACCTGTAGCGCCAATTACATAAATAAGATGATTAGCTATTTTTTATTTGATTTAATAATATTCAAACAATTATTTCATTAAAAAATGAGGAAAAAACGGATATTCAAGCCATTATAAGTTTTGATTGTCATAAAATTGTAATATTTCTGTGACAAATTGTTAACATAAAAAAAGTATTTTGAAGACGTTTTAATTATAACTAGGAGATACTAATGAGATTGATTAAAGTTTTAATTCTCACAGCTTTTGTATCATCATTTTTTTCAGTAAGTTCTTTTGCTAGAGATACTATTAAAATTGTTGGTTCATCAACTGTATACCCATACGCAACAGTTGTTGCTGAGCGTTTTGGTAAATCAGGCTTTAACACGCCTGTAATCGAAAGTACTGGAACCGGTGGTGGAATGAAATTATTCTGCGCTGGCGTTGGTACTGATCATCCTGATGTTACGAATGCTTCTCGTAAAATCAAAAGCAAAGAAGTTGCATTATGTGAAAGTAATGGCGTTACAGACATCATTGAAATCGTAATTGGAAATGATGGATTAACTCTTGCTCATAGTTTAGATGCAAATGATGCAGACTTTACGCAAGAACAATTATACCTTGCTATTGCTGCTATGGTACCAAGTAAAGGAAACTATAATGTTAAATTAATTGAAAATCCTTACGAAAAATGGAGTGACATTGACTCATCTCTTCCTGATCATAAGATCGAAATCTTAGTAGCACCACCAACATCTGGTACACGTGACGCTTGGAATTCGCTTATTATGAAAAAAGGCTGTAAAGCCGCAGGCGCCTATAAGTTATGGGAAGATGCAGGAGAAAAAGCTAAAAAGAAATGTGCCGTTGTTAGAGAAGATGGTAGAGTTATTGAAGCTGGTGAAAATGATACTTTAATTGTTCAGAAATTAGCTGAGGATCCAGAAAGATTTGGATACTTTGGTTACAGTTATCTGCTAGCAAATGAAGATAAGATTAAATCAGCTGCAATAACTGGAATCCTTCCAACACTTGCAGGAATACAAGATTACTCTTATCCAATCGCTAGACCTCTACAATTTTATGTAAAAAAAGCTCATATTGGAGTTGTTCCAGGAATTGAAGAGTTCTTAGCTGCTTTCACAAGCGAAAATGCAATGGGAGAAGACGGATATTTAACTGATATTGGTCTTGTTGCTTTATCTGATGGTGATGCATCAGATATACGAGCTCGTGTTGCTAACTTGGAAGTAATAGAATAGTTTTAATTAATAATTAATTTTATTAATTAATTCTTGTCAAGGTGGGTTAGATGCCCACCTTGATAAACAATTTTTGGAGTAATGTTTTTTTATGGGCCTTTTTTTAATTTTATTGATTTTAACAATTGGCGCATTTGGATTTTTTATTGGTCGACTTAAAGCAATTAAATTAAGATCAGCTTCACAAAAAAAAATTACTTCTTTAAATCATTATTATGGATATTACATAGCTATATTTGCTATTGTTCCTTCTTTATTGGTTTTTTTGGCTATCACAGCATTCCAAGGTTATATAGTTGAAGTTTATGTCTTAAGTGACTTTATAGATCTTAATCCTAATCTTCTAGCATCGGATAAAAACTTATTACTGGCTCAAATTATCAACACTTCAGAAGGAATTAAGCTTTTTGATGAAATAAGTCCGTTAATAACAGATGCAGTTGATAAATATATCTATATTGAAGAATTAATTGATACTTTGACATATGTTATCGTGTTATCTGTTGCAGGTTTACTCTCATTATTTGCTTACGTAAAAATAAAATCAAACTTAGATTCAAGAAAATTTGTTGAGTCTTTTTTATTAATCCTATTTTTCACATGTTCGTTAGTAGCAATCATGACAACTGTAGGGATTATATTTTCATTACTTTATGAAACTTTAAAATTCTTTTCACAAGTTCCAATTACCGACTTCTTATTTGGTCTTAATTGGTCTCCTCAAAGAGTGTTTGTTAGAGATAGTGGAGATCTTGATACAAGAGATTTACAAAATGCATTTGGAGCATTACCATTATTTGCAGGAACATTTTTAATTGCATTTATAGCCATGTGTGTTGCAATCCCCGTTGGCCTTATGACAGCAATATATCTTGCTGAATATGCTTCACCGAACTTGAGAGATTGGGCTAAGCCTATTATAGAAATTCTTGCAGGGATACCAACTGTTGTTTATGGTTTTTTTGCAGCTTTGACTGTTGCTCCTATAGTTCGTGATCTTGGTCAAAATGCTGGTTTTACTGTTTCTTCAGAAAGTGCTTTAGCCGCAGGATTTGTAATGGGTATCATGATAATACCATTTGTCTCCTCATTATCAGATGATGTTATTAATTCTGTTCCTCAGAGCTTAAGAGAAGGTTCTTATGCTATGGGAGCAACTAAAAGTGAGACTATACGAAAAGTTTTATTACCCGCTGCATTGCCTGGAATTGTTGGTTCTTTCCTATTAGCGGTATCAAGAGCAATTGGAGAGACCATGATAGTTGTAATGGCAGCAGGACTAGCAGCTAAATTAACAGCCAATCCATTTGATGCAGCCACAACAATTACAACTCAAATTGTTGTTATATTAATTGGTGACCAAGAATTTGATAGTCCTAAAACTCAAGCTGCTTTTGCCCTAGGATTAACATTGTTTATTGTAACACTACTTCTCAATTTCATTGCTCTTCAAGTAGTCAAAAAATACACAGAAAGATATGATTGATTATGTTTGATGCTAGTGCAAATTTAAAGAAACGACTGAAATCAGAACGCCGGTTTCAGATATTTTGCATTACCGCTATTTCATTTGCATTGATTTTTGTATTAATTTTATTCTTAAATATTTTTTCATCTGGTTATTCCGCTTTTTATAAAACGACAATAGCTATTGATGTAGATTATTCACAAGTTATAGAAGATACTACGCAATTTGCCGCCATGTCAGATGACGAGATTAATAAGTTGGATCTATTTAGATTCTCAAAAAAATCAATTTACAGTCTGTTCCCAGACATTGAAGATAGAAAAGAGAAGAAGTTATTAATAAGAATATTCAGTATTGAATATGAAGATGAAATTAAACAATTCTTAATAAAGAATAAAGAAAATATAAAAAAAATTGAAACTGTTTATCTGACTGCATCAGACGATGTTGATCAAGTTAGAAAAGGTAATTATCCTCGTGATTTACCAGAAGAGAGAAGAAGAATAAAAGATATACAATTAGAATATTATGATATTTTAGAAAATAATGGCCGTGTTAAATATGTGTTTAACATTCCTTTTTTAACCAGGGGAGACTCAAGAGAACCTGAATTAGCTGGCGTTGGTGGATCAATAGTAGGATCATTTTTAACAATTATCACAGTTCTAATCTTATCTTTCCCGATTGGAATATTAGCAGCAGTCTATTTACAAGAATTTGCTAAAAGTAATCGTTTTACAGATTTTATCGAAATTAATATTAATAATTTAGCAGCTGTACCTTCGATTGTATTTGGATTATTGGGTCTAGGCATAATTTTAAATGTATTTGGCCTACCAAGATCTACGCCATTAGTTGGTGGGATTGTTTTATCACTCATGACATTGCCAACAATAATTATTGCAACAAGAGCATCACTAAGAGCAGTTCCTCCTTCAATACGTGAAGGTGCTTTAGCTGTAGGAGCTACCAAAATGCAGGCGGTTATGCATCATGTAGTTCCACTAGCAATGCCTGGTGCTTTAACAGGAACAATAATTGGACTTGCTCAGGCTTTGGGCGAAACAGCTCCTCTTTTGTTAATTGGAATGGTTGCATTTGTAGTTGATGTTCCTTCCAGTCCATTAGATGCATCAGCTTCATTACCTGTTCAAGTCTATTTATGGGCTGAAAGCGCTGAAAGAGGCTACGTTGAAAAGACATCAGCAACTATTATGTTGCTTCTTGGTTTCCTGATATTATTAAATCTAACTGCGGTCCTTATTCGTCGAAAATTTGAAACAAAATGGTAAAATAAACATATGAATAAAGTAAAAATTAGTGCAAAAAATATAGACGTTTTCTATGGTGATAAACAAGCTCTTTTTGATGTCTCAATGGATATGTATGAGAAAGAAGTTACAGCATTAATTGGACCTTCTGGCTGTGGTAAATCTACATTCCTTAGATGTATCAATAGAATGAATGATGTCATTGATATTTGTTCAGTGAAAGGTAATGTTTCTATTGATGGACATGATATATATGACAAATCTATCAGAGTAGAAAGTTTAAGGGAAAATGTTGGAATGGTATTCCAAAAGCCAAACCCATTTCCAAAGTCTATTTATGAAAATATTGCATATGGACCAAGAATTCATGGAATGGCAAATTCCAAAACAGATATAGATGAAATAGTAGCAAATAGTTTACAAAAAGCAGCTTTATTCGATGAAGTAAAAGATCGATTGCATCAACCAGGCACCGGATTATCCGGAGGTCAACAACAAAGACTGTGTATCGCAAGAGCTATCTCTGTTAATCCTGAAATTATTCTAATGGATGAACCGTGTTCTGCCCTTGATCCCATTGCAACTGCAAAAATTGAAGAATTAATGAATGAATTGAAAAAAGAATTTACAATTATTATCGTTACACATTCTATGCAACAAGCCGCTCGAGTTTCAACAAATACTGGGTTTTTTCATCTAGGAAAACTAATTGAAGTAGATTCAACTGATACTATTTTCTCAAACCCAGGAAATCAAAAAACACAAGATTACATAACAGGAAGGTTTGGATGATGAAAGATCATATTGTTTCAGCGTATGATGCGCAATTAGAATTAGTTAGCTCTAATTTAATTAAAATGGGTGGGTTAGTTGAAGATCAATTAAAAAATTCCCTTCAAGCTTTAAGCAATAAGGACACATCCTTTGCTGAACAAATCATTTTTGATGATCATAAAATTAATGCACTTGAGAAAGAAATTGATGCACTAACATATAAAATTATTGCTATGAGGCAGCCATTAGCTAATGATTTAAGAGTTGTATTATCAGCTTTAAGTATTGCAAATGATCTAGAGAGAATGGGTGATCATGCAACAAATATTGCAAAAAGAGTAGCTAATGTAAAAATAAATTTACCTGATGCGCCCACGATTGAAATTGTAAAAATGGGCGAAGATGTCCAATTTATGATTAAGCAGGTGCTTGATTCATTCGTAAAAAAATCAGATAAGCTTGCAATAAAAGCATGGGATAGCGATGTAAATATTGATGACTCATATTTAAATATTTACCGAGAGTTGCTTGAAACAATGGCTGGAAACCCTGAAACAATAACTGGATGCTCCCATTTATTATCAATTGCTAAAAATATTGAGAGAATAGGAGATTATGTACAAAATATTGCTGAAGATATTCATTTTATTGTTACTGGACAAGCACTTGAACGTAAGTCAGAAAAACGAATTAATTGGGAGGACATAAATCAATAATGCGTCCTAAAATCTTGATCATTGAAGATGAATTATCTTTAGTTGAATTAATATCGTATAATTTAAAAAAAAATGGATACGATGTTGATGTTGCTAATGACGGTGAGGCTGCATTGGATAAGATATTTGGAGATGTGAAGTATGATTTAGTACTCCTAGATTGGATGTTGCCACATATTTCTGGCCTTGAATTGTGCAGAAGAATTCGAAAAGATAAATCAATAAAAAATATCCCCCTTATAATGATTACTGCAAAAGGTGAAGAAGAAGATAAGATCAGAGCATTTGAAAATGAAATAGATGATTATATCACTAAACCATTTTCGATTAATGAGTTGGTTGCTAGAGTAAAGGCTGTTCTGAAAAGATTAAGACCTATTTTTTACAATGAAGTATTAACCTATCAAGGTATTACACTAGATGCTGCTACCCATAGAGTATCAAGAGATGGAGAAGATATTAGACTTGGTCCAACAGAATTTAATTTATTAAGATTTTTGATGGAAAATCAAGGCAGAGTCTTTTCAAGACAACAATTATTAGATCATGTTTGGACCACGAGTCCCTATGTTGAGCCAAGAACGGTTGATGTTCACATTAGAAGATTGAGAAAATCTCTAAACGATGGTAATAAGTTAGATCCTATAAGAACAATTCGTTCAGCAGGCTATTCACTTGGTGCGTAAATATGAAAAATGTTCTTTATTTATGTACTCAAAATTCTGCAAGAAGCATCATAGCGGAAGCAATAACTAATTATAAATACTCAAATTATTTAAGAGGCTTTAGTGCAGGAAGTAATCCATCTGGAATAATTAATCCGATGACAATTCAGATATTGGATGAATTAAAAATACCGGTTGATAATCTTTACAGCAAAAGTTGGGAAAAATTTACTCAGAGCAGTAAACCAATAATGGATTATGTAGTAACTGTTTGTCATCAAGCATCAAAGGAAGTGTGTCCTGTCTGGCCAGGAGCTCCTAAAACATTTCATTTTAATATTGAAGATCCTGCCAATAAAGAAGATCCATCTCAACAAGACATAAATAAGTTTCATAGCACTTATCACTACATTGATAAATTAATACAAGAAAACTTGCTTAAATAAAATGCCTCAAAAAATACTTTCTGAATATCTGGGTACACTCTTACTTGTTTTCTCGGTAGTAGGATCAGGGATAATGGCCGAAAATCTATCTCCTACAAATGAAGGTGTTGTATTGCTTGCTAATGCAATAGCAACAGGAGCGATGCTTTACGTGATAATATCAATATTTGGTCCTATATCTGGAGCTCATTTTAATCCAGTTGTTACACTTTATTTTAGATTTAAATCAGATATTAATAACGTAACGATGATATTATTTATCATTTTTCAACTAGTGGGTGGCACTTCTGGAGTCATTTTAGCAAATTATATTTTTGATGATTTATTTATTGAATTTTCAACTAAAGAAAGAACAGGAATTAATATTCATGTCTCTGAAGTGGTTGCAACAATAGGCTTATTAATTACAATTGTGCTCACACTAAAGGCAAAAAGAGATCCAGCAATAGCGGTGGCTTTATATATAACTGGGGCTTATTGGTTCACATCTTCAACATCATTTGCCAATCCAGCTGTCACGATCAGTAGATCATTCACCAACACATTTACCGGTATAGATCCACAGCACGTGTTGATGTTTATTTTTATGCAATTAATTGGTCTCTTACTTGCATATTTTATTCTTCGATTTTACGATTAATTATATCGCTTGTCCTGATACCCATACTTTTTTTACTATTGGTAAATTGTTATAAATACTGAAACTAACTAGGTCCGCCTTCATGCCGCACTGTATACTACCTCGGTCTAGAAGCTGTGTAGCTATTGCTGGGTTTCTTGAAATTGAGGCAATTGCTTTTGGCATATTACCGGACTCTAAACCCCATTTGACAGCTGAAGAAAGTAGGGATGACGGGATATAGTCAGAGCTAAAAATATCAAGGCAATTTTCGTCTATGAGTTCTTGAGCTGAAATATTTCCAGAATGTGACCCACCTCTCATTAAATTTGGTGAACCCATGATAATTTTCATGCCTTTTTTTTGAGATTCTTTTGCTGCTTCGATTGTTGTTGGAAATTCTGCTATTGAAACTCCTAGATTTTTTGAACTTAATACATCTTCTATAGTAGTGTCATCATGACTCGCAAGAACACATTGAAATCTCATTTGTGCTTCAGATATTTTCTTTATATGTATTTCACTATTTTTTGACTGCAGTGCTTTTAATTTAGAGAAGTGATTTTCCATTTCTTCATCAGATAGTTGATATTTACCTGCTAAATATTCCTTATATTTATCTGTATTTCTAAATTGTCTTTGTCCCGGTGTATGGTCCATAATGCTTATCATTTTAACGTTGCTTGATTCATCAAACTCATCAAGTTCATTTGCTAACGTTTCAGATGCGGTTTCTGCACGCAAGTGAATATAATGGTCAATTTTAAAAAGTTTATTTTTTTTTAAAGTTGAAATTTGGTCAGCTGTTGCTTTAGCATATTTTTTATATTCACCTTGAAGGTTCCCTTTTGGTATCGATCCAACTCTAAGTGCATCAAATACTGTGGTTATACCGACGGAAGACAATTCCCTATCATGAGCAAGCAATGCGTTTATAATTGGCCATTCTACTTTTGGCCTGGGTGTTAAATGCCTTTCGATGTTGTCTGTATGAAGTTCGATTAAACCAGGAATTAAGTAATTATTATTTAAATCGAAAGCAGAATTTCCTGTATAATTTCCTTTACTTAAATCCTTTATTATACCGTTTGCAATGTAAACATGGCCCATAAAAGATTCGTCCGGACAAACAATATGGGCATTTTTTATTACAAATTCATTCATATTTATTTAACAAGATATTACTAATTTATTAGATTATTGTTAAAGTATTATGACTAATTACAAAAGAGTGGCAATTTACTTTTTGCCTAAAAAAAACTCGAGTTTAGAAAACTTCGGGAAAAACCTTTTAGGTAGAGATATCAATAAAAAGAAAAAAATATCACTAACAAGACGTCAAAAATATTTTATTAATAGAGGTTTTACATACTTTGATGAACTTAAAGACTATTGTGAAGAGCCAGCAAAGTATGGGTTTCACGCAACATTAAAGGCACCATTTAGACTTAAACGAAATGTTAAAACAAAAAATTTTTATGATGTTATTAGCCATATAGCAGCACAACATAGTAGATTTAAGATAAAAGGTTTAAAAATTGTTTATAGTAAAAAATTTACTTTCATAACTAGCAGAAAACCAAACAAATTATTAATAAACCTTGAGAATGATCTTGTTAAACATCTAGATACTTTTAGGGCAGAGCTAAATAAAACAGAAATAAAAAAAAGGATCCCTGATTCTTTAACTTTTAAGCAAAACAAATATTTAAAAGAGTGGGGATATCCATTCGTCTTTGATCAATTTAAATTTCATATGACGCTAATGAACCAAAATAACAATAAATTATCTAACAAACAAAAATTAGAACTAGAAAAATTAATTTACAAAATATCAAATAATGTAATTGAATTTAATGAAATTAGTTTACTTGGTGAAAATAAAAATGGCCATTTTGAGGAAATAAAAAGGTTTAAATTAAACTTTTAATTAATGCAGTTAAATTCATAATACCTTGATCAATACTGCTATTATTTTCTACAAATTTTGTACTTGTTGGTAAATTATAATTTTCTCTTTTTATTCGAGAGTTGATTTCGAATTCGTTCTCTCTTTTTCTATCAATAATTCGTTGACTCAATAAATTGCTAGTAGCATTTATGTGTATAACGATAGAAGAGGATATATCATATAATATATTATTTATATATTCTCTAGATCCAGCAAATATTATGTTTTTCCCATCTTTAAGATCATCAATTGCATCTTTGTGAATACCATAATTGCAATTATTTGCATTCCATGTTGTACAAAATAAATTTTCACTCTTCATTTGTGTAAATATTTTTTCATCAATGGGGTTGTAGTCTTCATTAATATCTATTTTAGTTCTTGTAATGTATCTTTTGATCGCCTTTAGATTATCGATATTTTTACAGGCTCCATTTATAAGGGTGTTTTTACCAGATCCTGATGGACCTAAGACGATAAAAGCCTTGCCGTTTCTTTTAATGCTTTGTTTCAATGTTTAGATCAATCTCTCTTACATTCAGCTTTTTTCGAGAATATTCGTCATGAAAAATTCCGATAATTGATACGCCTCTATTAGATTTCGCTTTAATTAAATTTATAATTATATCACGATTTTTACTGTCAAGACTTGCAGTTGGCTCATCAAGTAACAAGTAAGGAAGGTCTTTTATAAAACCTCTTGCGATATTAATTCTCTGTTGCTCGCCCCCAGAAAAAGTTAGCGGAGATAAGTGCCACAAATTCTTCTCAATATTTAAGTCCTTTAAAAGTTTTATCGATTTTTTATAAGCATTATTTTTATTATCACCTGAATTTAATAATGGTTCCATTATTACATCTAAAGCAGAAATACGGGGTATCACTTTTAAAAATTGGCTTACATACCCAATTGAAGTTTTTCTAAGTTTAAGTATTTCCTGAGCTGATAGAGTGGCAATATTTTTATTATTTATAATTATAGCACCCTTATCAATTATATAACTTCCATAAATCATCTTTAAAATACTTGATTTACCTATGCCTGATGGTCCTTTAAGGGCTACAATTTCACCTGGATTAACCTCAAAATTTAAATTTTTAAAAACTGTTATCTTCGCGTTATTTTGGTTAAATAAAGTAAACGATTTATTAACTTTTTTTACCTCAATCATATTAAACGTGTAACACCGAACTTACTAATAGCTGTGTATATTCTTGCTGAGGATCTTCAAGTACCTGATCGCTTAAACCAGACTCGATTACAGTACCGTTTTTCATGACAATCATTTTATCTGCAAGTAATCTGATAACGGCTAAATCATGTGATACAATAATTACTGTAAGGTTCAATTCATTAACAAGTGATCTTATCAAATCAAGAACACGAGCTTGAACTGACACATCTAGCCCACCAGTTGGTTCATCCATAAAAATAACATTTGGGCTTGTTATTAGATTTTTTGCTATTTGAAGTCTTTGAAGCATTCCACCTGAGAAAGTAATGGGTAGATCATCAATTCTACTTTTGTCTATTTCAACTTTATTCATCCATTTTGTTGCTAAGCTTCTTATATTTCCATAATGTCTATAGCCAACAGACATTAATTTTTCGCCTATATTACCACCTGCTGATACATTTAATCTTAATCCGTCACGTGGGTTTTGATGAACAAAAGCTAAATCTGTTCTAATAAATTTTCTTTTCTCTGACTCTGATATATTTAAAAAGTCGGTTTCTTTGTTGTTAATATTGAAAATTATTTTTCCTCTATCAGGCTCAAGATTGCCGGATAAGCAGTTAATTAAGGTTGTTTTACCGGAACCAGACTCACCGACAATGCCCAATACTTCACCTGGATATAGTGACATTGAAATATTTTTACATCCAACAATGTTATCATAAGATTTGCTTAAATTTGTAACTTTTAAAAGAGGGATTATCATTTATTTTTTCTTTTATTACAAAAATCTGTATCTGAGCAAATAAAAGATTTATTTCCCGCATCATCAACAATAATCTCATCTAAATATGTATTCTTTGATCCACAAATATCACATGCGTGTTCAGCTTTAAATGGGTCAAATGGGTAGTCTTCAAAATCGAGACTTTTAACTTTTGTATATGGTGGAATAGCATAAATTCTTTGTTCTCTTCCAGCACCAAATAGCTGTATCGCTGGTGAGTTATTCATTTTAGGATTATCAAATTTTGGTATTGGGGATGGATCCATTATATAACGATCATTAGTTTTTACTGGATAAGCGTAAGCGGTTTCTATATGCCCATTTTTTGATATATCTTCATAGAGCTTTACGTGCATTGCGCCATATTCGGAAAGAGAGTGCATTTTTATTGTTTCAGATACTTTAGGTTCTAGAAAGGCCAAGGGTTCAGGGATGGGTACCTGATAAACAAATATTTGTTTCTTTTTTAATGGTGTTTCAGGAATTCTATGTCTAGTTTGTATCAGTGTTGCTTTTTCAGTAATTTCAGTAGTTTTAATATTTGAAGTTTTTTTGAAAAAATTTCTTATTGATACAGCGTTGGTAGTATCGTCAGCTCCCTGATCTATTATTTTTAAAGTGTCTCTTTTTGTTAAGCAGCTCGCAGTAACTTGGACTCCACCTGTTCCCCATCCATATGGCATAGGCATTTCTCTAGAGGCAAAAGGAACCTGATAACCTGGAATACATAAAGCTTTTATTATTGCACGTCTTATCATTTTTTTTGTATTCTCATCTAAATACGCAAAATTATATTCTTGATCAAAAGGTAGACCTTTGTCTACTTTGAAATCTTTAATCTTAATTACGTTATTTGTTTTTCTCATACTCTTTACGAATTCTTCTAACCAATTCCAGCTCTGATTGAAAATCAACATAATGGGGTAACTTTAAATGTTCCAAAAACCCAGTTGCCTGTATATTATCACAATGTGACAATACAAATTCCTCATCCTGAGCAGGAGCTCCGACAAACTCTTCACCAATTTCTTTCCACCTTAATGCCCTATCGACTAGGGCCATTGATACTGCCTTTCTTTCTAATTGACCAAATGTCAATCCATATCCTCGTGTAAATTGTGCGGGTGTTTTTTTGCTTCCTTGAAATTGATTTACACTCTCGCACTCAGTAACAATTATTTCTGCAATATCGATCTCAATGTCCAATTCTGGAATGTTGTATTTTACTTTTACATAGCCAATTCTTAATTCACCTACAAAAGCATGATTTCTAGCGTAGCCTCTTTGAGTTGAATAAGCTAAAGCAAGAAGAAATCCTTCATCGGCTCTAGAAAGTGATTGTAACCTCTCACTTCTATTAGCTGGAAACTCAAGTGGATTTCTTGTGATGTCTTTTGGCTGATAATTATTATTTTTTTCTTTTTGAATAAGGCCTTCTTTATTTAAAAATCTCAGTACGTGAGGTATTTTTTCCTTTAATACTTTTCGTTTTTCTGCCTTAGGTATATTGCCTTCAGCCAGTAAACTAAAGTCTAAAAGTCTGTGTGTATAATCAAATGTAGGCCCCAATTTTTGTTTTCCGGGAATATCTTTATAAGTTGCTGAGATTCTTCTCATGCATACCATATCTTCTGTTTTAATAGGGCGGGATGTTCCAAATCTTGGTAAAGTTGTACGATACGCCCTGATTAAGAAGATGGCTTCAATAAGGTCACCTCTTGATTGTTTTATGGCGAGAGCTGCTAGATCAGTATCATATAATGATCCTTCTGACATGACCCTTTCAACAGACAATGTCAACTGTTCTTTAATTTGATCAATTTCGAGGTTGGGAACATTAACATCACCTCTCCTTATTTCTGAAAGCCAATTATGAGCATTTTCAATTGCTTTTTCACCACCTTTAACAGCTACATACATAGAAACTATCCTTTCTTTTTAATTTTTATTGATCTTGGAATGCAAAAAAAATTGCTTTTATTGGTAAAATAGAAATCTATACCAAGGGGGAAGGAGTTATTTACATCACTTATTTTATTCGCATGTGGTAAGTAGATATCTTTGCTACCTTTGATACCGGGCCCCGAAATACTTACATTGTCTGATTTAAATGGTGTCTCAATTATTAATGTACATGATCTATCCGGAAACTCGTCTGATCCTCTAGAGAATTCTGTAAGGGGCAACATGTCATTGAAAGTACCAATTGCAAAATTTGCAAATTTTTTATCTACTATTTTAGAGTTTGTATGAAAGGCTACCCAATCTCTTAAGGATTTAGTATCTAATGATTTTCCAATATAAATGGTGCTGGTGTGATCGCACATAGTGGACAAAATAGAAGCTGAAGATGTAGAAATTTGTTTAGGTTTATTTATCTCTAAAAACTTTTCAATTGATCCAGGATAAGAAGTTGCAAATAATATAGCTCTGAATGCATCGGCTTTTATAATAGACTCGTTTTCATTTGTATTAATCATTTCAAGTTTCACCTCGCACCAATGTAAAGAAATCTACAGCTGTTGACTCTGATTTTGACATTACATCTTTTTTTAAATTTTTATCGCTTACAACTAGAGGGCGTATTATATTTTTGATTAAAAAATCTCTTTTATTTGTTTGCATTAAAGCATCGCATATAGCAACAATTTCAGCCTTATGTTTATTTCTTCCTTGCACGTATCCGTGACCAATTTTTCCTTGTGAGGTTTTCAATTGACAACGGGTAATAGTAACTTCACCAAAATTGAAATTATTTCCTGTTACTCCAATTTTTCCTTGACACATTATACTGCCTATTTCCGGTTTTCTAAGCCATGTGAAATTTACCTCAATACCAAATTTTTCCCAAAGAGAAGTTAGGTGGGCATCATTGCATGTAGCCAAAGTACTAAGCCAAAATTTTCTTTCCATAACAACCTATACAACTATACAACTATACTATATTAATTATTGTGATTCGTTTTAATTTATTTATTAAAATTATGTTACAATAACTAAATGTTTGCTTGGGAAGAAATAAGGGACTCAATAAAAAAAGATATTATTGATCGTAAGCTTCGATTAGGGGAAAAAATCTATTCTGAAAACTATTATGCTAAGCTTTTTAAGGTGAATAGGCATACAGTTAGACGTGGAATCGAGGCCCTTAAAAAAGAAAATATCATTTATTCGAGAAGAGGTTTAGGATATTTTCTTAACTCTAAGAAAATAAATTATAAAATCGGAAAAACAGTAAGGGCATCACAGAATTTAAATCAAGAGACTACTGATATTGCTGTAGATATTATTTCTATAGATAAGAGAAAAGGGTACAGCAATGAAATAAGAGAATTTAATTTAAAAAAAAATGATTCAGTTTTCTATATTTATACAATCTCTAAAGCTAATGGTATTCCACTTATTTTAACAGAAAGATTAGTCCCAGAAAAAAGATTTAAAAATTTTGATTTATTTTTTCGTAAAACTGGCTCTATGACATTGTCCTTTAATAAATATGGATTAAAAAAAATATATAGAAAAAAAACAACAGTATCAGCAGAGAGTGCGAATAATGTACAATCCAAATATTTAAAAATAAATGTCGGAGACCCGTTAATACATACAAAAGCAATAAATACAGATATTAATAACAAACCAATTGAGATAAGTGATAGTTATTTTGTTGGAAGTAAAATTCAATTAGAAGTAAGCAAATTATAATTCGTGCATTTGATTTGTAGGTTTCTCGAAAATTATTAGTAAGAAAGAAAACGCTGATAAGATTGCAGTTATTACAATCGTAATCGTAAATAAGTTTAAATTATACGCAAAAAGAAATGCACCTACTGCTGGACCTACGGCAAAGCTAATGCTCCTTGAAAGGGCCATCCACCCTTTAGCTTGGCCATAAATTTGTGACTCAAAATACAAATTGGTGACATAACCATATGTTATTGTTAAAACACCGTGACCCATTCCGAAAAAAGCCATACTAATTGCGGCAACAAAAATATTATTTGTAAATTGAGCTGTAAAAATTGAAAAAATTACAAACAAAAAGGCTATTAAGCCTGTATATCTTGCGTCGTAATGCTTTCCAATTTTCATCTCCAAGTATCTTCCTACAAGTTGAAACGGGCCATATATACTCGCAAGTAAAACCGCGATACTAATGTCATTAAATGTTTCTGTAAAAAAATTTACCAATGCAAGGGTGAATGCTACAAAAAAAAAATTTTGTAAAGAAGAGGATATTGTAATGTAAAAAAATGATTTTTTTTGAGTCTTATTTAGCTCATTCCAATTAAATAATAACTTACTTTCATTTAAGTATTCTTTATTTGATTTGTATTTCATTTCCTTTGAAGACACAAGTACATAGCCAATTAATAAAATAATTGAAATAAATAAACACGTATAGAATAAGCCTACATTGTATATAAGTGGATAAATTGAAAGCCAGGTAATAGTGCTTGCTACCGCTCCATAAAAAGTAATTATTGAAATATTTTTTCTAGAATTGATTTCATCCATTTGGACTGCTGCATTAAACGCTACTTCATAGGTTGACATACCAAGCCCCAAGGTAATTAGAAACATAGAAATAAACACCCAAAATACATTTTTAAAAATAAATAAATCAATCTCTGTTATTCCAATAAAAATTGAGCCAATCATACCTAATAAAAGGCCGTATTTAATTACGACTAGGCTTCCATGATGGTCTGACCATTTTCCAATCCGAGGCGCTAATAGGGCTTGAAATAATAGTGCTAAACTAAACATTGTGAGAATTAATTCCTCACTTAAATTGGTGTGCAGTGAGATATACTCTTTTAATGGGGCAATAGTATAGAATAAAAATCCGTAACCAATGATTGTTACAATTCCAATTGTATGAACAGGAAATAAACTATTATTTTCTTTCAACTTGATGCCTGTTTAGTATTCATTTTTATAAGTCATTGAATAAATTTGTTATTTTTACAATAGTTAAAAAATAGATTGTTTGCCAATTTTTAAATATTACAAAAATGTTAAGAAATATTACAATAATATTACATGAAACGATTCGTGCTTTTAATGTTCATTTTTAAAATTCTGCTGAGCACAAACATCTATGCTGACGACTTTAAGAGTTGTGTAGCTTACTTTCAAAACACTTCAACTCTAGAAATAGGGTACGATGAGACAATAATTAATTGTGAAATATATTTTAATACTCATCCTAGCAGTAACTTCAATGAGTATAGTCTTTGTATGTTGCAGAATATTAAATCAGCTAAAAATATTGATGATTATTTTTATGAGTCAGACCAATGTGTGATTAATCACTGTTCTTCTAATATAGAAACTTTTTTTAATGGTAGTGATCCTGGCTTTTGTACGTTATTAGAAGAGGTGTAGTTAAAAAATCTGCCACCACGACTTTTCTTTTTCATTTTCTGTCTCTTCTTGCAGTTCGTCTGACTCATTAACAATTCCAATTCTCATATCTTGTCCGGCAACATTGCCTTCTCTCGCTATAGTTTGAGCCTCTTTCAATTTCATTTTTGCAAGGACGTTTTGATTTTTATTACACAATTCCATTCCTTCAAGCATTAAATTATGTGCTTTCGTTGCTGAATCTGGGTCAGCTCGCTGTATATCGTTTTTAATTGATCCACGGAGCGTTAATATACTTAAATCTTCACAGTTTCCCATATTTTTTTCAAATGTACTTTCAGTATTGGTAGAATAGTCACTTCCAGCTTGTCCAATTGTATTGTCTTCATGACTGTCTGCAAGAGCAAGTGATGATAACATGTACGACGTTATTAAAAAGAATTGAATAAATTTAACCATGATTAACTATACAAATAGATTGTTAAAAAAATATTAAAAAAATAAATAAAAAATTATTTTTTTGCCATTTTTGCCAATTGCAATTCTGCTCCTAGCGTTTCATCACCAATCAAAGCTCTTCTTACTTTTGAGGACATTGTATCCATGAAAATAACAACTCCTAAAATCAATAATGACATATACATAACATTTTCCCAACTGGTACCTGTATTTATTGCTCCAAGTAATTGTAAACCTATGCCGCCTGCGCCCATGGCACCAATAATAACAGCTCCTCTCGTATTTGATTCTAAGTAGTAAAGAGTTTGGGAAATAAAAATAGGAAGTATTTGAGGTATAATTCCAAATCTGTGTTGAAGAGTTTTATTCGCCCCCGTAGACTCTACACCTTCTTGTTGCTTTTCTTCAGTGTTTTCTATTGCTTCAGACATTAATTTTCCAAGAGTTCCTGTATCTGTAATTGCAATAGCAAATATTCCAGTAAATGGTCCTGGTCCGAAGGCTCTTAAAAAAATTAAGCTCCAAATCAAAAAATCGATACCTCTTAATGTATCAAATAATCGTCTTAATATCGTTCGAACAAATTTAAAAGGTGTTACATTGTAAGCTGCAAAAAATGCTAGAGGAAAACCCAGAAGAGCGGCTAGTAGGGTGCCCAATAAAGCCATAAAAATTGTCTCTAATAAAGCCCACAATATTTGTCCATGATGCCACATATCATTATTTAGAAATTCTTGAATTAGAAGCGAAAAATTTGAAATATTGGGGTCAATTCTATCACCTGAGAATGAAAGTGAAATGGCATTCCAAATTCCATATGGTTCTAGAGGACTGTCAAAGTCAAACCAGAAATAGTTCCAACCAAGACTGTACCTATGAACTTCAACTTTTTTTGAATAAACTTGAACTCTTTCGTAAAGAGATGGTCTAACCTCTATTTTATTTTCCGTTACCCTTATCCATTTTGGTAGATTATCTACATTTTCAACGTAAGGCTTACCTTGTGCATCAAGACGAAAAACAAGTGTTTCTTGGGTGTCTGGCCAGTTTTCTATTGTAACTTTATCATCGTATAGATTTGCAAACCCTCCATTTTTAAAACTTATTTTTGTTTCACCCTCTGGACCTATGGAAGTCCACTCAGGATACCTTGCTGGAAGACCGTCACTTTTTTGATAAGGGCCAACATACTGAGACCACCTGCTTCCTTCAAAGGATATAATTATATCATTTGGTTCACTCCATTTCATTGTGACATGGTCTTTATGCGCATATGTGTCGAGGGCAAACAATGAAGCTCTTTCAGGACTCCATTTTTTATGAATCTGCAATATGTCGAGACTTAAAATTGCTATGATTAAATACACTATAATCCCGAGCACTAAAAAAGTTGACCACACTTTAGATGAAAATTTAGTAACTACTATATCTGAATAATTTTCAATAATTTCAGACCTGTTCATGATTTCAATCCTATTAATGATTTTCGCCAATAACTTGATAAGTAATCCAATGCAATGATCGTTGACACAAGTAAAAACATTATTGCAATAGTATCAGCTTCATATTTCCACTGTATATTAGTGTAAAGTTGCTCACCGATACCTCCAGCGCCAACAAATCCCAAAATAGTTGAAGCCCTTATATTAATCTCAAATCTTAAAATTGTGTAAGTTAGAAATAGAGGGAGTGCCTGAGTTACCACACCAAATCTTATTCTGGTAAACCATGAAGCTCCACAGGACTCAAGACCTTCAATTGGATTTTTGTCGACATTTTCAATAGCTTCTGAAAACAGTTTGCCAAGAGCTCCTGCGGTATGAATTATGATGGCAATTACAGCAGGCAGTGCTGACTTTCCCAGCAGATACAACAAAACAAGTGCAATAACTAATTCTGGAAACGATCTGCATACGTCCATGATACGTCGAAATATTAGTACGGTAGTTTTACTTTTAATTAAATTCCGACTTGAAAAAATACTTAAGAAAAAAGCTAGCAATGTACCGATTGCTGTAGAAAATAGAGCCATATTAATAGTGCTTATTAAATCTGGGAGGTATTCAAGTAACAATAAATTCCATCTATAACCGTATTCCCATGACCCAACAAATAGATCAATAGGGTAATCAAAAAATTTAGGTAATCCGACCCAGATGCTAGTTGCATTTCCTGTTTCTGCTACAATTAATCCCGAATAAATAACTGCTATCAATGCCGCAATTGAGAGAAACGAATAAATTGATCTTGTTCTTGTAAGAGATTTTAAATTATTTTCAATTTTAATTAAATTTTCTGGCAATGATGATTGCACTGTTTCCTCCAAATAAACAACTAATTAAGAGGATGGGGCATGCCATCCTCTTAAATTAGCAAACAACTACCGAAATTTATTCGGCTTTTTTAGCTTCGATTTTAGCTTTACGAGCAGCTACAATAGTTTCATAGAAGCTATGATCAACTGGTACCCAAGCTTTAACGATTCCATTTGCAACATTCTCGCTGCATTGTGGGTCATTTTCATGGATCCACTGCTTCAAGCCTACCATGACCTGATGTGCTCTCACAGGCATATTAGTTGGCATTACAATCGGTCCATTAGGTATCAAAGCAGATGACCAAATCTGCTTGATGTCATCCATATTTAATAGTCCTTTATCAACCATTTTTCTTAAATTTCCAGAAGAGTAACCTTCGCTCCATTCACCAACTCCAGATACCCATGTCACACCTGCATCGATATCACCATTAAGAACTGCCAAAACGTTATTTTCATGACCACCTGAAAATTGTGTAGAGCCAAAGTATGAGTCTGGATCCATTCCTGCAGCCTTTAATTCGATTGACGGTATTAGATAACCAGATGTTGAATTAGGATCAGCCCATCCAAAAGATTTACCTTTTAAATCATCAAGTGAATTGATACCCGAGTCTGCTCTTGTAACCATGACTGAATAATAGCCCATATCTCCTGTTGGCTGCATTCTGGTTAAAATTGGCACAGCAGCGGTAGGGTCTTCTAAATATACACCCGCATATCCTGATGAGCCAAACCAAGCATAGTCTAGACTTCCACCAAGCATTGACTCCATTGTTCCTGCATAATCTTTAAAAGTATAAATTTTAGCTGGTACTCCATATGCAACTTCTGCGTATTCCTTAAGACATGCATTATTCTTAATAATGTCTTGAGCAGATTCATCACCTAAAAATCCAAGTCTCATTTCAGGTTGATATTTACTCAAATCCATTGTTGGCCCTTTATAGCCAGATACATCCCATGCGTATGCACTTGCAGACACAAAAAGGAATGAACAAGCAATAATAGACCTTACTAAATTTTTAATCATTTTTTAGTATATCTCCTTGTTAGTTGTTAAGTTGTTATTTTTTTTTTGAAAAGGCTCATATTATCCTGCCTCTGCAAACTTTTCGTCACCAAGTGAAGTTGAAGTAACTGTTGGTTCAAATGCTTCTTCTGCTTCAGCACCATAAATTTCTCTTGCAACATCATCTTTTAAACTTGAAGGTACATCATCAAAAACAATTTCCCCAAGTCTCATGCCAATGATTCTGTCACAATAATTTTTGGCGGTATCAAGAGTATGAAGATTTGCAAGAACAGTAATCTTCTTTTCTCTATGAATATTTCTAAGTGATTCCATTACAAGTCGGGCATTAAGAGGGTCTAGCGAAGCAATAGGCTCGTCAGCTAAAATCATTTTTGGTTGCTGCATCATAGCTCTACAAATTGCAACCCTTTGTTGCTGACCACCAGATAAAGTCTCTGCTCTTTGCAGCGCGGTTTCAGCCATTCCCAATTTATCCAGAGCCATCAATGCATCAATGCGTTCATCTTTAGTGAAAAGTTTTAAGCTTGATCGAATAGTGCCTTGAATATTTGATCTTCCAAGAATCACATTTGTTAAAACATCTAAACGGGGCACAAGATTGAATTGCTGAAATATCATGGCACAATCTTTTTGCCATGCTCGTTTATCTTTCTTTGTTAATGAAAGTATATCTCTGCCTTCAATAAAAATAGATCCACTAGTTGC
>ERZ802824.205-NODE-205-length-31500-cov-22.3472_pt1 | contig 31500 bp, 27 predicted proteins | sample MGYA00345650_ERZ802824 | MGnify/ENA primary metagenome ERZ802824 (study PRJEB30503, sample SAMEA104212361) | marine metagenome | biome: Westerlies Biome; feature: [SRF] surface water layer (ENVO:00010504) within the epipelagic zone...; material: water... | reverse complement strand
CTGAATATAAAATGGTTGGTTAAGACCAAGTGCTTCCTCGAGTGCAGCTCTTTGAGCTAACGTTGCTTCTTGTCCCATTATATTATCTACAGGATTGCCAACATATCGAAATATGAGGAACGAGACGAAAGCGACCAAAAGCAAGACCATTACAGCTTGTAAAATACGTCTAATAAAAATTAAAAACATTTTTTGTATCTAAACGAGCTGCCAACCCCAGTGAAAGGGATTGGCAGAAAGTAAAGTTTTCTATTGAAATTTTAGGAATTGAAAATGTGGTTGGTCTTCTGGCTGTACTTGAAATTCAATGCCATCACTCATACCCCAATTCAAAACTTGATTATGTACAGGAAGATACAGTTGTGCATCTTGAATATTCCCCCATATCTTCGCAATTGTGTTATTTCGCTCAGATAAGTCCGTTTCTGATTCAAGACTCACAATCATGGCATCAACATCAGAATTCGAATAACCAGTGGGATTCCATGAGCCACGATTTTCGGTCTGCGTATGAACTAGGTAGTTGAAGATATAGTGGGAATCAAATGTTGGAACACCCCAACCTAGCATATAGAAATCAGCTTCTCCACCCTTCGCAATTGGAAAATGTTGTGCTTTTGGTTTTGCATCTAATGTCACATTAATGCCGATCTGAGCCATCATACCAACAGCTGCCTGGCAAATAGCCTCATCATTTATGTAACGGTCATTTGGGCAATTTAGAACAATATCAAAGCCGCTACTATATCCAGCTTCAGACATCAAAGCTCTTGCTTTATCCAAATCATATTCTGGATATTGATTTAAAGTTTCAGTCCAGCCATTTACAAATGGGGGCATAATAACACCAGTTGGGTCCGATTGGTCCCGCATTACCACTTTTTTGATAGAAGAACGATTAATCGCAGTATTCATTGCCTGACGAACTTTAAGTTCTGAAGTTGGTCCCTCAACTGTATTGAGACCAAAGAAAATCACACGATTTTGAGCAGCTGTCGCCAACTTTAATCCGTCCGTTGAGGAAACTCTCTCTAAATCTTGAACCGGAACATCTTGTATAATATCAACCTCTCCTGATAAAAGCGCTGCAACACGCGTTGCTGATGATTGGATTGGCGTATATATAATTTCGGTGACCTGATTAGGATATATATTTTTACCCCAGTAATTAGGATTAGACTCTAATATAGTTTTTTCGTCAACTGACCTGCTCACCAACATAAAAGCACCAGTTCCATTAGTATTTAATGTCGCAAAATTAGTCTCCCCTTTTGCAACATCATGCGGTTTCATCACGTCATTAGCCTCTGACCAACCTTTATCCATCATAAACATATTCGTTAGATTATTTGTAAGAAGTGGGTTAGCTCCATTTGTTTCTATGTCAATGACATGACTATCTACTGCGCGGACTTCTTTTATCGACGAAAGAAGTTCTTTCATTTCAGAGCCGTCTGCCATCGCACGGTTCAAAGAAAACACGACATCTTCTGAGTCAAAACTCTCACCATTGTGGAAGCTAACCCCTTTTCGAAGGTTAAAACGCCAAACTTTCGGATTATCTGGCAAAGCAGACCAGTCTGTTGCCAATGAAGGGATAATGGCACCTGACATATCACGCTGCAAAAGTGAGTCATAGATTTGATGGTTCAATGCATGGGTTGGGCCTTCATTTTGCGCATGAGGGTCCATTGTGATTGCATCACCAGCTCTTGCCCAACGAATCGTCTCAGCAGATGCAGACGCGAATGTGAAAGTAATCATTGCTGCAGAAAGCACTAATTTTTTGAACATAGTTCAATCTCCTTTTTTATTTAGTCTTATTGAAATTATGCTTTTTTTAAGTGTTATTTTTAACGACCTTTTAATTGTGCTAATCCAAAAAGCGACCCTCTAATAAACATACCTTCATAAAAACTATTAAAAACTAGAGTTAGCTTAAAATAATCATTCATCTACATATCTACGCTAGATCTCTTTTGGATTATCTTAAAACCGTGGACTGTTTTACAGTATTGGTCAAATAAATAGTGCCTGAAGTTATTCAAGATTAGCTGGTTTCTTACCATCAATCATCGGTGACCCAAATATAATCTTCATCTTTGTAAACTTGAATAGTATTTAGCGGTTTACAGTCCGCTGGATTAATATCTGGTTGATTTCCTACCCATTTTTTTACCTCACCTGATTTAAAGCAAAACTCACTATTATGGTATGGACATAAAATTGTAGCTCGCTGAGTTATTTGACCGAGATCTAGAGGCAAATCCATATGAGGGCAGAGATTCTCTAAGGCGAAAACTTCCCCCTGATTAATTAATAATATTTCTTTTTCATTCACTTTGAACTTCTTCTTTTCACCCTCTTTTAACTCATAAAGGGGCAATGTCCTATACCACGTTTTATTATCAATTTTTTTCTCAACTTCAGTGATATTTAGCTGTAATGCATCACTATTCATGTCACTAATCTCATGTAACGTAATAAGACTGCTTGTACCGCGGAGTTTTAATCTAAGGTAGTCTTTTACAACCACATTTTCTTTAACTTGTTTATAAACCGAATCAGAAATCAGAAATCTGGTGCCAGCTTCTTTATTGATGGCCTCTATTCGGCTTGCGACATTGACCGCATCACCGATCACAGTCACTTTTTTATCTTCTCCCTGCCCCACTGAACCGGAGATAACCTCTCCGTAGTGGAGCCCTACTCTAATATCAAAGTCGCTTCCATATGCTGTCGTAAGATAAGATTTAAATTCATCCATCGCCTTGAGCATTTCCAAGCTAGCGCTAACAGCTCTAAGTGATTGCTGTTTTGATTCTTTTAATCCAAAAATAGCCAATATAGCATCACCAATATAATTATTAATCTCACCACCATGACGAAGTATTACTTCACGCATAATAGAAAAATAGCGGTTGAGAATGAATATAACGTCATATGCTGACAAAGATTCAGAGAATGGTGTAAACCCTTTGATATCGCAAAATAGGATAGTGAGGTTTCGAAGTGTTCCAACAGATTCCAGTCTCTGCTCTGTAACTTGGTTATTTAATTGAACGTCTCGTTTATCTAGAAGTAGCCTTCTGTATGTGATATTTCCTTTAAGCTTTGTTTGGCACCCCAGCCTGATATTAGATGGAAAAGATAATTTATCAGCAAGCTTTTGTTCAATAGCATTCCTTGGATGACAATTCTCAAGACCTTTTGTCACCTCCACGCGGCAAGTCGAGCATTTTCCGGTACCACCACAAGCACTCAAGTGATTAATATTATTTCGTAAAGAAGCGATTAAAATAGATTCTTCCTCTGCAATATCTATAGCCACATTATCAGGTTGGACATGCACAGAGTATGATTTATCTAGTTCCATAATTTGCGGGTGTTTTTGGTGACTACCATCGCAAAGAGGGGAATTCCCGGTTTTCTTACAGCCACAAAAATAAACGACTTCAGATTTTTCGGCTGTAAACTTCATAGGGACATAATCTGAACCCTTGTGGCTTCCGTCACAAAAAGGCTGCTTGTTACTTTTTCCGCAACTACACCAAAAATAATTGGATCCGATTTGCACCTCCACTGGTAATGGTTTTCTTAAACTCATAAAAAACGTCCTTTTTTTAGCCATCGCCCCCTAATTAAAAAAATAAAAATGCACTCGTTAAATAAGTTTTTAGATAGGCAAATTAGTAAAAAGCACCAAAACTTTTTGGCTTTTTTCTTCACCTAATTTACCATTTAATAACAGATATTCTAGCGTCACATCATATATTTTTTATCAAAACTACAATACGAATTAAAAAACCTAATTTAATAGAAGTGCGACAAAAAGTTTAATTAGCCTCCGCACGTCGCAGGTTCCATCAAATCCAAAACAAAGTCTCAAAATGAATTTCATATAGTTCCCAGAAAAGAATACCTTCAAACTTAGCAACTACAGATAGTTCTTTGCAAATTTAGAATATGTTTAATTGCCAAAAATATTAAGGTTGGATGAGATTGGCCATTGTTTGAGAGACACGATAGCTATTCAATCTCCTTTTAGCCTCCTCCAAAAATTTTCATACGGTTGTAAAATTAAGTGGCGCTCTGTTTTCAGATTGCAGAAGATAGAGTGATAAAATCCAACGTCAGGTCAGGTTGGGTTAGGCTAATTAAAATTAAATACTTGCTTTGCGAAGTTCGGATACTGTTCTCGCCAAAACCGCCAATATCACAATACTTCCTCCAAATAACGTCCAACTCGAGGGCGTCTCACTTATAAAAATCCAAACCCATAAAGGCCCAAGCGTAAACTCTACGAGCATGAAAAGAGTTAATTCCGCTGCAAATAGATGCTTCGCTGCAATAAGAAACAGCGTGTTAACTGTGGCAGATAGAAATCCGCCTAGAATAAAACAAAAGATAAAATCATTCCAAGAAATTAGTAAATCATCCCAGGTGTAAATCAAGGCAACAAACATGATTATCAAATTAGATAAAATCAAAGTTGGCATCATTTCCGACTTGATGTTTCGACGAATCATTATTGCATAAGAGGAGAATCCAACGGCGCATAGAAGTGCCATAAAATTTCCATAAATTGTTGATGACCCCAAACCTTGAAAAAACATAAGAGAGATACCAACCAATGCTATGAATATAGTTAAAATGGTGGGTTTACTGATACGCTCACCAAGAAACAACCAAGCCATTATAGCTGTTAAGAAAGGTATAGAACTAAGAGTGAAAGTTGTAGCAGCGACAGTCGTGCTAGTTACTGCCTGTAAAAAGGAAATACTAGCACAGGCCAAAAAAGTAGCTGCCAGAACACCTTGTAAACCAACCCCTTTGAGTTGTTGGGATGCAGTTTTCCCATACCTAAAAAGCAGAACTACTGATATCGCAAGTGCAAATGCGATTGACCGATAAAAGTTGATTTGCCAGTTATCAGTCGTTTCTATATTACGAATAGCTAATCCGGCGAAGCTAATAACGATTGAGCCAATTAGCATCAAAACCATAGCGTATCCGCGTCTTGGGGCACCTTCGACGAATTCGTTTTTTGAGTTCATGAGAATTATATCTGCCAACGAAGATAAACATTCTGCTTTAAATACGACAAGCATAATCTTTTTCGCTTTATTAGAGTAATCTTCAATCCGTATTTTACAGTAGTAAAAAAGTTAATTTAAGGTAATTAGGAAAAATACCCTAAAAAATGAGCTAAACCTTACAGAAGAAGATGATTAAAACAAGAAAATAGTAGAGAGGAAGAATTTCGAACTCAGTTGCAAGCATATTTTTTGAAACATTTTTTAAGTATGCTATTCACAATCCCATAAAATAATGCCCAAAATACTACATTCATAGTATTCCGTTTGTTGTTTCGCTTCTCGCATTTAGGCTTATTAGATTTTAGAAATAGATGGCGGAGGGGAAGGGATTCGAACCCCCGGAAGGAGTTTCCTCCTTCAACGATTTAGCAAACCGCCGCCTTCAGCCACTCGGCCACCCCTCCGCCGGGGGCATAAAATGTGTCGGTTCAGAACCAGCGCCATTTCATGTCGGTAATACACGGCGTATGCTTCCCTTTTCCTAGCCGCGATTTAGCTGGCTGTCAAATCCGAAAATACATGAAATACGCGCTTTTATCGGCGGCGCCACGCAAAGCCAGACACCGCTGGCGTCTGCCGCGCAGCTGCATAAAAAAGCCGGATAAATCGCTTGCAATCAGCGCCAGTCCATGGCCTTTTTGAGCAGCACCGGGCGGTGGCCCGCAGGATGGCCAAAAATGGCCAGACCAGAACGGTCAGATCATAAATGGACAGATAAAAATATTAAGAGGGCAAAATTGGATCAGATTGTCTCGATGCGGATTTTTGTTGCGGTGGCGGAAACCGGCGCCCTGAACGGGGCTGCGCGGGCGCTGGAAATTTCGCCATCTGCGGTATCCAAACATATTGCCGCGCTGGAAAATACACTTGGCGCCCAGCTTCTGACCCGCACCACGCGCCAGGTGGCGCTGACCGAGGTTGGCGCGTCCTATTTGCAAAGCTGCCGGGTCATCATTGCCGAACTCGATAAAGCCAACAGCGAAGCCAGCACCGCCAGCGGTTCAGTGCAAGGCGTGCTGCATGTTGGCGCCCCGTCGGGCTTTGCGCATCGTCATGTCGCCCCGCATTTGCCTATTTTTATCGAACAATATCCGCATTTATCGGTTGAGCTGCAAAGCGCGGAAAATGCGACCGATATGATTGAGGCCGGGTTTGATGTCTGTATCAGGATCAGCCCACACAGCGACCATGACCGGCTGGTCTATACCGAACTGGCACCCAATAGCCGCCAGCTGGTTGCCACCCCGGAATATCTGGCGGCACATGGCGCGCCGCAAAAACCGGCAGATTTAAATCAACATTGGCTGATCACCCAGATTGCCAACAGCAGCTCTAATTACTGGCATTTCAAAGATGGCAGCGGTGTCCAGACCATTCATGCACGTGGTCATCTGATGATGGATAGCGGTGATGCCATGCTGCGCGCCGTGCTTAATAACGGCGGCATTGCCATGCTGCCAACCTATATGACAGCGCGGCATATCCGCGCCGGCGCGGTGACCACCATTCTGGACAGTCTGGTGATGGAGGATTATCCGATCCACGCCGTCACCGTTCCCAGCCGCCACGCCATCCCAAAAATTGACGTATTTCTGGAATTTCTGCAGTCGCTATACAGCGTCACACCCTATTGGGATGCGCTTGACGGGCCACCGTCAGCCGCCGCCCTGCGCGCCTCGCTCTAGCCGTCCAGCTTGGCTTTCAATATCTGGTTGACCATGCCCGGATTGGCCTGTCCGCCGGATTGTTTCATCACCTGGCCAACAAAAAATCCAAACAGCTTGTCCTTGCCGCCGCGATATTCCTCAACCTTGTCCATATTGCCGGCAATCACCGTGTCGATAAGTGCCTCGATCGCACCGCTATCAGAGAGCTGTTTCAGGCCTTTTTCATCGACAATCGCCGCCGCATCTTTGCCGCTTTCAAACATATCGGCAAACACATCCTTGGCGATACGACCAGATATGGTGCCATCGCTGATCAGGCCAACCAAGCCAGCAAGCATTTCCGGCGATACCTTGCAATCGGCCAGACTCTGGCCAGATTTGTTCAGCGCGCCAAATAATTCCACGGTCATCCAATTGGCAACAAGTTTGCGATCCTGCCCGGCGCTTGCCGACTCATAATAGGCCGCGGTTTCGCGTTCCTCGGTGATCACCGAGGCATCATAGGGCGACAAACCGTAATCATTGATCAGCCGGTCACGAATATCATCAGGCAATTCCGGCAAGGCTGCCGCAAGCTCATCAACTTCGGCCTGTGTCACCGTCAGCGGCAACAGATCAGGATCCGGAAAATACCGATAATCATGCGCGTCTTCTTTGCTCCGCATGGTGCGGGTTGTGCCGCTGTTGGTATCAAATAATCTGGTTTCCTGATCAACCGTACCGCCATCCTCAATCAGCTCAATCTGGCGGGCCACCTCATAATCAATGGCCTGCTGAATAAAGCGCAGCGAATTCAGATTTTTGGTTTCGGTACGGGTGCCTAATGCGTCACCCGGGCGGCGCACCGATACATTCACATCGGCCCGCAACGAGCCTTCTTCCATATTGCCATCGCATGTCCCCAGATAGCGCAGAATGGACCGTAGCTTGCGTACATAGGCGGCGGCCTCGGCGGCTGAACGCATATCCGGGCGCGAGACAATTTCCATCAATGCGACACCGGTTCGATTCAGATCGATATAGCTTTTGCTGGGGTGCTGGTCATGCATTGATTTGCCGGCATCCTGTTCCAGATGCAGCCGTTCAATGCCAATATCGCGGGTACTGCCATCGGCCAGCACAATACGCAACACCCCCTCGCCGACAATCGGATGTTTGAACTGGCTGATCTGATAGCCTTGCGGCAAATCCGCGTAAAAATAATTTTTGCGGTCGAACACGCTTGTCAGATTGATCTGCGCTTTCAGACCCAGGCCTGTGCGAATGGCCTGATAAACACATTCACGATTAATCACGGGCAACATGCCCGGCATCGCCGCGTCAACCAACGATACATGTGCATTTGGCGCCGCCCCAAAGCTGGCCGATGCGCCGGAAAATAATTTCGCCTTACTGGATACCTGTGCATGCACTTCAAGACCGATGACAACTTCCCAATCGCCGGTGCGTCCGGTTACGAGCTGGCTCATTTTGCACCTCCTGCCCGGCGGGCCGGTGTTGCGGTAAAGCTGGCGGCCGCTTCCAGCACACCACCCACCCGGTACAAGCTGGCCTCATCATAGGGCCGTCCAAGCACCTGCAGGCCAAGCGGCAAGCCATCTGCATTCAGGCCAGCCGGCACCGACAGGCCGGGCAAGCCAGCCAAATTCGCCGGCACGGTAAATACATCATTCAGGAAATTCACCACCGGGTCATCGATTTTGCGTCCCACCGGAAAGGCTGCTGTTGGGGTGGCCGGTGTCAGCAACGCATCAACCGAGGCAAACGCCGTGTCAAAATCCTGCTTGATCAGCCGTCGCACTTTTTGCGCCTTCAGGTAATAGGCATCATAATAGCCAGCCGATAACACATAGGTGCCGACCAGAATCCGGCGCTGCACCTCTTCACCAAAGCCAGCTGCCCGCGTTGCTTCATACATCTCGTCAAGCGATCCGGCCTCGACCCGCAAGCCATAGCGCACACCATCATAGCGTGCCAGATTGGACGAGGCTTCTGCCGGCGCAATGATATAGTAGGTGGGCAACGCATATTTGGTATGCGGCAAAGACACATCAACCAGCTCGGCGCCGGCCTGACGCAGCCAGTCCTGCCCCTGTTGCCACAGCGCGACAACATCACCGTCCATACCGTCCATCACATATTCGCGCGGCACCCCGATTTTCATGCCTTTGACACCCTGCCGCACCGCCGCCACAACATCCTGCAACGGCACATCGCTAGAGGTTGAATCCCGGGCATCATGGCTGGCCATGGCCTGCAGCATCAATGCGTTGTCAGCCACATCACGGGTAATCGGGCCAGCCTGATCAAGCGACGATGCAAATGCCACAATGCCCCAGCGTGAACATCGACCATAGGTTGGCTTCAACCCCACCACCCCACAAAATGCGGCTGGTTGACGGATTGATCCGCCGGTATCGGTACCGGTTGTCATCAATGCCGATCTGGCGGCCACAGCCGATGCCGACCCGCCTGACGAGCCACCCGGCACAAGATCGGTTTTATCGGCGCCCTGCCAGGGGCTGATCGCCGGGCCAAAGGCGCTGGTCTCATTTGCCGACCCCATGGCGAATTCATCACAGTTCAGCTTGCCGATCATCACCGCACCGGCGTCCCACAAATTGGCTGTTACGGTGCTCTCATATGGCGGGGTGAACCCGTCCAGAATGCGCGAGCATGCGGTTGTCTGCACACCATTTGTACAAAATAAATCTTTCACCCCAAGCGGCACACCTTCGAGCAGCCCGGCCTCGCCTTTGGCCAGACGGGCATCCGCTTTGGCAGCCATCGCCAGCGCATGATCCGGCGTCAGCAACACATAGTTATTGAGCGCCGCAGTCTCTTCGGCAGCTGCAATATAGGCGGTTGTCAGCTCTGTAGCGGAAATCGATTTTGCATCAAGCGCGGCGCGCGCCTCAACAGCGCTAAGATCAAGCAAATCAGACATTATTCAACAACCTTTGGAACCACAAAAAAGCCACTGGCACCTTCCGGCACATTGGCCAGCACCGTGTCAACACAATCGCCATCTGTCACCATGTCATTACGCATCGGCAAGGCATGCCCGGTAACACTGGCCAGCGGTTCGACATTATCGGTCGGCACTTCATTCAATTCGGCAATCCAGTCAAGAATACCATTAAGTTCGCTTGCCACCGGCTGCAACCGGTCTTGCGGGACATTTAATCGTGCCAGACGTGCGATTTTGGCAACTGTGCTCTTGTCAACTGACATATCACTGTGCTTTTTGCTGTTATTGAAAAAAATTTAATGGTGACTTATCACTCAGCATGACGATCTGCAAGCCAAACGATATAAAACAGCATATTTCACCCATGCAAAAGCTGCTGGGGCTCGACATCGGCAAAAAAACCATCGGTTTGGCGCTGAGCGACGCCAGCCTTAAAATTGCGTCACCGGTAAAGATCCTGTACCGCACAAAATTCACCCCGGATATGAACAGCCTGCTGCAGTTGGCCGATCAGCAGAATGTCGGCGGATTGGTTCTGGGCTGGCCGGTCAATATGGATGGCAGCACCGGCCCAAGATGTGACTCAGTGCGTGATTTTGCGCATGCGCTGCTCAAAATCCGTGATCTGCCCATTGTATTTCAGGACGAGCGCTTATCCACAAAAGCTGTGGAATCTGCGATGATTGCAGCCGATATGACGCGTGCCAAACGGGCCGAGCGCCGTGATGCGCTGGCGGCCTGCTGGATTTTGCAATCATTTCTGGATCATTTGCACGATAGCCATATCGTCGGCAATCAGACCAATACCAAGGAATAAATAACGCCATTGGCGGGAATAATTAACCACTGGCTGACAAAAACGCCGTCGGAGAGCGCAAAATAACGCTAGACCGCTGGCAACAGTTCGGCTAATAGACTGGTTCCATGACAACGCCGACACCGAATGCGCATAAGGGCCAGAGCCCGGCAGAAGCTGTGCGTCTATCAAGCCGCCACCTGCTTGGCATTGAGGGCATGTCGCCGCTGGAAATTCGCGCGCTTCTGGATCGCGGCAATCATTTCGCCGATCACCCAACCGATGGCAACAGCGTCGCATTGCATGGCAAAACCATCGTCAATTTGTTCTACGAAAACTCGACACGCACTCGGACATCTTTTGAATTAGCCGCAAAACGGCTTGGCGGCTCGGTTCTCAATATCGCCGTCGCCGGGTCCTCGGTGAAAAAAGGCGAAACGCTGCTCGACACGGCGACAACGCTGAATGCCATGCATCCGGATATTCTGGTTGTCCGTCACAATTGTTCAGGCGCCGCACGATTGCTCAGCCAGCATGTTGACGCAGCCGTGATCAATGCTGGCGATGGTCGGCATGAACATCCGACACAAGCGCTGCTTGACGCGCTGACGATCCAGCGGCGGATTGGCCGGATTGAAGGCCTGACCGTTGCGATTTGTGGTGATATCGCAAATAGCCGGGTGGCACGCTCAAATATTCATTTGCTCAGCACGCTTGGCGCAAAGATTCGTCTGGTATGTCCGCCAACATTGCTGCCAGCCGATATCCAGCATATGGGGGTTGAAGTCTATACCGATATGGAAAGCGGCATCGCCGACGCTGATATCGTGATGATGCTACGCCTCCAGACCGAGCGCATGGCCGGCACCGAAACCCCGTCTCAGCGCGAATATTTCAACCTTTTCGGGCTGAATCAGGACAAGCTGAACCGGGCAGCGCCAAGAGCGCTGATCATGCATCCCGGGCCGATGAACCGTGGTGTCGAAATTGACTCGGCGATTGCCGATGATGTTGAAAAAAGCCTGATCCATATTCAGGTGGAGATGGGCGTTGCCGCCCGCATGGCCTGCCTCGAAGCGATTTCTCTGGGGGCCCTATGACTGTGACACGCCTTTACAATGCCCATATCATCGACCCGTCGCAGGCGATTGATGGCATTGGCTATCTGGACATAACCGACAGCCATATATCAGCGGTCAGCTTGGGGCAGCCAGCCACGGATGCGACATGCGACAAAAAAATTGACTGTAAACAGGCGGTTTTGGCGCCGGGCCTTGTTGATATGCGGGTGCAATCTGCCGATCCGGGTGCCGAGCATCTGGAATCGCTGGCAACCTTACTGGCCGCTGCCGCCAAAGGTGGCATCACCGCGCTGGCCTGCTTGCCAAACACCCGACCGGTGATTGACGAAGCAAGCGCGATTGATTCGTTATGTTTGCGCGCATCGCGTATCGGCGGCCCCCGCCTCTATGCCTATGGCGCCGCAACAAAAGGGCTGGAAGGCGCCGAAATGGCCGAGCTTGGCCTGATGGCAGAGGCCGGTGCTATTGGATTTACCAACGGCACAAGCGCCATTGCAAATAGTCTGACGATGCGCCGTCTGCTGGCCTATACCAGCATGCTTGACCGTCCCTTTATCCAGCATTGCGAAGATCCAGACCTTACCGAAAAAGGCGAGATGAATGAGGGGGAAACCTCGACACGGCTTGGCCTCATTGGCATGCCAGCCGAGGCCGAAGTGATCATTCTTGACCGTGACCTGCATCTGCTGCGCCGCACCGGTGGGCGCTACCATGTTGCGCATTTATCGACCCGCGCGGCGATTGATGCGGTGCGACGCGCCAAGGCTGAGGGGCTGGCGGTGACAGCCGATACGGCCCCGCCCTATTTCCTGTTAAACGAACTGGCTGTCAGCACCTATGATACGGCGTTTAAATTATCGCCACCATTGCGCAGCGAAGATGACCGGCTGGCAGTGGTCGAGGGACTGGCCGATGGCACGATTGACGCCATCGCTTCAGACCATATGCCGGTTGACCGCGATGCCAAAACCCAGCCATTTGGCCCGGCAGCGCCCGGTGCCTCTGGCGTTGATACTTTGCTGGCCCTTACCTTGACGCTGGTGCATCAAAACCACATCACGCTGAGCCGCGCGATCGAACTGCTCAGCCTTGCGCCTTCGACCATTCTGGATATTGACGGCGGCACTCTTATGCCGGGCGCATCTGCCAATTTTATGCTGTTCCGGCCTGATAGCAGCTGGATTATTAAAGGCGCCGATTTCGCCTCGCATTCACGCATCACCCCGTTTGAGTCGCATCCGGTGCAAGGCGTCGTTGATATGACCTATATAAATGGTGAGCAGATTTACCCAGTCACAGCTTTGGATTAATCCGGAACGCGCTATGATGACTGACCAGATTCTTTTATTTTCAGCCCTGAGCGTCGCTGCCTATCTGCTTGGCAGTGTGCCATTTGGCCTGATTTTTACCAAAATCTCTGGCCGTGGTGATATTCGCGGCATTGGCAGCGGCAATATTGGCGCCACCAATGTGTTGCGCACTGGCAGCCGTAAACTGGCCGGACTCACATTGATTTTTGACGCCGGTAAAGGCTCTGTCGCTGTGGCTGTTGCCGGTCATTTTGCCGGCAGCCAGATGGCCGCTGTTGCCGGCTTGCTGGTTGTTGCCGGTCACTGTTTTCCGATCTGGCTGAAATTTGTTGGTGGCAAAGGCGTCGCCACCAGCCTTGCGGTGTTTGCAACGCTGGATTTGCGGCTTGGCGGACTGTTTGTTCTGGTCTGGCTTGTCACCGCTTGGTTATCGCGCTTTTCATCGCTTGCCGCGCTCTGCGCCGTGCTGGCGGTAACGACTGGCAGCTTTTTTCTGCTGGATGATGGCGTCACCCAGATCATTATTCTTCTGCTAAGCGCGCTTGTCTGGACCCGCCATCACGCCAATATCGGGCGGCTGTTAAACGGCACCGAGACCAAAATTGGCGCGAAATAACTGGCCGTAGGAAAACTGGCGGTAAAATAATTGGCGGCGAAATTACCGTTACTGGCATAGCCGGTCTGAATTCAACTGCTTAACCGTTTGTTAACACGGCTTGTTTATAAAGTTTGCATGAACAAGTCGGAACAGATTGCCCGATTGCGGCTGATCAGAACACGCAATATCGGCCCGATGACCTATAGCCTGTTAATGCGTCGTTACGGGTCGGCAGAGGCCGCGATTGCCGCCATTCCGACGCTGGCACAACGCGGCGGCAGCAAAATTTCTCTGGCCAGCATCGCCAGCGTGACAGCCGAGCTTGAATCAATCGACGCCGCCGACGCGGTTCTGTTATGGCGTGATAGCGAATATTACCCGGAACGCCTTGCCCAATTTGATGATGCGCCGGCCTGTATAACAGCGCGTGGCAATCTGCATCTTCTGACACAGCCAATGATTGCCATTGTCGGGGCGCGGAATGCCTCGATCAACGCCCAGCGTCATGCGCATAACATCGCCAGCGAACTCGGCAAACATGGCTATATCATTGTATCAGGCATGGCCCGCGGCATTGATGCTGCGGCGCATCGCGGGGCGCTGGACACCGGCACCATTGGCGTTATCGCCGGCGGTATCGATATTGTCTACCCACCGGAAAATGCGGATCTGTTTGAAGAAGTCGCATCACGCGGACTGCTGCTTGCAGAAATGCCGCCAGCGACAAAGCCAACGCCCAAACATTTTCCCATCCGCAACCGGGTGATTGCCAGTCTGGCCGTTGGTGTTGTGGTTGCCGAAGCGGCGCACCGGTCAGGCTCGCTGATCACCGCCAGAGAAGCCGCAACCCGGGGCAGCGATGTGATGGCGGTACCCGGATCACCGCTTGACCCGCGGTCAGATGGCTGTAACCGGCTGATCCGTGACGGCGCCACATTGGTGCAAAATGTGGCGGATGTGATCGAATGTGTGAGTCGTCAGCCGGCGGTCAGAATACCACCCGCACAATTTGAATGGACAGACAGCATGCGCCAGACAATTGACCAAACAGCGGTTGATCGCTGCCGCCAAAAACTGGCGCAGGATTTGTCGCTCGACCCGGTCGATATTGATGAATTAATCAGCTGGTGCGAGATGCCGGCACCGGTTGTCTGGGCAGCTATTCTGGAATTGGAAATCGCCGGCATCGTGACCCGGCATTATGGCAATCGCGTCGCCCGTATTGCGCAGCAATCAGCAGATAAATAATCAAAAAATCGCCAGACGTTTTAACAAGAAGTTTTGACAAAAAGCTTTTTTGGCTTTATCGCAGACGGTTCATTCATGTATAGGACAGGCCATGAAAGTCGTTGTTGTTGAGTCGCCGGCCAAAGCTAAAACGATCAACCGTTACCTTGGTGATGATTTTAAGGTATTGGCATCATACGGCCATGTGTGCGACCTGCCCAGCAAAGATGGGTCGGTTCTGCCAGACAATGATTTTGAGATGAAATGGCAGGTTTCGACCGGATCAGAGAAACATCTCAAAGACATTATTTCAGCGCTGAAAGGTGCCGATAAACTGATTTTGGCAACTGACCCGGATCGTGAGGGTGAGGCCATTAGCTGGCATGTTCTGGAACAGCTGAAAACAAAAAAACTGGTCGATGGCCTGCCGGTCGAACGGGTGGTGTTCAACGAAGTGACCAAATCCGCAATTCTGCAGGCAATGGAGCAGCCGCGCCAGCTTGATGAAGAATTGATCAACGCTTACCGGGCGCGTCGGGCGCTTGATTATCTTGTTGGGTTCTCCATCTCACCGGTATTGTGGCGCAAACTGCCCGGGTCAAAATCGGCCGGGCGCGTTCAGTCGGTGGCACTGCGCCTTGTGTGCGAGCGCGAAGCCGAAATCGAGGCCTTCCAATCACAGGAATATTGGAGCATCGAGGCCGAACTCAGCAAATCTGACGGGCGCCAATTTACCGCGCGGCTGACCCAGCTTGACGGACAAAAACTCGACAGGCTCGATGTGAAAACCGAAGCCGAAGCACAGGCAGCTGTTGACAAAATTCTGGCGTCAGAGCTGTCGGTCTCGGCGGTAGAAACGAAACGCGTCAAGCGCAACCCGCAACCGCCTTTCACCACATCAACATTACAGCAAGAAGCCTCACGCAAGCTTGGGTTTTCCGCCAGCCGGACAATGCAGATTGCGCAAAAACTCTATGAGGGCATCAATATCGGCAGCGAAACAACCGGTTTGATCACCTATATGCGAACCGATGGGGTGCAGCTTGGCGCTGAGGCAATTGGCACCATCAGAGACGATATTGGCAGCCGCTTCGGCGCCCGCTATGTGCCGGAAAAGCCTCGGGTATACAAAACCAAAGCGGCAAATGCACAAGAAGCGCATGAGGCCATCCGGCCCACCGCGATTGAGCGTGATCCAAAAGCCATGCAAGCCTATTTAGACCATGATCAGTTCCGGCTGTATGAGCTGATCTGGAAGCGCACAATCGCCAGCCAGATGCAATCTGCCGAACTTGACCAGACTGGCGTTGATATTACCAATCAGTCCGGCGATGCGGTGTTGCGGGCGAATGGTCAGGTCATGGTGTTTGACGGGTTTTTGTCGGTGTATCGAGAGAGCGTTGATGACAGCAGCGAAGCCGATAGCGGCGATGATTCGGGCAAATTACTGCCGGAGATGACCGAGGGTGAGTCTCTTGCCACCGGCGCTGTCACACCGGAACAGCATTTCACCCAGCCACCGCCGCGCTTTACCGATGCCAGCCTTGTCAAACGTATGGAGGAGCTTGGCATCGGGCGGCCATCAACCTATGCGTCGATCATTCAGGTGCTGCAACAACGCAATTATGTGATCAAAGATAAAGGGCGCTTTATTCCGGAAGACCGTGGCCGCCTTGTATCGACATTTCTTGGCAATTTCTTTGACCGTTATGTTGAGTATGATTTTACCGCTCGTCTGGAAACCCAGCTCGATGATGTATCGGCCGGCAAACTGGACTGGAAACAGTTACTGGCAGCGTTCTGGCGTGACTTTAAAGCGGCCATCGATGGCACCAAAGATCTCACCATAACCAATGTTCTTGACGTTCTTGATGAAGAACTGGGGCCGCATTTTTTCAACGCCGATGACAATGGCGCTTTGATCCGCACCTGCCCGAATTGTGCGAATGGGCGTCTCGGTCTGAAACTTGGTAAATTTGGTGCCTTTGTCGGTTGTTCAAATTACCCGGAATGTAAATTCACCAGACAATTGTCAAATGCTGATGGCGATAGCGCCGGCGCTGCTGTGACCGACACCGAATTGGGTGTTGACCCGGCCACTGAACTGCCGGTGTTTTTGCGCAACGGCCCTTATGGCCCGTATGTGCAAATCGGCGATCCAGAGACAAAAAAGCCGAAACGCGCCTCGCTTCCAAAAGGGGCGGATGCCAGCCAGCTTGATCTGCAGGCGGCGCTTGGGCTGCTGGCATTGCCACGCGACATTGAAACACACCCGGAAACCGGCGATATGATTCAGGCCGGTATTGGCCGGTTTGGCCCCTATCTCAAATATCAGGGGCGCTATACCAGCCTGCCAAGCGAAGATGATGTATTGACCGTTGGCATCAACCGCGCCGTTGATCTGCTTGCCGAATCCGCGAAAAAAGCCGGACGGTTGTTGGGCGACCATCCAAATGGTGGGCAGGTGCATGTTAAAGCCGGGCGTTTCGGCCCCTATGTTGAACATAATAAATTGCGCGCCACTCTGGGCAAAGCGCATGATATGGCCGAAATCACGCTGGAAACCGCTTTGGAATTGCTGGCCGCTAAATTAGCGAAAGGTGGCAGCACAAAGAAAGCCGCCACCAAAAAGACAGCCACTAAGAAGGCAGCCACTAAAAAAACCTCCAGCAAAAAGACTGCCAGCAAAAAGGCGGCCAGCTAATTGCCGTCACGTGATGATAATGGCGGCGATGCTGCCCTGCCCGATGATGATACGCTGATTGACTATATTAACAGCTGTCCGCAGCCACCCCGGCCACGCGATATTGCCCGCGCCTTTAAACTTGATGCTGATTTACGGCCAGCTTTGCGACGGCGGCTGCGCGCGCTTGCCGAAACCGGAAAGCTCAATAACAACCGGCCAGAATCCGGGCAAAAGGCTGGCGCGTTACCCGAAATCAGCGTGCTGGAAATTTTGGGGTTTGATGATGATGGCAACGGTCAGGCACGTCCGGTCGATGATAACGCCCCAGCCGTCAGTGAAATCTGCGTCAGGCTGAGCCGCCGTTCAGGCCGCGCGCCAGCCGTCGGACAGCAGATTCTGGCACGTCTGACACAGATTGGCCCGACGCAGTATGAGGCCGCTATTATCCGGGTTCTGGATCGCCAGCCAAAGCGCCTGTTTGGTATTGCTGTGGCGACTGGCAAAAAATTTCTGATAACCCCCGCGACGCGCGGCAAGCGTGACCAGCTAAACCTGATCATGGCAGATGGTGAGACAGTTCGTGATGGCGATCTGGTTGAGGTGGCGGTGCAGTCCGGTCGCGGTGCGATCAGCAAATCCGCGCGGTTAATCGCCAATCTTGGTAACCGCAACCAGTCCGGCGCCTTTAGCGCCCTTGCGCTTGCCGAATTTAATATCAGACATGAATTTCCCGAAACGGCTCTGCGTGAGGCCGAGGCGTTGAAAACACCGCCTGTCACAACCCGCCGTGATCTGCGAGATACCCCGCTTGTGACCATTGATGGGGCCGATGCGCGCGATTTTGATGACGCGGTTTTTGCCGAACCAGCAGATCAGGGCGGCTGGCGCCTGCTGATCGCCATTGCCGATGTATCGCATTATGTCCGGCCCCAGACGGCGCTTGATCAGGAAGCCAGATTGCGCGGCAACTCGGTATATTTACCCGACCGCGTTGTGCCGATGTTGCCAGAAATAATCTCGAATGATTTATGTTCGCTCCGCCCGCATGAAGACCGTGCGGCGATGGTTGCTGAAATTTTCATTGATAAAGACGGCCAGCGGCAATCCTACCATATCGAACGTGCCATGATCAGGTCGCATGCACGTCTCACATATGATCAGGTGCAGGCGGTGTATGACGGCACCCTCGACGAGGCTGATTGTCAGGTGCCGCATGGCACATTGCATGCGTTATTTGCTGCCTGGCGTGCGCTGACAATTGCCCGCAACGAACGGGCACCCTTGGCGCTCAATCTGAAAGAACGCCGCGTTATCATGGCCGAGGACAACACCCCGCTGCGCATTGAACAAAGATTGCAAAACGAGGCACAGCGCCTGATTGAAGATTTTATGATCACCGCCAATGTGGCGGCGGCAGACCGGTTGATTGCGGCAAAAAAACTCTGCGTGTTTCGCGTTCATGACACGCCAGACCCGAAAAAAGCCGCCAATCTTGCCAAGCTGGCCGAGGCCATTGGCGCCAATTTCAATATGGGACAGGTATTGCGCCCGCATCATTTCAATCAAATTCTCGACGCCGCGACTGGCACCGCTGATATGACAACAATCAATGAAGCGGTATTACGCAGTCAGGCCAAGGCTGTTTACAGCATTGATAATATTGGGCATTTTGGACTGGCTCTGCGCAATTACGCGCATTTCACCTCACCAATCCGTCGATATTCAGATCTTCTGGTGCATCGCGCACTGAACGATGCGGCGGCACCAAAACAGCAACCAAAAGATGGTCTTGATGGGCTGCGGGCTGATCAGGTGGCTGAAATCTGCACGCATATTTCAGAAACCGAGGCCAATGCGTCGGCTGCCGAACGCCGCACCATCGATCGCTTTGCGGCGGCGTTATTTGAAACCCGACTCGGCGAAGTCGTTGATGGCGTGATTGTGGCCGTGACCAGTTTTGGCGCATTTGTGCGGCTTGAGGATGGCGCGGCAGATGGTTTGATGCCGATGCATGCGCTGCCTGATGATTATTATGATTATCAGGAAGCTACGGAAAGTTTGCAAGGCCGGCATAATGGCTGGCTATTCACCTCTGGCAATGCGGTCAAGGTCAAAATAACCGAAGTCACCGCGATTGCTGGCGGCATTTTGCTGGATTGGGTCGAGGGCGGCACGATCAACACGCAAAACCGCAAAAAACGCTCTGGCCACCAGCAACGCCCCGCATCCACAGCGTCACGCAAAAACAAAGCAAAGTCACGCACAGGCAAAGCGAAATCACGCACAGGCAAGGCAAAAAGACGCTGATGCAGGCTTGACATTTTGCGCGTTTTACCGCAGGTTGCGCGCAGCTTTTCCAGTGACCGCCCATTTCATCGGTAAATAAGCGTCACATTGCATTAAGGAGTATGTGTCATGGCCAAGCCAGCGACCCTTCAGATCAAGCTCATCAGCACAGCCGATACCGGCTATTTTTACGTGACCAAGAAAAACCCACGGACAAAGCCGGAAAAACTTGAGCTGAAAAAATATGATCCACGTGCGCGCAAGCATGTGATCTTCCGCGAAAGCAAAATTAAATAGCATTTTGCCCGCGCCGAAAGGCCTGCCATGTCAATTGGCATTCATATCGCAACCGATTTCATCAGCACCGCCACCTTGTCGAGGGGCGGTGATTTTGTTTTTTATGAACAAATTGAAACACCAATTGACGATACCAACGCGCTTTGCCGGGGCATTGCAGAGCTTGTAGAAAAATCATCTGCCGGGGCATCTGGCGGGGCATCTGGCGGGGCATCCGCCGCCGTCAGCGTCGCCGTCAATTCTGGCTTTGGCGGCCAGCCATCGCCACCAAATACGGCGCCTATTCTGGCCAAAATTGATGTGAAATCAGCATTACAGGCCAGCCTTGGGCGGCCAGTCGAATGCATCGCCCCGGCACAGGCCTATGCGCTGTATGAGGCGTTCTATGGCACCGCCCAGACATCCGGTGTGGCCTGTCTGCTGCATCTTGATCAAAATGTCACTGGCGGTGTCACATTTGGCCAAACCCTGTGGAAAGGTGGCAATCGTCTGGCTGGTGCCTGGGGGCATATGCCACTTGGCTGGCCCGTTGCGCATGAGCTTGATGGTCGTGACTGTTGGTGTGGCCGCACCGGATGCCTCGAATCCTTTATTTCCGCATCAGGCGTCGAAGCCGATTATTTTGCCGCCACCGAAACCGCCCTCAGCATCGCGCAAATCGCCACTGCGGCAGAGCAAAATGATATTGTTGCCGAAAGTGTGTTGCAGATCCTCGACGACCGCATTGGCCGTGCCACAGCGATGCTGATAAATATGCTCGACCCGGACATCATCACACTGGCTGGCAGTATCGCCAGCCTCGACCGGCTTTATGTCAATGTGCCACGCAAATGGCCGGGCTATACATTTTCCGGAAAAACCGCAACCAGTCTGGTACGCGCCTCAAGCGGCATTGACGCGATTGTGGCCGGGGCCTGTATCCATGCGGCGGCGGCGCGTTAGATTGTTGTATCCTGGCCCAGATTACTGACATTGTGGCGCATCAATGGTTTCGATATTCACCAGCTGCGCAATAATGCTAAAATCCCCGTAATCAATCTCATATTGCCGGACGACGCCATTTGGCTGCAACCAGAACTGAATTTCATATTCCGGTTCAACGGCGGTCGCGGTTGGTTTGAAATAGGCGACTTGCACCGGCCAAAACCCGTCAACATCCAACGCCCCAAGATCAACCTCTGACTCGACACCCCGCCAACCGCCGATGATCGTGTTTGTGGTCATCAGCGCGTCATCTGGCTCAGCCCCGGTAAATACCGGTGCCGACAGAATTTTTTCACCATCGCCAGCCATCTCGATGATGGTGCGTACATGCTGCATCGGGAAATAGGTGTTTTCCGGCAAGACCACGCTGTCATCCGGTTCAAGCAGAAACGTCGCCGCACCGCCATCCGCCTTTAACTCGGCATATCCACCAAAATCCTTATCTTCCTGAAAGCTGCTTTTTTCGGCGATATCAAAACTATATTGATCACCGTTTGCCGACTCCCATGATTCAAAATGCGACAAAATCCGGTCAACGCGGCCTTCTGCACTGCCAAATTCAATCATATAATCTTCTGCCGAGCGCCAGCCGCTGCATTCTTTTTCCAAGACAAAGGCAGAACGACCAGACACTGACTGCACCGGGGCATTATCGTCGATTGTGCCCATTTGCATTTCATAAAACGCACGATGCCCGGCAATGCTGGTGGCGTTGGCGCTTATCACAACCGTGGCGATGACGATGCAGGCTGCTGATGATGCAGCATATCTAATAAATCTGTTCATAGGTTACATGTAGGATTGGATTCAGCGCAAATCAACATGTTTGGCTTTGCCTTCTGGTGATTTTCACGTATATGTTCAGCACAGAACCGAGGATTTTGATGAAACGCCACGCCGATCCGGCGCACCATGATGGTGCCAGCCCTGCCATAACAAAGACCATCACCGACAATGCCGCCTTATGTGACGTTGCCGCGCGGTTTCAAAAGGCGGCGTTTCTCGCTGTTGACACCGAGTTCATGCGCGAGCGCACCTATTACCCGCAGCTTTGTCTGGTTCAACTCAGTGATGGTGACGAGGCGGTGGCGATCGACCCGCTGGCGAAAGACCTTGATCTGGCGCCCTTGTGGGAACTGATGCGTAACCCGGATATCGTCAAAGTGTTTCACGCTGGCCAGCAGGATATGGAAATTTTCCTGCACCATATGGGACAATTGCCAACCCCGATATATGACACGCAACTGGCAGCAATGGTATGCGGGCTGGGTGATCAGGTTGGCTATGACAAGCTTGTCAAAGCCATGCTGGGACAGGATATTGACAAAACATCACGCTTTACCGACTGGTCGAAACGACCGTTGAGCGGCAGACAAATCACCTATGCGCTCGATGATGTGATTTATCTGGCACAGCTATATCCGCAAATCAAAAAGCGCATCGCCGATGAAGGCCGCACAGATTGGCTTGATGAGGAATATGCAAAATCAACCGATCCTGCAACCTATGTGACCAATCCTGAAGATGCCTGGCGGCGGCTGAAACTGCGTAATATGCGGTCGCCGGCATTGCTGCGCCTGATGCATCTGGCAGCCTGGCGCGAGACCGAGGCACAGCAGCGCGACTTGCCACGCAACCGCGTATTGCGCGATGAAACATTGATTGATCTGGCTGGCAGCAACCCACAAACAACCGCAGATTTTGCCGGGATACGGAATTTTCCCGGCGGCAAAGACGGAAAACTCGCCGCGCCGGTGTTGAAAATTTTGCATAAAGTGGCGGCGTTGCCAGACACTGCCCTGCCCGTCCCGCTGTCCCATTCCCAAGCCAGAAAACCGCCAGCCGCGATTATGGAACTGTTGCGTGTCTTGCTGAAACATGTCTCGGATGAGCAAAATATCGCACCACGGCTGCTTGCATCGGCAGATGATCTGGAATTGCTGGCACGCGATGACAACGCCCCCATCCGGGCGCTGTCTGGCTGGCGCCGCGAGGTTTTTGGTGCGACCGCCCTGCAGCTTAAAAATGGCGAGATTGCGCTTGCTGTGAAAAATGGCCGAATCAGACTGATTACCGATATTGAACCGGCGGCATAATACCTGCCGCCAGTCCCCTATCATGCAGCATGGCGGCGGCTTTACAGCGTGCTGTTGAAACTGCCACCGTCGATTAAGATATTTTGGCCGGTCAGATAGCCTGAATGCGCGCTGCACATCCACGCGCAGGCAAAGCCGAATTCATGAATTTCGCCAAGCCGTCTGGTCGGGTTGCGTTTTTCCAGCATGTCGCGTGCCGCCGCCAGACTCATATTTTCATTTTTTGCGGTGTTGGCGATGATGGTTTCGATGCGGTCGGTATTATATTGACCGGGCAACAGGCCATTTACCGTGACATTATGCTGTGCCACCTGCCGCGCCAACCCTCCGCAAAATCCGGTGAGCGCCGCGCGCGCGCCGTTTGACAGACCAAGTGCCGGAATCGGTGTTTTGACCGAGCCCGAGGTGATATTGACAATACGGCCGAATTTTTGATCGATCATCGGGTCAATCACCGCTTGAATCAGCGCAAAAGCCGACAACATATTGGCATCCAGCGCGGCAATCCATGTGTCGCGTGTCCAGTCTCTGAAATCACCCGGTGGCGGCCCCCCAGCGTTATTGACCAAAATATCGACTTTTCCGGCGGCTTCGAGTATCGCTGCACGCCCCTCTTCGGTGGTCACATCACAGACAATTTCCGTGACCTCAACACCATGTTTTTTGCGCAGCTGATTTGCCGCTTCATGCAGCCGTTCAGCACCGCGCGCGCACATCACCAGATTCACCCCGACCGCCGCCAGCGCGTTGGCACATCCAAATCCCAAGCCCTTGCTAGAGGCGCATACAATAGCTTTCTTGCCGGCAATTCCAAAATCTAGTCCAGACATAATTTCACACTTCTTTCTTTGTTTTAGGAAACGACTTTATTCACCGCACCATGCGGATTGTTTCGTTAGCGTTTTTACATATCTCGAAGAACAAGCCGCGCCAACGCGACCGATAATGGTTTTTTGTCCGCAATCGACCGGCGGTCAAGTGCGGCTGCGATTGTTTGAATGGCATAAAATGACCGTTCCATCCGGCTCAGCAGATAGGTCAGCATCGCCTGTGGCGCGACCATTTGTCGATCGGTAAAATATTTATCCAGCAAGGCATAGACCAGCGCATCATCCGGCAAGGCAATGGACGCCATCGCCACACCCCGCATGCGCGAACGCAAATCAGCCAGATCCCAATGCATTTGGGCAATGGGTTGTTCAGACAGGATCAACAAACCGCCCGATTGACCGTCGCACCGGTTAAACAGGTGAAACAGGGTTTCTTCCGGCCAGTCAGCCCGGTCAATCTTGTCAATGACAACAAGCGGCACAGCATCATCTGCCATAATAGCGGCGAGTGCGGCAGGTTGATCACAAAGCTGCGCGCCGCATAATTCCTGCCAGATCGCCGCCAGATGCGATTTGCCAGCCCCGGCCGGGCCGACAAGATTCAGGCTGCGGCCGGGTTTTGGCCAGTCCGGCCAGCGGTTAATCCATGCCGCCGCCAGCTTATTACAATCGCTGACAATAAAATCATCGCGTCCTTGTAATTTGGCAAATGGCATGTCGAGCGGAAGCTGCTGCATTATGCGTGTGACCTCATGACCGGCACCTGTGTCTACTGCCCCGCAGATTGAGCGACAATTGATATTTCATCACCGCTATCAATGAGCATCAAACCCTCTGAGGCAAGCGCATTTTGCAGGGCTTCGCGTGATCCGGCCAATGCCAGCGACACCGTGCCACCACGCCGGTCAAGAGTGCGGATGGTGACGCTCTCAATCACCGCCACCTGACGCAAGGCATCGAGCCGGTCTGACCATTGCTTGGCATTCGCCACCGGCAGGCTGGCCAGCAGATAACCGGCCGCATTGCCATTGATCAGATTCGCGCCATGCCAAGACCCCTCGACCCGATCCATAACCATGCGGCGGGCCATATCAAGCTGTTTCATGTCGGTTTTATCAAGCTCAATTTTTGGGATGGTAATGACTGTTGTAATCGGCTGCCCGACTTTATCAAACAAGCGCGCCTCAACATCGACAACGCGTTTGCTGCCGTGATAATCAAGCTGTGCCATCACAACCATCACCTGTTCTGCGCCTGCCAGACGTGCCGCCGCCGCCAGTTTAATCGGATCACCCGCCAACAGATCATCGCCACGAAACCGCCGTTCATGCGTCAGATTATGCGGCAAACGCCGCAAATTAACCAACCCATTATAGCTGTCAATTTCGCTGCGCCACCCGGCAATCCAATGATTGTCCCGAAGCCAGGCGCTGGCGCCGCCCGGATCTTTCCACACCGGCAGCAGCAAAATCGGCGGGCTTTGCAATTCTGCCCATTGCAGACCATCGGCCTGTAGCGCGGCGCGCACACGTTCGGCATCAAAGCAAAAATCAAGCGTGGCGATGTAGCGTTTCTCGAGATTCTTCTCTTCGATAATATGCACAAAGTCCGTAAAGGCATCATATTGATGCGCCGCGGCAAATTGCTGTTGATCGGCATCAGCCAGCAACACTCGGCCCAAAACCTGCAAAAAAGCGCTTCTGGCGGCAGCATCAACACCCGCCTCGCGCGCCTCTGCCGCGGTTGCCGCCCGTTGGTCAATGGCAATGCTGGCCGCGCCGAATACCGGCTCGTCACAGCGGCTGGCGGTTTGCGCGGCAGCCGGACCCATAGCCAACAGCCCACTGGTGGCGATAAACAGCAGCCCGATGATGGCAGATGTCCGCTGTCGCAGAAATTTTAAAAATATCTCACAGATTAATGCTGGATGCATGCTGTCAAATGCCTATTATACTCAGAATAAATTATACCGGGAATAATATCATACCCGATGTCAGACTGTTATATCACCCCTATCGATTGAGGCCAGCATGTCTACCAGACAAAAACAACCAAAACCCCTAAAATATAGTGATGCTGGTGTCGATATTGATGCTGGTGATGCGCTGATAGGCGATATCAGCCCGCATGCAAAGCGCACAAGACGCGCCGGTGCCGAGTCCGACCTTGGCGGGTTTGGTGGTTTGTTCGATCTGCGCGCCGCGGGTTTTACCGATCCCATTCTGGTCGCCGCCACCGATGGTGTTGGCACCAAATTGGAGCTGGCCAAACAAACCGGCCTGCATCGCGGTATTGGCATTGATCTGGTCGCCATGTGTGCAAATGACATTTTGGCGCAAGGCGCAATGCCGCTGTTTTTCCTCGACTATTTTGCAACAGGAAAGTTGGATCGGGCCATGGCAACCGAAGTGATTGCCGGTATTGCCGATGGTTGTCTTCTCGCCGATTGTGCATTAATCGGTGGTGAAACAGCGGAAATGCCGGGGATGTATGCGGCCGGCAGCTATGATCTGGCAGGGTTTTGCGTTGGCGCGGCTGAACGCGGCCAATTACTGTCACCCGGCCAGCCAAAATCGGGTGACATTGCCATTGCATTGCCATCATCCGGCGTCCATTCAAACGGCTATTCGCTGGTCCGCAAAATTATTGAATTATCGGGTGCGGCGCTGGATTCTGCCGCGCCATTTGAAAGCACCGAAGCGACGCTTGGCGATGCGGTTATGGCGCCAACACGCATTTATCAAAAAGCTGCCGCCGTGGCGCTGAAGACAGGTGGGGTCAGCGGTATTGTGCATGTGACCGGCGGCGGCCTGATCGAAAACCCGCCGCGTGTTTACAACGCTGATACGGCCTTTCATATCGATTGTGCCGCCCGTCCGTTGCCAGCGATTTTTGGCTGGCTGCGTGATCAGGGGGCGATGGAGATTACGGAATTGGCGCGTGTTTTTAATTGCGGCATCGGACTGTTGATCTTCGTTGATGCCAATCAGGCTGATGCTGTGTTAACAGCCCTTAAAAGCGGGCCCGAACCGGACGCATGGATTGCCGGCAAACTGGCACCGCGCGACAATGACAAAGCCGTGCTGCTTGATCACGCCGACTGCTGGCTTGGCCAATAATGTTGCGGCTGGCGATCCTGATTTCGGGCCGGGGCAGCAATATGATCAAGCTTGCCGAGGCGATTGATCAGTCCCATCTGAATGCGCAGATTGCGGTCGTCATCAGCAACCAGCATTGCGCCGGCATTACCCATGCGGCCGCGTTAGGTCTGCCCACAAAAATCATCGAAAAGCAGAATTTTGCCACGCGGCATGCGCATGATGCGGCAATCGAACAGGCGATCAACGCGGCCGCGGCAGATTTTGTGTTTCTGGCTGGATATATGGCGATTCTGGGGGCTGAATTTACCACTGTACTTGCCGGTCGATTGATCAATATTCACCCGTCATTATTGCCTGAATTCAAAGGTCTGGACACGCATCAGCGTGCCATTGACGCACACGCCACACGGCATGGCGCGACTGTCCATCTGGTCACCGCAGCGCTTGATGACGGGCCGATTATTCTGCAGGCAGAATTGTCCATGTCGCCGCATGATAATGCCGAAAAACTGGCCGCCCGGGTGTTACAGCTTGAACACCAGCTATATCCGTTTGTTCTGAAAAGCCTGTGCGATGGCCAACTCACCCTTGCCGCAGACAAGGTGACATGGCACCGGCAAGAACTGCCCACACAGACCGTGCCGCCATCCGCCGCCGCCGCCGCTTTTGCCGAGGCGGTGCGTTGGCCAGATGCAGCAAAGCCCTGACCGGCAGCCAAACAGCCGCATGCCGCTTTGTCGCGACGATTTGTCTGTTGATTTGCGGCGTCATTTCAGCCATATAACCAATAGCAGAATATGCTGGTCGGCAAACCGGGCGGCGACGTATCAGACTATGGAGGGGAGCCACGCATTATGGATACGAATTCATTTGATAAACAGAGCAAACAGCATCTGAAAATTTATGAAAATGTCATGTTTGCAGCCAAAATCTGTATCGTGGCAATCATTGTCACATTGGTTATCATGGCGGCCACACTGGTCTAGCGGCCACTTTGGTCTAAATGCATTTTAAAGACACAAAAAGGCGGGAAAATCCCCGCCTTTTTTTATGCTGAATTGCCTGTCGCTAAGTTAACTTGAAAGTTGGAAGTTGTCTTAACAGCTGGCAGACGCCTTATGATGTGATTTCGCAGCCGGCAAAGAAATAGCCAATTTCAATGGCCGCATTTTCCGGGCTGTCCGACCCATGCACCGAATTCGCTTCGATTGATTCAGCAAAATCCTTGCGAATAGTGCCATCGGCAGCGTCAGCCGGGTTTGTTGCCCCCATCACTTCACGATTGGCCGCGACAGCGTTTTCACCTTCAAGCACCTGCAGCACAACCGGGCCGGATGTCATAAAGGCCACCAGATCATTATAAAATGGACGTTCGGCATGCACGGCATAAAAGGCTTTTGCCTCAGTTTCGGTCAGTTGCTTGCGCTTTTGTCCGACAATGCGCAAACCAGCGGCTTCGAGCCGGGCATTGATTTGGCCGGTCAGGTTGCGGCGTGTTGCATCGGGTTTGATAATTGAGAAGGTTCTTTCGATAGCCATGTGAGCATCCTTTGATTTACCGGCGCGACAGAGCTTTTGCCGGCCGAGATTAAAAGCCAAATTTGTGAGGCCTTCTTACGGCAAGCCGCCCACCATAGACAAGCCCTAATATGGTCAGGGCCACGAAAATATTGCACCGATGATGTGGGCTTTATGATCTTCTTCGCAGCCGGCTGTCAGGCTTTTTTCTCCCAGCCGCCACCGGCTGTCTGTGCGAAATAGGCGAGTTCGGTTTGCGGCCGCGTTTTCCATTGCAGCCATTGCGCCCGGGCCTGTTGCAATTGCGCATCTGATTTACCATCAAATACAACAAATGCCCGGGCAAAACCCTGCCAGTTTTCCGGCACCGCACCATGCAACAGCATCACATAATCGGCGGCAATCGGATTGCTTGCCATATCACTGCATACCCATACAGCCGCCAGCTCAGCGCCATCCGCACTGTCCAGCCCATGCGGCAGCCAGGAATCAGCATCATGGCTCCACAACGCATCGTCAATTGTGCTCGCCGCCGGATTCGGGCAATAGATCAGCATTTTCTTGCCGGTGCCACGTGCCTTTTGAACAAGCATTAATACCGCGTCATTCACACTGGCTTCGCCAAGCTGGTAAAACCCGATATGCAGCATTACACCCGCCGCTTAGCCGGCATCATCGTCAACATCGGATTCAGCACTGTCACAACTGACATCTTGCCAGTCATCAACCAGTTGATTTAACAGACGCACACCATATCCGGTGCCACCTTTTGGCACGGTTGGCGTGGCTTTGTCAGACCAGGCCTTGCCAGCAATGTCCAGATGCGCCCATGGCGTGTCATTCACAAAATTTTCCAAAAAACATGCCGCCGTAATCGCGCCACCATACGGCCCGCCAATATTCTTTAAATCGGCGATATGTGATTTCAGCATCTTATGATAGGCCGCGCCCAAAGGCATATGCCAGACCGGTTCGCCGGTAACCGCACCGGCGGCGCGCAATTGCGCGGCAAGGCCACTGCTGTTGGTAAACATACCGCCAAATTCCTTGCCAAGTGAAACGATAATGGCACCGGTCAAGGTCGCCAGATTCACCATCATCCGTGGCTTGAACCTTGTCTCGGTATAATGCAACGCATCAGCCAACACCAACCGGCCTTCAGCATCTGTGTTAATCACCTCGATGGTTTTGCCTGACATGGATGTCACAACGTCACCCGGGCGTTGGGCATTGCCGTCCGGCATATTTTCAACAAGACCGATCACCCCAACGACATTTTTCCCGATTTTGCGCCCGGCTATGGCTGCCATCGCGCCGGTTACGGCCGCCGCACCGCCCATGTCCCATTTCATATCTTCCATACCTTTTGGCGGCTTTAGGGAAATGCCACCGGTATCAAATGTCACGCCTTTGCCAACAAGTGCCAAGGGCGCCTCATCACCGCCACCGCGCCAGTTCATCACCACCAGACGCGACTCGCGGCGGCTGCCCTGACCGACACCGAGCAACGCCCCCATGCCCAGCTTTTGCATCGCCGCTTCATCCAGAATTTCGACCTCAAGGCCGAGATCTGCCAGCGCGCTGCACCGTGTTGCAAATGATTCCGGGAATAATTTATTGGCCGGCTCGAAGACCAGATCACGGGCGACAAACACACCATTGGCCAGCGCCCGTCGATCAGCCATTAGCGGGCTGTCAGCCTGCAGGCCGCTGGCAGTGACAAACAGCTGTACCTGGGCGTCTGCTGATTTATTGTCGGTGAAATACCGGTCAAAATGATACGATGCCAGCTCCGCACCAAAACAGATATCGGCAAGCAGTTGATCATCCAGCTTGTGATCTATCAGCCAGCCACGTTTTGCGCCGGTTTCAGCCAAGGCAGAAAACAGCTTACCGCCAAGCTTTTCCGCCGCCGCGCCAGCGCGCAGCTCTGCCCCCGTGCCAATCAGCAGATAACTCGTCTGATTGTGATAGACCAGCATGGTCTTGCCAACGGCGCCGGTAAATTGAAATGCCGCCATCGCATCAATCAAATGCGCAGCTAACGCCTGATCAAGATCTGGAATTATCTGGCAGTCTTTACCAATCAAACAAATCGTTATTACGTCGCCTTTTGGGGCGTCTGCGGTAAAAGTTAATTGTAATTTTGTTGGCATATCACTCTCTCGTATCTGGCTGTATCTGACACTAAAATTTTTCGTAACCGAGCGGCTAGTTAAAAAGACTGCACACGCGACTGTCAATCCATACGGCAATCCATACGGGCATCACATATGGTTTTGCCATAACAGACAAGAATGTGGTATCTACGCCATGATCAATCAACGAGGATAGTAATGCAGTTTAATCTGTATATTTTCAACCAGCTATTTCGCACCTGCATGGCCTTAATTACCGTGCTGATCAGTATCATATGGTTATTTCAAAGCATTCGCCTGTTAGAGTTTGTTGTCGATAAAGGTGCGTCGGTTGGCGAATTCTTTTTGATGTCGGTATCGGCGATGCCGCTATGGTTGATGATTACCGTGCCAATTTCAGGTTTTATCGCGGTTAATTGGGTGTTTAACCGCAGTTTATCAGACCGCGAACTGACCGTGATGCAGGCTGTTGGTCTCAGCCCGTTTCAACTTGCCAAAGCACCGATTGCGCTTGGTTTACTGTTAACCGCATTTTTGACGGTCAATTCTGTCTATATCCTGCCGCACTCGTTCCAGACCTATAAAAACACGCAGTTCAAATTGCGTCATACCATCCCCACAGTGTTATTGCGTGAGGGCGTCTTCATCGAAATTGTCGACGATCTGACCATGTTTATCGCCGAACGTGGTCAAAATGACGTGTTGCGAGATATTTTCATCCATGACACCCGCACCACAGACCGGGTGATCACCATGACCGCAGAAACAGGTAAATTCATCGAACGTGATGGTGTGCCCACCTTGCTGTTGCAAA
>ERZ802824.197-NODE-197-length-32026-cov-18.1569_pt1 | contig 32026 bp, 32 predicted proteins | sample MGYA00345650_ERZ802824 | MGnify/ENA primary metagenome ERZ802824 (study PRJEB30503, sample SAMEA104212361) | marine metagenome | biome: Westerlies Biome; feature: [SRF] surface water layer (ENVO:00010504) within the epipelagic zone...; material: water... | reverse complement strand
GTCTGTATCCACTTCTGGCCGCAGTTTCAGCACCATCGAGAGATGCACAGCCAGTCCGACAAGCCACAGGCCAGTGAGAACACTGAGATGGTTCCAGGGATGGCGGATCTCTTGCAGGAACCAGAGCCCACTGTTCACGGCGGCGAACACCATGGCGTGAAGCGTGAGATTCACCACCCGGTTGAAATGCCTGTAAGTGGGATCAGCGGGGTCAGCAGGCCCGTACCAGCGGATCGGCATGGAGGGAGACCGAATGGAATGCAAACGATTCTCGCGTGAGGATGTGCGCCAGTTGACGAAGGGCCCCTTCGTGGGGTCAGATGGTGAAACGCCAGCGCTTGTAGCTCAGCGGATTAGAGCATCTGACTACGGATCAGAGGGTCGGGAGTTCGAATCTCTCCAGGCGCGTTGTTCAACTGCCTTCGGGCAGTTTTTTTTTGTCTAACGCTGCTGCTGTTGACCGTTGCTTACCATCAAAACAACGCATCGAGGCAACGCATGGTGGATTTCGCAACCGCTCCGATCAATGCACCCCTGGCAGACTCTGATCCTGCGATTGCCCGCCTGATCGATCAGGAGCGCGAGCGTCAGGAAACCCATCTTGAGCTGATCGCGTCGGAGAACTTTGCTTCGAGCGCCGTGATGGCGGCCCAAGGGTCCGTTTTGACCAACAAATACGCGGAAGGCCTTCCAAACAAGCGCTACTACGGCGGTTGTGAGCACGTAGATGCCATCGAGGAATTGGCGATTGAGCGGGCCAAGGAACTCTTTGGTGCAGCCTGGGCCAACGTTCAGCCTCACAGTGGTGCCCAGGCCAATTTCGCTGTTTTCCTGGCCCTGCTTCAGCCTGGCGACACGATCATGGGTCTGGATCTGTCCCATGGCGGTCACCTGACCCATGGCTCACCGGTGAATGTGAGTGGGAAATGGTTCAACGTTGTCCAATACGGGGTCGATCAAGAGACCCAGCGATTGGATATGGAGGCGATCCGTCAGCTGGCTCTCGAGCACAAGCCCAAGCTGATCATCTGTGGTTACTCGGCCTACCCTCGCACGATTGATTTTGCGGCTTTTCGTTCGATTGCCGATGAAGTTGGCGCCTACCTGCTGGCCGATATGGCCCATATCGCTGGTCTCGTGGCAGCAGGCGTCCATCCCAGCCCTGTTCCGTACTGCGATGTGGTCACCACAACAACACATAAGACGCTGCGCGGTCCTCGCGGTGGTCTGATTCTCTGCCGGGATGCAGATTTCGCCAAGAAGTTCGATAAGGCCGTGTTCCCTGGCACGCAAGGCGGGCCTCTCGAACATGTGATCGCGGCCAAGGCCGTGGCCTTCGGTGAGGCTCTCCGGCCATCATTCAAGGTCTACAGCCAGCAGGTTGTGGCTAACGCTCAAGCGTTGGCCGACCGATTGATGGCCCGCGGCATTGACGTGGTGAGTGGGGGGACTGATAACCATGTGGTGCTGCTTGATCTGCGCAGCATCGGTATGACCGGCAAGGTGGCTGATCTCCTGGTGAGCGATGTGCACATCACGGCCAACAAGAACACGGTTCCTTTTGATCCAGAATCCCCCTTCGTGACCAGCGGGCTGCGCTTAGGGACCGCTGCTCTCACCACCCGAGGCTTTGATACCGATGCATTTGCTGAGGTGGCGGAGGTGATTGCCGATCGCCTCTTGAATCCCGCAGACGACGCGGTTCAGTCGCGCTGTCTTGAGCGAGTGGCGAATCTCTGCCGTCGCTTCCCCCTTTACGCACAGGCGACGGAGCCGGCGCTTGTCTGACTGGACCATGCAGACCTGGATTGCGAATTCAGGTCTGCCTAAATTGGGCGGTATCAAACCCTTGTTGGGTCGTCCTCTTCGGAGTTTTGCGTGACCGTTGCGAGCACTCCTCTCGCAGTCGCTGTGGTGATTTTCCTGGCGGCGGCTCTGGTCACCATGGTGACCGTGCCCCTGATACGCAGGCTTGGCCTTCGCCACGGCTTCACCGATGCTCCTGACTCACGCAAGCAGCACAGCGTGCCGATGGTCCGTCTCGGTGGCGTGGCCATGGTGCTCGGGTTCAGTGTTGCGCTCGGTCTCACGTGGATGGCCGGTGGTTTCGGCATGCTCATCCCCGCGAGGGATCAGTTGATCTGGACCACGCTTGCGGGGTCTCTGTGTTTTTTCATCATCGGCTTGGCCGATGATCTTTTTTCTCTGTCACCTTGGCCTCGTCTGGCAGGCCAGGTGGCGATCGCCATGGTGGTCTGGTCCCAGGGCGTGAGGATCGGCGCCATCGATTTGCCTTGGGCTTCCAGCACCGCTGACGCTGTTGTGCTTCCGGGCTTGGTGAGCCTGATCGCCACGGTGATCTGGCTTGTGGGCATCACCAACGCGATTAATTGGCTCGACGGACTCGATGGCCTAGCGGCCGGAGTCGCTGGGATCGCGGCCATCGGACTGGTATCCGTGAGTTTCTCACTGCATCAAGTCGCTGCTGCGTTCCTGGCGGCAGCGTTGGCTGGAAGTTGTCTTGGTTTTCTCCGGCACAATTTCAATCCTGCACGGATTTTCATGGGTGATGGCGGGTCATACTTCCTCGGTTTCAGCCTCGCTGCTATCAGCATCGTTGGCCCAGCGAAGGGCCTCACCACGGTGAGTTTGCTGCTGCCTTTGCTCATTCTTTCTTTGCCACTAGCCGACATGTCGGCCGTGATCATGGGGCGCTTGAGTTCCGGACATTCCCCCTTCTATCCGGATCGTCGCCATCTGCATCACCGGCTTCTGAGAGCGGGGTTCAGCCACCGTCGCACCGTGCTGCTGATCTATGTGTTCACCCAGTGGCTTGCTGCCTTGGCCATGGTGGTGGCCAATGTGGAAATGCGCTTTCTCTGGTTAGGGCTGGCGACGGCCATCCTCGTTGGCACTGTGGTGGTGATGCAGAGACAGAAACAGGCAGAGCTGGCTCAGGACGCGGCGGCAGAGGATGCCCTCCCGGGGAATCGGCAATCCTGCTCCTGCGATCACCATGGCTAACGGTGCCGGCCGTACTGGCGTGGAGATTCTCTGCATCGGTACGGAGCTTTTGCTCGGGAATATTGTGAATGGGAATGCTCGCTGGCTTGCTGAGGAGCTGGCTGCTCTGGGTCTGCCTCACTTCCGGCAAACCGTTGTGGGTGACAACCGGGATCGTTTGATCGCGCAGGTGCGGGAGATTTCCTGTCGTTCCAGGGTGTTGATCACCACTGGTGGTTTGGGCCCGACCCCCGATGACCTCACCACCGAAGCGATCGCTGCGGCCTTCGCGACTCCCCTCGAGGAGCGGGCCGACGTCTGGGCTGACATCACGGCCAAGTCACGCAGCCGTGGAAGGGAGCCCGGCCCTGAGACCAGGCGGCAGGCCCTCCTGCCTGTCGGCGCGACATTGCTTCCCAATCCCACGGGAACGGCGCCGGGGATGATCTGGTCACCCACTGAAGACTTCACGGTGCTCACCTTCCCGGGAGTTCCCAGTGAGATGCGTGCCATGTGGCAAGCCACAGCGGCTCCTTGGTTTAGCCAGTCGGGACTCTCCAATGGCGTTTTTGTCAGCCGGTTGCTTCGCTTCTGGGGAATCGGCGAATCAACCCTGGCTGAGCAGGTCAGTGATCTGTTGGATCAGGCCAACCCCACGGTGGCTCCCTACGCCGGCCGCGGCGAGGTGAAGCTGCGCATCACTGCCTGCGCGTCTTCGGAGCCCGAAGCCCTTGAGCTCGTGGATGAGACCGAACGAAATCTCCGCGACCGAACAGGCGATCTCTGTTTCGGTGCCGACGATGATTCACTCGCCTCTGTGGTGCTGAAGCATCTGCGCGTGCGTGGGGAGACCCTGGCTGTGGCGGAATCCTGTACGGGTGGCGGGCTGGGCTCCGAGCTCACAGCCGTTCCTGGTTCCTCGGAGGTGTTGCTCGGCGGTGTGATCGCCTATGCCAATGCAGTGAAGTGTGAGTTGCTGGGTGTTCCCTCTTCTCTCCTGGAGGAAGTCGGCGCTGTCAGTGCTCCGGTCGCCAAGGCGATGGCTGAGGGTGTGCGACGGCTGACAGGCAGCGATTGGGCCCTCGCACTCACGGGAATTGCCGGTCCGGGAGGTGGTAGCGATGAGAAACCGGTCGGGCTGGTGCACATCGCTGTGGCAGGACCGGACGGTTGCGAAAGTCACCCCATCCGGCTTGGCTCGTCCCGAGGACGGGACTGGATCCGGCTGGTGAGTGCGGGGGAGGCACTGAACCGCCTGCGGTTGCGGTTGATGGCAACCGAGTCGGGGTGAGGCAATGAGTCAGGCGACAAGCCATTAGGGTTGGATGTTCACAGCTGACCTGGAATGAGCAGCGGGACCCTTTACGACAAGGTTTGGGATCTGCATCGCGTTGCTGATCTTCCTGGTGGATCCACCCAGTTGTTCATCGGCCTGCACCTGATTCATGAGGTGACCAGTCCTCAGGCTTTTGCGGCCCTTGAAGACAAGGGACTTGCTGTGCGCTGCCCGCAGCGCACCGTGGCCACGGTGGATCACATTGTTCCAACCACCAGTCAGGCCAGGCCGTTTGCGGATCCACTCGCAGAGGAGATGCTGAGCACATTGGAGCGCAACTGTTCCAATCACGGCATCACCCTGCATGGTCTCGGCAGTGGTCGCCAGGGAATCGTGCACGTGATTGCGCCGGAGCTCGGTCTCACGCAGCCCGGAATGACGGTGGCCTGTGGTGACTCGCACACGTCCACGCATGGGGCCTTCGGGGCCATCGCCTTCGGGATCGGGACCAGTCAGGTGCGCGATGTCCTCGCCAGCCAGAGCCTGGCGATGAACAAGCTCAAGGTGCGTCGGATCTGGGTGGAAAACAAGCTCAGCCCAGGGGTGTTCGCCAAGGATTTGATCCTGCACGTGATTCGTTCACTGGGCGTGAAAGCAGGGGTGGGACATGCCTATGAATTTGCCGGTCCAGCCATCGAGGCGCTGTCGATGGAAGAGCGCATGACCCTCTGCAACATGGCGATTGAAGGAGGTGCGCGCTGCGGGTACGTGAACCCTGATCAGACCACCTTCGACTACCTCCATGGGCGTGCTGAGGCGCCTACGGCAGAGGCCTGGGACCGTGCGCTGACCTGGTGGCGATCTCTGGCCTCCGGTGCTGATGCCCGCTTCGATGATGAGGTGCGCTTTGACGCCGCCACCATCGCTCCCACGGTGACCTGGGGCATCACACCCGGTCAGGGAATCGGTGTTGATGAGACGGTGCCCACGCCTGAGCAGCTGGACCCGGCCGATCGCCCCATCGCGGAGGAGGCTTATCGCTATATGGATCTGGCACCCGGTCAGGCGATCGCAGGGGTGCCTGTGGATGTGTGCTTCATCGGCAGTTGCACCAATGGACGGCTCAGTGATCTGCAGGCTGCGGCTGCGGTGGCTAAGGGACGTCATGTGGCCTCGGGTATTCGGGCTTTTGTTGTCCCTGGATCGGAACAAGTGGCCCGGGCTGCGGAGGCTGAGGGTCTTGATGCCGTGTTCCGCGAGGCCGGATTTGAATGGCGCGAACCTGGCTGTTCCATGTGTCTGGCCATGAATCCTGATCGTCTGGAGGGGCGCCAGATCAGCGCCAGCTCAAGCAATCGCAATTTCAAGGGCCGGCAGGGTTCTGCCAGTGGCCGAACCCTGCTGATGAGTCCCGCGATGGTTGCTGCCGCCGCCATCACCGGTCAGGTTCGTGATGTGCGGCAGCTGAACTGGATGACTTCCGATGACTGAGACCACTCCTTTCCCGCAAGGTCGGATCCCGATGGTGAGGGGGCGTGCACTTGTGTTGCGCGGTGATGACATCGACACCGATCGGATCATTCCGGCCCGCTTCCTCAAATGCGTCAGTTTCGAGGCTCTCGGAGCACAGGCCTTTGCGGATGATCGCCAGGAGCTGGCTGGTCGCCATCCCTTTGATCAGTCCGTGCACGCCGGGGCCTCGATCCTGGTGGTCAATGACAATTTCGGCTGCGGGTCCAGCCGTGAGCATGCTCCCCAGGCGCTGATGCGCTGGGGGATCAGGGCGCTGGTGGGTGTGAGCTTTGCCGAGATCTTTTATGGCAACTGCCTCGCACTCGGGATTCCTTGTGCCACGGCCGCCTCGCAACAGATCAGCCTTCTTCAGGATGCTGTGGCTGCTGATCCCTCCGAGAACTGGCTGCTGGATCTCAACGGTCTTACATTCTCGGGCGGTTCCGTCTCCGAGCCGATCCAGGTTGCCTCGGGTGCTCTCGACATGCTGCGTAGTGGTCAGTGGGATGCCACAGGTCAATTGGTGGCTCGAGATGACGAACTGACGCGCACGATGGATAATCTTCCTTACCTTCGCGGGTTCTGAACGGCAACCGCCTGCTGAATTGTCTATGAATGAGACAGATGATCTCAGGTCATGGTGAATTCGACGTCATATTCCTTGGCAGCCATGTTGATGTCAGCACTGCTGGCACCCATGGCTCTACAAGCGGGAACGCCGCAATCCATTGAGGTTGTTCCCTATGCAACACCGCAGGAGCGATTGCTTCAGCTTGGAGCCTGTGCTGGATGCGATCTGCGTGGGCTAAGCCTTCAGGGGGAGCATCTGATTGGTGTTGATCTGCGCGATGCCGATCTGCGAGGAGTGGATCTTCGGGAGGCCAATCTTGAAGGAGCCGACCTCAGCGGTGCTCAGCTCGATGGAGCTGATCTGCGCGGAGCACGGCTCAGCAATGCCGACCTCACAGATACAGACCTTCGACGGGCTGACCTGCGCGATGCGGTGGTGATCAATGCCTATGCCCCGAATGTGCGAACGGACGGCATGCGTTTTGCCGGGGCCGATCTCACTGGGAGCCATCTGATTTATGGCGGCGGTCCCGATTAGATCTGAAGCGTCTTAGAAGGGGCGACTATCGAGCGGGTTGCGGAGAGGGTCTGGCGAATAGGGAATGAAAGGTCGGCCAGTTCCGGTGAAGTTGAAGTCGTTGAGACGGAAGCGGAATCCACCGACGCCCTCATAAGGGTTGTAGTAAAAACCAAGGTCATAGGACCTTCGCTGCCAGCGCAGCTCGATGTTCGAATTGATCACATTGCCGAAGAACTCGGATGCTGGATCAATATTCACGCCTACTCCTGCATTCAGAAGGAGAGGCCCTGCAATTTGCTGTGTCAGGCCGAGCCCAAGGGTGCCTAAGTCAACCGCTTGGTCGAATTCGAAAGGACTGGACCCCTGCTTCAACGTGCCTCCACCAGCGATCGAGAGTTGGGTGTAATCCAGGAAGGTCTTGCTGAAGTTGCCAAGGGTAAGTGTGGGGCCTCCAGTAAGGCTGATGGTGTTCTGTCGCGTTCCGTCTCCAAAAGCTGCCAGCGCTGTGTTCAGATTCGTCCGCAGCTCCAGCCCAGGAACAATCGCAACGGGGCTGTAGCGATAGGCCGCTTCCGGTGTCAGCTCTGCTGGCTTGCCACGCCACAGTTGGTATCGACTGTTCAGTGAGCCATAGAAGTTGGCCCGCAGGGTGTCGATCAGGTTGGTGCTGGTGAAACTTTCAGCTTGATAATTGCCGACCCCGATGCGCCAGATGTAGTCGTTCTTGAGTTTCCCCCAGTTCCAATCGCCTTTTTGTTCCGCGAGGACCCCATAGGCGCTGTAGACATCCGTTTCCCCCAGTGACCCATTAAATGCTCGGAAGCGATAGGCACCGAAAACGCGTGCGCTCACGTCTCCGAGCCATGGAAGTGTGACTGTGCGCCTGGTTGAGCCCGAGAAACGGCTGCCGTTCAGGAAGTTGCTTGGATTGAAAGTACTGATTTCGGCTTCTACGTTGGTTGTTAACCCCAGGAACTGACTACTGAGTTCCGCGTCCACCCCGAAAAGGTCGCCGACGGTGTTGTCTTGAGTGACGTCTCCACTGTCGATGGATGCACCAGGCGCCACGTAGCTGTTGTTGTCACCATTGATGGCACGCTGCAGTAGGAACTGCGGCTGAATCTGGAGAACGAGGTCGTCGGCCAATTCGATTGGCCGCAGATTCCGGCCGATGAAGAATCCATCGCGATCGTCGTTGTCGATACCGAAAACCCAGCGATTCTCCACTTCTTCCTGTTTCTGGATTCTCTGTGTTCGCGATACGGGAATCGGCAGTCGCTCCTCAACGATCAGGCGATTGCGTTCACTCTTAATCAAGATGTCGCCATTTTCTTCTTCCGTTGCCACAACGTTTTCGGCATCGATGCGCGTCTGCGCCGGGGTATAGGGATCGTTGGTGAAACCCATGCGATCGGCACTCCACCCATCCGGAGTGATTCGGACCCTGGCGGCCTGAACGCGCCAACGGCTGATTTCACCAGTGATGAACTGGGTTTGTCCCTGGGTGTTGAGCTGGGAAGGCCGTACGCCGCCGAAGCGATTGGCGGCCAAAACTTCGTTGTTCCGGAGATTTTCGGATCCACGGCTGCGCTGAATCACGAGGCGCTGCTGCAGCTGAATGCTGCTGATGCGCTGATCGATGGCAGCGATGGCTTCTGCTCGCAGTCGCTCCTGTTCAGGCAGAGAAAGCTTGGAGTCTTGTGTCTGGGACAGGACAGTGGAGGATGCTGCGTTGGCTGATGGCGTCTGCGCTTGACGCACTGGGTTGCCGAGTGTGATGTCTTCGAGTTGCTCGCTCATCGTCTGGGGCGCGATGCGTGCGATGCGTCCAGGGTCTGGACAACCCAGAGGCGGTGGTGCCTCAGGTGATAGGGCTTCGGGTTTGTCTTCTCCCCAGCGATAACGGACGCCGAGTAGGTAAGCGTTGCTTCCCTCTTTGACGCCGTTGTATGTGCCGAACGCGCCAGATCGGTGGTGGATGCGTCCGACCATGGACAGCTGGGGAGAGACAGCGGCTTCAACTTCGAAGCCGAGGTAGTTCAGCAGCTGGGAGAAGTTCTCTCGGAAGGTGCGTTCGTAGTTGCTGACGGAGGAGTTGTAACTGATGCCCTCGACGAATCCAAAGCTCAGCCAGGGCTGGACCCAGAGACGGACACCAAGACCGAGGATGCCCTCTAGGTAGGCTTGGTCAGGGGTGCTGGCATTGGGGACGCTCTGGTTGAAGGCGCCACCTTGTTGTTGGTAGGCCTGGTGGCCAAAGAGATCGGCTTCCAGCTCGAAAGCCACGGGCCCTGCGCGCCAGATGCGCTTTTGCATGCTGACGCCCAGCAGGTATTCGGCACGCAAGCGACCTTTAGCGATAAAGGTGTCACCGAAATTCGCGTCGATCATCTGTCCACCCCAGACGGTGACAGCCCAGGGATAGGGGTGCCAGTCGGGAATCGGAGGCAGTTCCGCTGGACATGCCATGCCCTGGCGATCTTCGGAAGATTGTGGCTCCGAAACCTCAGGGCCCATCCATTCCGGCGAGGGGGGGAGCTCCAGATCCCAGAAGGTGCTGTTATCCCCTTGCGGGCTCAGTCGTTCTGAAGTATTTGCATCAAGCTCAATGTCGAGGGCTGTCGGGAATCCCAGGCCACTGCTCTCCCGAACCGGGAGCGTTCGTTCTGGCGCATCCGAGGGCTGACCTGGTCGAACTCGGTCGGGATTGCTTTTGGAGGGGAAGGGATTGAGATCAAGCGCTGCTGTGTCGAGATCGAGGACGCCATAAACGTCTTCCATCTCTCCACTGCCTTGGATCAGGCTGAGGCGCAGCGTGCTGGCTTGAAAGTACTGAGATCCCTTGCGGAAACGCACGCTGCCTCGGGCGAAGAGCGTGTTGAACTCAGAGTCGAATTCGATCCGATCGGCCTGCAACACGCCACCGTTAAGGGTGACTTGAACATCACCTGAAGCAATGAACAGATTTCGACGTGCGTCGAACACCTGACTGTTGGACTTCAGCAGAAGTTCAGCCGGAGGTTGAGGACTGGCTGAAGCTCGATCCTGCGTGTCGTTGGTCGGAGGGAATGGAACTGAATCAACGTTCGGTGAATCATTCACCCGTGGCAACGAATCCGAATCGGCAGGCATCCCGGAGTTGACAACTCCTTCTGCTGTTTGCGCTCCAACAGGTACGCACAAAGCAGATGCGATGGCCAGGAGACCAGTGATGGTGATTGGCCCCCGGAAGGCTCTCAAACCCGATCAGCGTTGGGCGGCGATCCTCACATGGAGGAGAGCTTTGTGAACCTGTTAATGACCAGTGGTCAGCGTGGTCCTGACCTGAATCAGTTCAGAGAGCAATCGTGATCAGTCTTCGAGGTCCTTGCGGCTAGGCGTGCGGCTGGGATCGCTGGCAAGAAAGCCGAACACAAAGATCCCGAGGAAAAAGAAGACGACCGAGTAAACGGAAATCTTGAGGGCGAGCATGGGGACCGACCGGCGTCTGGGACAGCGTCATCATCTTATGGGTCAAGGTTGTGAGTTCACGATGCAGGACCCTCTGCAGGCCCGTCGATTGGCGTGGATTGAAACGTTTCGGTGTCGCAGTCGCCTGGATCTCCTGTCTGGGTGGCACCGCTGCGGTGACCATGAGCAACGGTCTGTGCTGGCGGAAGCCTGGGGTGCAATCCACCGACCTGACTGGGCTGAGCGGGGGTTGCTGATCTGGCCCAGAGGTGGCGTGTGGCTGGAGATTGAGCAGGTGATTCGCTGGCCGTCGCACTGGCTTCGAAGTGAAGACAGCCAGGAACGGCTGGTGCTCAGTTGGTGGGCGGATGAGGTCCGGGTCTGGGTTGATGACGAGTTGGTCCACAGTGGTGATCTCTTCGAGACCCGCTGCCGCTGGGTGCTGCCAAAGCGATGGCGTAGCGGTTCAGGATTGCGGGTTCGGCTTGAGCTCCGCAGCCCATGCCATGACGATGGCGCTCTGATCAGCAGCACCTTGATCAAGGAGCCTCGCAACCCTCAGGTGGACCCTGACGGTTGCCTCCTGCCGGAAGCGCTGGATCTTCTGCAGCTCAGTCATCAGCAATTCCCTGAGTCATGGCTCGATTGCGAGCCCAGCTCAGACGAGGCGGCTCTACTCGTGCGCACCCATCTGGCCGACCAGCCCCCCGCGAACGGTGTCTTGCACTGGGTTGGCCATGCTCACCTTGATCTGGCCTGGCTCTGGCCTGTGGCCGACACCTGGCAGGCGGCCGAGCGGACGTTCCGCTCGGCCTTGGCGTTGATGGAGCGCTGGCCGGATCTGCATTTTGCCCATTCCACTCCGGCTCTCTATGCCTGGATGGCCCAGCATCGGCCTGCGCTGTTCGCCCGGATTCAAGAGGCCAGTCGCAAGGGGCGCTGGGAGCCCATCAATGGTCCCTGGGTCGAAACCGACTGTGTTCTGATCAGCACAGCCTCCCTGTGGAGACAGTTCGATTGCGGTCAGCAGTTCAGTCACCAGCATTTCCCTGAATGGAGGCATGACCTGGCCTGGCTGCCTGACAGCTTCGGCTTTGGTGCAGGGCTTCCAGCGGTCGCCAACGCCACCGGCGTGCAGTGGTTCTGCACCCACAAACTGGCTTGGAACGCCACCAATCCATTCCCCCACAGGTTGTTCCGCTGGCGAGGCCGCGGCTCCGCCGAAGTGCTGGCCTTGATGCTTCCTGGGATTGGCACCGATGCCGACCCCGTGGCGATGGGGGCTGAGCAGCGCAAGTTTCAACAGAGCACTGGCATCGATCGGGCGTTGTGGCTTCCCGGTGTGGGAGACCACGGTGGTGGCCCAACGGCCGAGATGCTGGAGCAGCTGCAGCTCTGGCAAGACCATCCACAGTCTCCGGCCCGTGAAGGCGGCACCGTGCGTGGCTTTCTGCAGCACCTGGAGCCTCTGCGCACGGAGTTACCGGTCTGGCGTGATGAGCTCTATCTCGAGCTGCATCGGGGTTGTGCAACCTCGCGCCCCGATCAGAAACGCCACAACCGAACCCTGGAGCGACTGCTGCGGGAAGCCGATTTGGTGGCAGCACTGCTAGGCCAGGAGGGGCAGGACTGGGCCTGGTCGGTCCTGCTCTTTCATCAGTTCCACGACATTCTTCCCGGCACGGCCATCCCAGAGGTGTTTGATCAAGCCGAACCGCAGTGGCGCGCCGCCCGTCGCGCAGCTGCGGCTGCCCGTGATGCAGGCCTGAAGCATCTCCTTTCTGGCAACGGTCCAGGTCCTGGAGGTGAAAGCTTCGCTTCAGGCCGCTGGGCCTGGTGTGCGCTGCAGCCCTTGCCGCGCTGGTCGCCGCTGGTACGGCTTCCGAGAGGGCAATGGTCCAGTGCCGGTCGGCGTCTGCCGGTGCAGGCGGCAGCTGCCGGCGGCGTCTGGGTGCAGCTGCCCATGGTCGATGGCGTGAGTGCGCTGCCGCTCGAGCGCTCTGACCATCGTTCCGAGCCTTGCCAGAGCGACGAAACTGTGCGCGACCCCGTCCGGGTGACAGCCCTTGAAAGCGGAGGTTGGAGGCTGTCCAACGCACGACTCTCAATCGACGTTGGGCCCCAGGGGCTGATCGGTCTGCGGGATGCTGGGGGGGCCGACTGTCTGGCGGCCCCGCTGCGCCTGAACCGCTACCGCGATCACGGTGAATTCTGGGATGCCTGGGATCTTGCCGCTGAGTACCGGAAGCATCCGTTGCCCATGCCAGAGCGTTGGCAGGTGGAGCTGCAGGACTCTGGCCCCTTGATGGCCCGCGTGACACTTCGCGGCCAGTTCAGTGTCAGTGCACTTCGAATGGATGTGCTTCTCTGTGCTGACTCTCCACATGTGGAGCTGCGCCTCAGTGTTCAGTGGCGCCAGTCCCATGAGGTGTTGCGCCTTGAGTGTCCTTTGGAAAGGCCTGCGGTGCGCTGGGCTTCCGACACCAGCGGTGGTGTGATCGAGCGACCTGCTGTGCCGCGCACGCCCATGGAGAAAGCTCGATGGGAGGTGCCTGTGATCTCCTGGCTGGCTAGCGCCTCTGCCGCTCCAGGCGGTGGGCTGGCGATCTTGCTCGATGGACCTCAGGGCGCTGATGCAGGGCCAGATCACCTCGGGGTATCCCTGCTCAGAGGTCCCACCTGGCCGGACCCCTCCGCCGATGCCGGTTGGCATCGGCAGCGTGTCGCATTGATGCCGTTGGCGGAGGGATGGATGCGCAATGGTGTGCCTCAAGCGGCCATTCGATTCCGAGAACCGGGGTGGCTTGGTCCTGTGGACCTAGAGGCCTTCTGGGAGGGGCTTCCCGCTGTCCCCGATGGACTGATCCCCTTGGCCATCAAGCCCTTGATGGCAGCTGACGGAACGACGTGTTCAGCAGCCTCGGAGTTGATGATTCAGCTGCTGAACCCCGGGGCCCAGCGATTGCGTTGGCTCCTCGATGGTGGCTGGGCGATGCCAACGGGAGAGACCAGCATCCAAATGATGCCCGGTGAACTCAGGGAGGTTCGGTTGGTCCGTCAGTCCTCGTGATCGTCAAAGGGGTCGTCGAGGCGTTTCGAGGGCGGACCAAAGGCTGTATAGACCCCGAAACCAGTGAGACCAAGCAAGGCAGCCAGAACGGCAATCGCGACGGACAGGGCCGGCGAAGAACTTTCCATCACATCTCTCGACAGGATCGGCCTCTTCCGGGCCGGGACCCCTAGAGTATCGGGACTGAACTCCACCCGAGACCCAAGCGCCGTTATGGCTCAACGCACTCGTCTGGGCGATCTGCTCCGTCCCCTTAATTCTGAGTACGGCAAGGTTGTGCCTGGTTGGGGAACCACGCCTGTGATGGGAATTTTCATGGTGCTGTTCCTGGTCTTCCTTCTCGTCATCCTGCAGCTGTACAACCAGTCTCTGATCCTGGAAGGGATCAACGTCAACTGGAACGGGGCCGGCTGACTCTTGCCGGCTCACCCCACTCTCGGGCGAGGCTCATGAACGTGTTTGGAATCGGCCTTCCTGAGATGGCCGTCATTGGTGCCGTCGCATTGCTTGTCTTCGGTCCGAAGCGTCTTCCTGAGTTCGGCCGCACTTTGGGGAAGACTTTGAAGGGGTTTCAATCCGCTTCTAAGGAATTTGAGCGGGAAATCAACAAAGCCATGGCTGAGCCTGAAGTTCTTCCTGAGGTTTCAGAGCCAACGACGGACACCACTCCGTCGAAAGGCGCTAGCGCTGACTGATCGTGATCAACTCCGGCGACCTCCGATTGGTGGTAGGTCTTGGCAATCCGGGTGACCGTTATGCCTCGACCCGTCACAACGTGGGGTTCATGGTTTTAGAGCAGCTTGCTGCTCAGGAACATGCTCGGTTCCGAGCCATGGCCAAGCTCCAAGGTGATCTTGCGGATATCGGCGCTGGACCCGATCGTTTGCGCTTGTTGATGCCCAAGACCTTCATGAATGAGAGCGGCCGATCGATCCGTGCCACCCTCGACTGGTTTGGTTTGAGCCTGGGACAAGTCATCGTTCTGGTCGATGACATGGATCTCCCCCTCGGACGCCTGCGCTTGCGGGCCCGGGGCAGTGCCGGCGGTCACAACGGATTAAAAAGCACGATTCAGCATCTCGGCACCCAGGATTTCGCACGTCTTCGCATCGGGATTGGTGCTCCGGGGCGTTCGCCTGAGGAACGAAGGGCTCGCACCGTGTCGCATGTGTTGGGGGCGTTCAGCCGTGAGGAGGAGCCTCTGCTGAACGAGGTGTTGAAAGAAGTTCTCTCCGGGCTGGAACGCATCCAACGTCAGGGATTGGAACGGGCTGGTAACCACATCAATGCTTTGAATCTCGCCCCTGCTCAGAGTGAGTCGGTTTGATGGCACGTCTGCCATCCACCACAGCTCATCTGAGGGTTCATCACCAGAGTTTTAGTGATCAGTGTCTTCAGGGTGAAGTTCAGGCCGGTGGATTTATCTGGGAGTTTCAGTGGTTCTTCAAGCGCGGTGAGCTCAGCGTTGAGCCTTCGCTCGGACGCGCCCTGATCCAGGATGCGTTGCAACGCTTTTTGGTGAGATCCGATTATCGGCTCGAGGCTGGAGGGGATTACAGCTTCACCGTGAGAGCCAAGTTCTGACGGGCTCCGGTGTAGGCCAGCTGAAACGGCAGTTGAGCGCAGTCTCGAGAATCACCAGAGCGGCAACAGCATCGAGATCACAGGGGGGGATGCGTAGTCCCTCAGGCAGCAGTCGCCGCCATCCTTTCGGAGGCCAGAGCTCCCAGTATCGACTCCTGGCCTGCAGGGTGGTGCCGCGTTCGTCGACAACGGTGAGCTGCAGATCCGCCGGTAGCTGGTCGCGCCAGTGCCTACTGGCTGTGCCGTTGCCCATCACCACGCGATCAAGAGGTTCCTTGGATCGCCATTGCTCCAGGGTCTCCAGGACAGAGCATCCCTCAAGGACATGTCCTTCGAGGACGATTCCCAAGTCTGTGTCAACGAGCAGGAGCCCGCACTTGCTTCGGCCCGGATCCAGGGCGGCGATGCGAGTCACGGTGTGTCTTCCGCAGTGGTGGGTTTGAAGCTGCGTTGAAGTCGAAGCTGAATCGCAATGGGGTCGGCTGTCTCGCTGTTCCTGAGTGCCACCGCCTCAAGCTCAACCCGTCCGGTGCTGCGATCAATCAACATCTTTCCGAGCTCGTTTAGTGCCTGGGAGTCGAATTGCAGTCCCTTGCTGATGGAGCCGCGGCGTTGAATTTCTGCCAGGGTTGATGCCAGAAGCAGGTTCAACCTGTTGCGGACATCCTCCGCGGATGTTTCTTCGCTGGCCAGGGCGGTCGTTGCAAGCACCTCTCCATCGCGGGTAATGGTGACGTTGGGCCTGACCTCCGGGAAGGCATACACAACCGTTTCACCCTGAAGCACGTTGGCGGCAGAGCGCAGCAGTACAACCCAGGTTCCTGGTTTGCGGATGGCTTGTTCCAGGCGGTTGATGTCTTGACGAGGCACCAACAGAATCTGTTTGTCGGGAGCCTGTCCTGGCAGGACTTGCTGGTAAGCCTGGAGGTTGGCCTCTCTCAGCACCTGATCGATCACCTGGCGCGCCTGGTCAGGGCGTTCAAGTCTGAGTGTGGCTGTTGCTAAGGGCTGACCACTGCTGATCGCGACGTTGCCGCGGCGCAGGGCTAGAAGATTCTCCTCTAGCAGTTTCAATTCGGCTTCGCCGGAGCGGATGCGATCTCGTACAGCGGCGAGCTCGCGGTCGGTTCTGCGGATTTCGTCGTCGCGTTTACCAACGTCCTGGCTCAGTCGTTGTCGTTCTGCTTCGAGTCGGCGGGTCTGATCCTGCAGGGGTTGAAGGGTTTCTCTCAGCTCATTGGCTTGTTTACGTGCTTCCTCAAGGCGTCTGCGCACCTCGATCTCATCCTTGCGAGCTTTGTCCAGTTGTTGTTTGGATTGCTTCTGAGCTGACCGGCTGGTCTTCAGATCCGCCCGGCTGCTGCGCAGCCTGGCCTGAAGGTCATTCAGTTCGAAGAGGCCGACGCGCAACTGCCGACTGACGAGCAGCATCAGGCCCAGGGAGAGGACGCTGATCAGGCTGCCGGTGAGCACTGTGATCACCACGGCTGTCTGACGGGGGCGCAGGCCGAAGAGGCTCAGACGAGCCTTGCCGACCCTGGAGCCGAGTCGATCACCCAAGGTCGAGAGCACGCCACCGAGGACAAGCAATGACAGCAGAAGCAACCAGCCAGTCACAGAGAACTCATTGCACGCAGTGCAGCTCGAACGCCGCCATCCTCACTCTTCTGTGCGTCAGCTGAACCGTTTGGCAAGGGCGATGGGATCGAGAACGGTAATTTTTTTGCGGTCAATCTCTACCAGACCCGAGTTGCGAAGGTCTCCGAGGAGGCGGGTGATGGTGACCCGGGTTGATCCAATGGCTTCGGCGATGGCTTGATGCGACAGCCGCAGATCGATCGTGATCCCCTGGTTTCCAGGGATGCCGAAGTCGCGGCAGAGCACCAGCAGAAAACTCACCAGGCGTGACGACATGTCGCGGTGGGTCAATGTTTCGATCATCGTCTCCGTCTGAAGAATTCGGCTTGAGAGTCCCTGCAGCAGCAGCAGCCCCACCGAGGTGTCAGCTTCGATGGCCTTACGCACCGAGGTGGCGGGAGCTGTGACCATCTCAACCCTGGTGAAGGCCACTGAGTGGTAGAAACGATCGGAACGATGGCCGGTGAGGAGGGAGAGCACACCGAAAAGACTGTTCTCTCGCAGCAGAGCCACGGTGATCTCCTCCCCTGACTCGTAGACGCGAGAGAGGCGCACGGCACCGCGCCTAATGAGATAAACGCGTTCGGCGGGATCACCCGGGAAGAAAATGGTTTTGCTGCGTTCGATCAGCTCCGTGTTGGCACCCTCGAGGTCCCGAATGACTTCAAGCAGAGTCTTGCTAGTTGGTGCGGGCGCGTTGGCCAGGCTCACTTCCGATGTGCGTCCTTGATGAGAGGCTGTGCGGCTAAAGCCGCGGATCACTTCGGGCATGGCCGGCACATCGGTTTTAGGAAGTTAAGGAGCGATTGACTCTCACCCTGTAGCAACGCACACGATTCCAAAGTGATCACTGCGTTCTCAGAGCCTCGTTCTGGGCGCGCATCAGCTGCTTGAGCCCAGGTTCCGCTCGATCGAGGAGCAGGTTCAGCTGCTGCCGGCTGAAGGTGGCTCCCTCTGCTGTTCCCTGGAGTTCAAGAAGTTCACCGCTGGCGTTCATCACCACATTCAGATCCACATCCGCCTGAGAGTCCTCGCTGTAATCCAGATCAAGAAGGGCTTCGCCCTGGAGTAGTCCCACCGATACGGCTGCCACCTGGGCGCTGACTGGATTGGCCGGGATGAGTCCCTGCGACACCAGTGATGCGCAGGCTTGATGGAGTGCCAGCCAGGCTCCAGTGATGGAGGCGGTGCGAGTGCCTGCATCGGCCTGAATCACATCGCAGTCCACAAGCAGAGTGTTCTCGCCCAACGCCTCCATGGAGAGCGCAGCGCGCAGACTGCGACCGATTAAACGCTGAATCTCCTGGGTGCGTCCGGAGAGCTTCAGCCATTCCCGTCGTTGACGTTCGGGGGTGGAACCAGGGAGCAGCCGGTATTCCGCGCTCAGCCAGCCGAGGCCCTGGTCACGGCGCCAGCGCGGCACGCCTTGCTCGTGGCAGACGCTGCAGAGCACAGCGGTTCGGCCGGTGCGAACGATCACGGAGCTGAGGGCGAAGCCCATGGGATCCCATTCGACGGCGAAGGGCCTCAGTTCGGACGCTTGACGTCCGTCCTTGCGGGAGATGGTGTTCATGCCTGGCGACGATGGCTTCATTGAGCCTGGCAGTTGGACTGAGACACCATGGGTGGTGTCCAAGGGCTTGTGGATCGGATCCGCAGCGCTAGATTCAAATTCTGCTGGGCCGTCTGGACACCAGCCCTGATGCCAGCGACCGAGATGACAACAAGCTTGAGTTCCAGCCATCGATCCCGAGACGTCCGCAGTGCGGATCACCGGACGCTTGAGCAAGCTGGTCTGCGGAGATTGCCGGTTTTTGAGCCGAGGCCACCGCTGCATCTGGTGGCTCAGGAGGGCCAGCTACAGGTTCACACGGCCCCGTATCGAGGGAGTTTCGGGACGGTGATGAGCCAAGCACTGCGTGCTGCGGGTCTTGGCAGCACGGTGCTGGTCGCTCAATTTCTTAAAGGTGGTGTGGTGCAGGGGCCTGATGCTGCGGTCACTCTCTGCGACCGTCTCAGCTGGATGCGTCCTGCTGTTCTTGAGTGTTTGTCCCAACCTGCGGCCAATGCTGAGCCGGAGGTGATTGATGCTGTGCAATCGGTCTGGAACGCCTGCGCAAAGCAATTAATCAGCGGGGACCTCGATCAGTTGGTGCTGGATGAGCTTGGCCTGGCAATTGCATTCGGCTACCTCGATGAGCGGGAGGTGTTGTGTCGCCTGGAGCAGCGTCCCGCGTCAATGGATGTGATCATCACGGGTCCATCCATCCCGGACTCGCTGATGGCTTTGGCTGATCAAGTCACGGAATTGCGTAGGGGCCTCTGATGCTGAAAAACGATCGCTGGATCACCGAGCAAGCTGCTGCAGGGATGCTCGATCCATTTCAAGCGGGTCTTGTGCGTCATCTCGAACCAGATCAGAAACTGCGCCCGGTGTTGAGTTTTGGTTGTTCGTCGTATGGCTATGACCTGCGCCTTTCACCGCAGGAGTTTCTGATTTTCAAACACGTGCCTGGCACGGTGATGAACCCCAAGCGATTTAATCCAGCCAACTTGGAGCCCACCGAGCTCCATCATGATGAAGATGGTGACTATTTCATCCTTCCAGCTCACTCCTATGGGCTTGGCGTTGCCCTTGAAAAAATGAAGGTGCCGCCCAACATCACGGTGATCTGCCTGGGCAAGAGCACCTATGCCCGCCTCGGCATCATCGTGAACACCACGCCTGCGGAAGCTAGCTGGGAAGGTCACCTCACTCTTGAATTCAGCAACAGCTCAGGTGCTGATTGCCGTATTTATGCCAATGAAGGCATCTGTCAGTTGTTGTTTTTTGAAGGTGACCCATGCGACACCACTTACAGCGATCGCCAGGGCAAATATCAGCACCAGCCTGAGCGGGTCACCCTCGCCAAGGTTTGAACGCTTGTGGGGGCCTGACCTCAGGGAGCCAGTCTTGCTTTATGAAGCCGGCTTTTTTCATACCAGGCTGCGAATTCAGGCGCCCAATCCTGGAGGTGTGGCCACATGAGGTCACAGAGCTCGCGGATTTCCTTCTGTGCATCGAGCTTGGCGCGCAAATCCATGAAGTGCAGGAACGCCCGAAGACTGAAGCTCACCACGAAGTGCTGTCGGTAATCAAAGGGAAGAATCCCGCGGGCATGTTCCTCTGCGAAACCGGCTCGCAGTAGATCCCGATAGCGCTCTGAAGCTTGCTTGCAGAGCTGCAGATCCTGCGACCGCAGCGCCTGGCTGTAAGTGTATTTCTTGCCCTGACGATCGCTGTAATCTCCAACTGGTCTGAGGTAAAACACGTCCTCCAGATCCAGCTCACCGTCGGCAGCCCGGGCAATCCGCTCGCCTGTGTAACGCATCGACTGGACATCGAAGCTCACGCCCACTCGGTGGGTGCGAGCTTGCTGCATCACCGAGTGAGGGAACCAGCCCACATTCAGAACGATCTGGGCATGTTCAAGCGGGCCGTAGTGGCCCCGCTCGCCTGAGAGCAAGCGCTTCACACAGATTTCGCCGGCACGGGTTTCATCGGGCCAATCGTCGCGGTCGGCGGCTACGAAACCTTCGCTGTAGTCCTGATGCATGCCGGCATACACGCATTGCTGCGGGTTAGGGGTTGCAGCGATCAGGTCGACCCGAAAGCGGGAATCCATGGTCACGTCAGGTCGGAGAACAAGCGTTGTCAGATCATGACCGGTCTGTCTAGGAATGGCTGCGTGGACCGGCCGCAGTTTCCAGCATGGTCGGCTCTGGTAATGGACTTGCGCTGCCTACCCCGGTCAATGTGGGCAACGAGGTGTTGGTGACAAGCGCAGCAGCCAGCGCGTTCAGCTCGCTTTCACTGCGGCCGCCGAGAGACCGGCCACGCAGTTCTCCATCGGCAGCGAAGAGGTTGAGCTGGGGGATGCCAGTCACGTCATAGCGATCCGTGAGGTCCAGCCAGCGAGGATTGTCGATATTCACCAGCACCACGTCGAGCTCGTCCGAATGAGCTTCTTCCATCGTCATCATGGCGGGAGCCATTTCTTGGCAGACCTCACACCAGTCGGCGTAAAACTCCAGGATCGTGGGACGTCCATTGCTGAGTGCAATTTCCGGGGCCAGAGATCGTCGGGCCAGTTGGTCGAGGGGTGATTCCGCTATCCCGCCATTGCGCACCAAAAACAGACTGACGGCCAATGCAATGGCCGAGACGAGCAGAAGGCCTTTCTGCAGTGATGTAAGGCTTGTGCTGTCGGGTGTGCCGGTCATCCTTGAGAAGGATTCGACATCCATCCTGACAGGACAAACCACCTGCTGTTGCTAGCGTTTCAAGTGGAGTGGTTATCGCACCCGGTGTCTGTCATCCAGGGAAACCCACCACGTTGATGCCTCTTCTTCGCTTCCTGTTGTTGCCCTTGAGAGCACCCCTGCTTTTGGTGCTTTTCGGTGTCTCTCTGTTTCTTGGTCATCACTGGGCCATACAGGAAACCTGGCTTGCGAAGGCCCATCAGATGAGTGTCAATATGTTCTGGACGATTGAACTGATTCAGGCCCTAGTTGTTGTAGTGATCTGCACCATGCCGGATCTGTTGCTGCGTCAGTTGTCCTTGCTCATGGCTTCTAGCCGGGTACTCAGCCTGGTGGTCACCCTCGCGTTGGTGATCACTGTGGGCCTTTATATGTTGAGCCTTAGCCTGCTCTCCGATGTGTTGATCCTTGCATCAGCCACACTTTTGGCTCGGTTGGATCTCACCAGGATCAGAGTGGTACCAGCTCCCCAGATCACAGCTTTCTGGTTGGCAGTGATTGTGATCAGCGGGATTTGGATTGGTCATGACTTGCCCAGTCCGATCTGAGGTAGGCCCAGAGGTTGCCCAGCACTTTTTTTGTGTAAAGCCTGGTTTCCGGATAGGGAATGCGTTCAACCCAAAGTTCCGGATCTTGCGTGAGTTCTTGACTCAACCAAGATCCGGCGGCGCCAGGCCCCGCGTTATAGCTGGCGACGGTGAGCCAGGGGTTTCCCTGCCATTCCTCGAGTAGCCAGGCCAGGTAGCGCGCTCCCAGGGTTGCGTTGCGTGCGGGTTGCCTGAGTTCAGCATCACTGATGGGGGCTCCCTCCATCTCCGCTGCGGTGGCCGGCATCAGCTGCAACAGGCCCACGGCTCCCACTGGCGATTGCACGCCTGGGGAAAAGCGAGATTCCTGACGGGCGATCGCCAGGAGCAGTTCCAGGCGTACCGCTTCCTGCTGCGCTGCTGCGCTGAACTCAGGCAGAAGCGGGCGGGGATGCTGGCTCTGATGCAGCTGCAGCCGTGTGTCCTGATCGGGAGAGACAAGCCGAAGGTTGGCCCTCCACAACCGATTCAGGCCCGTCCAGTAATCCTGCACCCCCAGGCGCAGCCGACCTTCGATGAGTTGGCTCTGCGGGGATGGCTTGGCCGTGGCGTGGCTGCTGCGCCAGGTGTCCCAGGCTTCCTGACGCAATCCCAGCCGCCAGAGTTGATCCACCAGGCGATCACCGCTGTTCAGAGGGCTCCAGCCTTGGCGCTCCCAGGCGTCGTTGTTGGCATTGATGGTCTGGGTTGCCGTGGCGGCCGCATCCCCCTTCAGTGCGGGCAGTTCGCCGCCTCCAAGCCGGGCTTCGGCACGCCAGGTGTAGTACCCCGGCGGATAGGCCTTGATCAGGGCTTCCCAGACGCGCTGTGCCTGCTCTTGCTTCCCGAGCTTGGCCAAACTGAAGCCGATCCAGAACTGCTGCCTTGTGGCCAGGGGATCCGGCAGTTTGTTCCCGGGGATGGTCTTCAGAATGCTGAGGGCCTGGTCCCACTGGCCCCCCAGGAACGCGTCACGGGCCAGATCCCATTGCAGCTGCCAGATCGCGGGGTGATCCGGCCATCGTTTCAAGACTTCCAGTCCGTTTTGGTCTCCGTTCAGGCGTACGCGGGCTGCGGCCACATCCGCTGAACGCTCTTGCAGCGGTAGCGGCAAGGCATCCAACAGCGCCTGCTTCGGCTTCAGCGGCTCACTCAGTAGAGCCGCTGCCTTCAAGGCTTCCTCGGATTGAGGATGGGCGTTGGCCAGCTGCAAAAGCATCGCTTCCCCGCGACGTTTCTGGGCTGGGGTTCCGCGCAGGAGGGTGCGGCCGATGATCAGCGCCTGGGGCGGTTGAAGCGGGGTGCCCTGAAGGCAGAGCTCCGAGGCTGTGCCATCCCCGAGCTCTGCCAGGGCAGAGGCCAGGTTGAGCCGTTGCTCTTGAGACAGTCCCGTGCCGGTGATATCCCCACAGGTGCGGCGAATGAGCTTGGCGGCTCCAGGCCAGAGGGGGCCCCAGCGTGCCAGGTGCACGGCGCTGGCCTGAAGGGTGTCCTGGTTGGCATCATCGGGGAGTTCTGCCGCCGCCGCGAGAGTGGCGGGATGGCCAGGCTGTTGAGACAGCAACTGTTGTTTCAGTTGCGCGTTGTTTCCCTTGAGGTAGTAGCGGGCATCGGCGCTGGCGGCGCTGGTTGGGAAGCGCCCGAGCAGGCTTTGCCAGCGCTGCTCTGCTTCGAGGGGCCGGCCGACCCGCTGAGCTGCCAGGGCCTGCTGCTTGAGCGCCACGGCTGCCAAGGGCGCCGGTCCCCATCCCTGGCCAGCGAGCAAACGTCGCTGGCGCTCTGGTGAGTCCCGACTGCGACTGGCCAGGAGAAGGGCCGCTTCCCTGCGCTGCAGCGGGTCAATCGACCAGCGATAGCGCGCCCACACCTGCGGGCTCTCCATCCGAGCGGTCACAGGGACTTGACGCTGACGTAGCAGCCGCTGGCCTCCCACGATCGCCATCACCGTGAGAATCGACGTGCCTCCGAGGAGCAGAAGTCCGCGGGTCGGTCCAGCGCTCACACACGGTCTCTGAACTGCTGCCATTCTGTTCCCAGTAGCAGGCAATGGATGGGTGCGGATCAGCGCAAGCCCCGCCCCGGGCGGCGGCAGCGACTGCGTTGCGCGATTGTCTGCGGTGTGGCCCTTGTGTTGTGGGGGATGCGCTGGCTCTGGCCGTTGCAGTGGCTGCCTGGATGGATGGTGCTTCTGGTTGGCGCCTGGGCGTTGCTTGAACTGGCGGCCATCCTCTTGATCCCGCAGCGCTGGCGTTGAACGCTTGGCGTGCAGCTATTGGCCTGTCCTTGCGCTGAAGTTCTGATGCTGTCGGGCCTTTTAAGGTTCATTCCATCAATGAGACTCCATGGCCTCACCTGCATTCCATCCCCTGGATTGTCCTGATCCTGCCCAGGTGAGTTTCGGCACCGATGGCCTGCGTGGTCATGTCGGTACGGCGATCACCTCCACCCTTGCTCTGCAGGTGGGGTTCTGGTGTGGAAGGGTGCTCCCCTCTGATGGGCCTGTGCTGATCGGGATGGATTCCCGCACGAGCGGATCCATGCTCGTGTCCGCGCTTGCGGCCGGCCTGACCGCAGCGGGGCGAGAGGTTTGGACCCTTGGGCTGTGCCCCACCCCGGCAGTCCCGGGCCTGATCCGCCGGTTTGGGGCGGCCGGTGGCTTGATGGTGTCCGCCAGCCATAACCCACCGGAGGACAACGGCATCAAGGTGTTCGGTGCCGATGGCAGCAAGCTCGGCTCTGCGCTTCAGTCGCGAATTGAAGCCGGTTTGCGCGGTGAGGAGCCGACGTCACCGCAAGCGCCTGCGTTCGGGGTGTCACGCCAGCGTTCTGAACTTCTCGATCTCTACAAACAGGATCTTCTCAGCAGCGTGCGCCATCAGCGGCTGGATGGTGTGCCGATTGTTCTGGATCTCTGCTGGGGCTCGGCCACAGCCTGCGGGGCCGTGGTGTTCTCCGAGCTCGGTGCCGATGTCACGGTGCTCCATGGTGAAGCCGATGGGGAGCGGATCAATGTGGGGTGCGGCTCCACCCATCTCGAGCCCCTGCGACGTGCTGTGTTGGATCGTGGAGCTGCCATGGGCTTCGCTTTTGACGGCGATGCCGACAGGATGTTGGCTGTCGATGGCCAGGGTCGCGTCGTCGATGGCGACCATGTGCTCTTCCTCTGGGGCTCAGCGTTGCAGGACAGCGGTGCGCTTCCTGATCAGAGACTTGTGGCCACAGTCATGTCCAACCTGGGATTTGAGCGAGCCTGGCAGGCCCGAGGTGGACTGCTTGATCGCACCCCCGTTGGTGATCAGCATGTGCATGCCGCCATGGTCCGCAGTGGTGCGGCTCTCGGTGGTGAACAATCCGGTCACATCCTTTCTTCAGCTCACGGCCTCTCCGGTGATGGGGTGCTCACGGCTTTGCAACTGGCCACTCTCTGCCATGCCCAGGGGATGACGCTGGCCGATTGGCTGGATCACAGTTTTAAGGCCTATCCCCAGAAATTGGTGAATGTGCGGGTGCCTGATCGGGCTCGCCGCAAAGGTTGGGCGGATTGCCAACCTCTCTCTGACTTAGTTCAACAGGCCGAGCGCAGCATGGCGGACGACGGGCGGGTGCTGGTGCGGGCCAGTGGCACCGAGCCCCTTCTGCGGGTGATGGTGGAAGCGGCTGATTCCAGTGCCGTGGAGCATTGGACCCAGCGCCTGGCTGAGGCGGCTGACCTGTACCTCAATGCCGCTTGAGCTGCCAGCAATCGCGGGCCAAGGCCAGGGCGCCATCACAGGCATCCCCCTGGGGAATGATCCAGCAAGCACCTGGTAAGTGTTGCTGGATCGCCTGATTCACGGCGCTGTTGAATTTCGTCAGATTCTGGATTGCGCCTCCGTGGGCGCAGAGGTTCGGTTGATGCAGGCGCAGCTGCTTGGCTACTGCGCTGGCGGCTTCGGCGAGAGCGAATGCTGATTGATCAAGGATTTTCAGGGCTTGGCGATCTCCCTGGGCGGCAGCTTCATCCACCAGGGGTGCCAGACGTGCCAGATCTGCGGGCTGATGATCAGGCTGCACCACCAGGGTTTTGAGGTCGTAGGCGGTATCGCAGCCAAGGCTCTGCCAAAGCATTTGGCGCAGTGGCCCATCCGCGAGTCGCCCATCGGCCATGCGCAGGCTGACCTGTAGGGCCTGGTGTCCGAGATCGAACGCCGAGCCTGCGCCATCGAGTCGCCAACCCCAGCCACCGCAGCGATGTTCCTCACCCTTGGTGTTGCGCCCCACCACGATCATTCCCGTTCCACTGATCAGCACGATGCCGGGTTGATCGCCGAAGGCGCCTCGAAGGGCGGTGCGTTCATCGCCAGTCGCGTAGCAGCGTTCCAAGGGGAGGTTCAACACCTCATGCAGCAATGAGGTCGCACGGGGCTGCAGGCTTGTTCCGGCTTCAACGCCACTGGCTCCCACGGCCGCCGCTCCGAGGGGAGCCTGGCAGCCATTGGGCCAAGCAGCCTGCAGGCTGGAGCGGATGGCTTCACGGAAGCGCTCCTCTCCGCCTGAGGCATCCAGGTGGCTGACACCGGTGCCCGTGCCCTCTCCCAAAACATGCCAGCCCTCCTGAGTCCAGCGACTGAGCCGGCAACGGCAATGGGTCTGACCAGCATCGAATCCGGCCAGGACTTGTGATGTATCCGCGTAGGTTTCAGTCATGCCCTTGGACGGCATTGGCTCAGAGTGGCCAGGCAGAACCATCCACTGATCTGCACTTCAGGGCGGAAGAAGATCGTGTCGGCGGCTCCATGCACGAGCAGCCCGGTGATCGCTGCCAGGCAGCCGATGCAGGGAAGGGCCAGATCAGCATCGGACGCCAGCGCTTTCAAGCCTCTGCGCACGCTGGCAAACGCAAGCCCTATGCAGGCGATCAGGCCCGGAAGGCCTGTCTCCACAAGTAGTTCCAGAGGTACGGAGTAGGCGCTCAGGGCATTGAATTTCGGTTGCTGATACAAGGGATAGACGCTGTTGAACGCAGCGTTCCCTGGGCCGATTCCTAACCAGGGGCGGTCTTGGATCATGTCGATCGCAGCCAGCCACACATTGATCCTGAAGTTGTTGGAGCTGTCGCCGCGCCCGGCAAGCAGACTCATCACCCGCGTGCGGATCGGGTCCACCTGGGTGACGGCTAGCGCCAGCAGCACCCCGCCGGCTGCCAGCAGGGCCAGGGGCACCAATCGCTTCCAGAGTGGGGGCCAGTGGCGAATGGCGCGAAGCACCAGAAGCAGCACCAAGCTGCCGAGGGCTGCCACAAGAGCAAGCCACCCCCCCCGGCTGTAGCTGAAGAGCACCGACGCACATCCGAGGATGAAGGCACTTGCGGCAAACATCCGGCTCCCCCATCCGCGCCAGCGGACGCAGGCCACCAGTGCTAGCGGCAGGATCGGCACTAGGTAGCCCGCCAGCAGATTGGGGTTGCCCAGCGGCCCATAGATCCGGATCGTTCCTTCGGCGACTGAATTCGGATCGGCCCAGCGGGCCAGCTCTTCGGTGGGGGCATAGAGCTGGCGCAGGGCCAGCACATCGGTCAGAAGCGATCCTCCGAGGAGAGCCGCCATCAGACGATCCCACCATTCAGGTCGGACGGTGAGAAGCTGGCGCATCAAGGCGTAGACCCCCAGGTAGCTCAGAAGTTTCACCAGCCCCTTGAGGGCCGCGGCGGGGACTGGCGAGAAGCCTGTGGCCAGCACGGCGACACCCAGAAACAGCAGCAACCAGCCGCTGATTCCACCCAGTCGCTCGGGAGGCTTGGTGAGCGACCACAGCAGCCAGAGAGCACCACAGGCCAGCACGATCAATCCCAGCCCCGTGCGCGTGACAAGGGGAAGTCCTGCGAGCAGCAGGATCAGAAGGATGCCGGCCAGATCACCGAGGCGCTTCTGCTGCGCTGCCGAACCGGGGAGACATCCCTGCCAGCGGAGCAACCACGGCGACGGTTCTGAAGCCTCAGCCATCCGGGGAGAATGCATCGTTGGCGGGATTATCGACCCGTTGCCAAGCAATCTCTAGATCTTGACGATCTGGCAATGGCTGCCGATTGCGCCGGTAGAGAACCCGATAGGCCGGGAGACCCAGGTCCCGCACATAGCGTTCACGTTCCGTTGGCACCTGCAGAGGGTTGTCGGCTCTCCAGGGGCGGTCGTCCTCGGCGGGGCGATCGAAGCATCCGCTCAGCTCAACCAGCGCCACCATCGGTTCGATCACGGCCAGGACGTCACTCTGAACAAACAGCTCCCGACCCGGTTGCAATGTTGCTGCAATGGCCAGCAACAGGGACGGTTGCAGCACGCGCCTCTTACGGTGACGCCGCTTAAACCACGGATCCGGAAACTGAATGCTCACCAGCTGCAGGTGATCGTGTGGAAGGGCGGCCATCCATCCCTCCAGGCTCACATTGGCGTTGCAGAACAGATAGTGCAGGTTGAGGCGTTCAAGGCGGTCCCGGTCCCGTTGGGCGGAACGCACCAAGGGCCGTCTGATTTCCACACCCAGGTGATTGCGATCCGGCCTCAGGGCGGCCAGCTCCAGTAGGCACAGGCCCCGGGCGCAGCCGATGTCCAGATGAATGGGACGGCTGGGGTCATCAAACAAGCAATCCGGCGCAGGCAGCTCCAGGGGCAGTTGAAAGAACCGGCTGAGGGGATTGACGTGCTGACGCATCAGGACGGCGAGGAATCGAGCGGTGCATGGCGGAGAAGGCCCCAGCAAGCGGTGTAACCATGAAGGTGCGTCGCGCCGCCAAGGGGGCCGATCTCGCCGTTGCAGAAGCTTCCGGCAATGGGGAGACTCGGCATTACCTCACGGGCGATGGTCACGTCGCCATTAGCTGTTCCGAACAGGCCGCTGCCTCGGCCCAGGCAGGCGAACAGCAGTCCACAGAGCGGATCCTTTGCGGCTGAGGTTTTGCGGCTGGCTTGCAGCAGTTGGCGTGCTTCCTGGCGGGAGGCCTGAGCTTCTCGCAGCTGAAATTGAACGTTCTGCCCCGCACGAACCCTCTCAGCGACGGCGACGGCTCCGTTGCGGGGATCCACCCCGATCAGGTTGCGAACTAGAAAAGTGCGCTCCTTCTCGTTGTTGGGTTGTGGATCGGACTGTCCGCTGTCGGATGCGAAGCGTTGCAGCTTGGCCATCGCAGCTCCTGCAGACAGTTCCTGTCGCTCAACACCCAGAAACAGCGAGTGCTGCACCAATTCACGATCTTCAGCGCTCAGTCCTGCAAGCACCCGCTGCAGGCAAGCCACGGGGCTGTCGCGCCGGTCTCCATCACTGAGTTCCAAGAGCACGTTGCGCTGGGCCTGCTCGATCGCGAACACCGGACCGATCGGCCTGCACCCCTGCGCCACTACAGGATCGAGAGTCCAATCTCCACCAATACTGAGCCCTACGGCTCCGGCTACGACGCCATCGCCGCAGAGCAGGGAGCCATGGGCGGCGTTGTGGGGGATGGCGATTCCACCGATCTTGTCCACCGAGGGGTAGGCGTAATCCAGACCGCTGATCAGATCATTGATTCCGCTACACGTGGGATCGATCAAAAGCAGCAGAGATCGACTGGATCCCGGCTTCAGGCCCACCCACTCGTGCCAGTGCTGCGCAGCACCGTCAAGGTCTGGAAGGTCGTTGCCGTTGAGTTGTACGCTCTGCAGTTCGACTCCGGGGAGGTTGAGCAACATGACGCTCAACGCCGGGCTCTGCTCCACTTCATGGGCATCACCGGCCGCCGTCGTGCCCACGACACCTCCGCCGAGACATCCCAACCAATGGCTGGAGTGCAGACGCTGCTGAAGCAGGGGCAGCAAGCGAGGGAGATCACTGGCGAAGTGACTGGACACGAACACCAGGGCGATGTCAGCGCCGTTGGCCCCAAGGGTGGTGGACACATCCCGAACGGCCTCCTCCATGGATGGCTGATGGGAGAGGGCATGGCGGCAACGCGCTTGGGAACCCGAACTCCGGAACCAGTCGAGAGGATTAAACGGAACCATGAATTGGACCTTACCAATCCTGTGGTCTTGATGGATGGCACTGATAATGAAGCGCTGATGTGCCTGGCTGGTGCCTGATCTCACGACCCGAACCCTGGTGTGGCTGACCTACCGCCTCGGCGCCACGATTGCTCTCGGTCTGCCATTGATCCTGTTGATCTGGGCTGGAGTTCGCCGTGATCCTGCCCTCGTGCGCCTGCTGAGCATTTACTGGAAGGTTGCCAGCCTGCTTGCCATCAGCGTGTTGCTACTCACCGATCAACGGCCGATCGGCTACGTCACGGCCCTTCTGGCTCCCCTGCTCATGGCTGGATCGGTGTGGTTCTGGGTGGATCTCAATGAGGAACTGGCCGACAGTCCCCCGGGCCGGGCTCTGCCGATGACCGTTCGCATCTGGCGTTGGTCTCTGACGGTGTTTGCGGTTTTCGCCGTCGGGATGTCGGGGTCGGCACTGGGCTGTGCACGCGCTCTTGAGGCAGCCGAGTGCAAGGTCTGGCTGGAAGCTCCCCAGGGACTGCACCGGGTTGCGGAACGCTTATTTGATTTCGTGTTCGGCGGCCAGTGGACGGAAGCTGTTGCCGCCTTCATCGGCTACGTGGCGCTTGTGGCTTATGCCGTGGGCCTGTTGCAGTGGCTCTTGGTGCGCTTCCCGCGCCAGGGTCGGGTGGCTGGTGAATTTTGATGCCGGTGGATGCTGATTTGGTGCAAGCGTTTGAGGAACGCACCCGCCAACACCCCGACCGTGTTGTGCGATTGCGGGGACGGGTCGATGAAGAGCCCTTCGAATTGCTGATTTTTCGTGGCTTCAGCAGCAGCACCACCCATCCCACGTCGTTTGATCCGGATGCCTCCGTTCTGCCTAAAGGCACGCTGTTGAGTCAGGTTGACCTGTTGAAAGGCCCCTTATCGCCAGCAGAGGAGATCGTGCTGGCAGGGCCAATGGAGCCCGTTGCTCTTCTGAATGAAGCGCACTGGGTCAAAGCCTCTCCAGCACGCTGACGCAACGCCCGCAGAGATGAGGATGGTCGGCATGTTGGCCCACATCACTTTCGTAATGCCAGCAGCGCTCGCATTTGGTGCCGCGGGCACGGGCAACCTCGATAAGCGCGACGCTGTCGTCATGGTTGGCGAGCAGTTCCGCCCAGGGTTCACCGCCAATTTGCAATTGCGACACCAGAAGCCAATCGCGTAGGCCATCCACCTCGGGCTGGCCGTTCTCGTTGAGCCAGTGCAGAGCAGATTGCAAGCTGGGACTGTGGGCCTCAAGGCGAACCGATGCCTCTAGAGAGGCGCCCAGCTCCTGACGGCTGCGGCAGTCCTCCAGCACTTTGTTCACGGATGCCCGCAGCTCGCGCAGTTGCTGCATCGGTTCCTGCACGGAAGCGTCGCGCCAACTGTCCGGAGCGGTTGGCCAACCGCGTTGGAAGACCGAGGCCTCGTTCACGGCGTAGGGAAGGTTTTGCCAGATGTCTTCGGCCATGTGGCAGAGCACAGGCGCAATCAAGCCGGCCAAGCGTTCGATGATCAAGGCCATTACGGTCTGACAGCTACGCCGGCGCTGGTCGGATGGGGCGCTCACGTAAAGACGGTCTTTGGCGATGTCGAGGTAGAAGTTCGAGAGGTCGGTGACGCAGAAGTTCTGCAGTAGTTGGAAGAAACGGAAAAATTCGTAGTTTTCGAAGGACTCTGTGATTTCATCCATTACTTCAGCCGTGCGCTGCAGCATCCAGCGGTCCAGCAGCGGCAGGTCCGCCACGGCAATGGCGTCTTTCCCCGGGGAGAAGTCGTGCAGGTTGCCGAGCAGGTATCGGCTGGTGTTGCGCACCTTTCGGTACACGTCCGCGATTTGACGCAGGATTCCAGCGCCGATGGGTACATCGGCTGAATAGTCCACTGAGCTCACCCAAAGCCGCAGCACATCAGCGCCGAAGGGAGGCTCCTGCTTCTGGTTCTTGCCCCCCTCGATGATCACCATCGGGTCGACCACATTGCCGAGGGATTTGCTCATCTTGCGGCCTTTCTCATCGAGCGCGAACCCATGGGTGAGCACCCGCTTGTAAGGCGCCTTGCCGTTCACGGCGACGGAGGTGAGCAGAGAACTCTGGAACCAGCCCCGATGCTGGTCGGATCCCTCGAGGTAGAGGTCTGCTGGATAGCTGAGTGCCTCACGCTGGCTTGAAACCGCCGCCCAACTGGACCCGGAGTCGAACCACACGTCCATCGTGTCGGTGCCTTTGCGCCATTGATCGGCCTGGTCGGCGTAGGCGGCAGGTAGCAGCTCGGCTTCGTCTTTCTCCCACCAGACGTCGGCGCCGTGTTCGGCGATGAGCGACTCGATGTGGCTCAGGGTGTCGGCGTTGAGCAGCACCTCGCCGTTGCTGCGGTTGTAAAAAACCGGGATCGGTACACCCCAGGTGCGCTGGCGGGAGATGCACCAGTCCCCCCGCTCTTTCACCATCGCTTCGATCCGGTTGCGGCCCGAGGCGGGGGTCCACTCCACCTGGTCAATGGCCTCCAAGGCCT
>ERZ802824.194-NODE-194-length-32220-cov-20.1397_pt1 | contig 32220 bp, 25 predicted proteins | sample MGYA00345650_ERZ802824 | MGnify/ENA primary metagenome ERZ802824 (study PRJEB30503, sample SAMEA104212361) | marine metagenome | biome: Westerlies Biome; feature: [SRF] surface water layer (ENVO:00010504) within the epipelagic zone...; material: water... | reverse complement strand
CTGGAGCAGACTTGTAATATTCTGTCAGAACAAAGTTATGGTAATTGAGTATATCTTTAAGTTTCGCTGAGAAACGTTCTAAATTAGACAAGTCACTGATTCTTAGACCCCGACGAGCAACCTTATCTTCATAGGCTGGCCCAATACCACGGCCTGTAGTTCCGATCTTTGCCTTGCCTCGTGCTGCCTCTCGAGCTTGATCCAGAGCAATATGATATGGAAGAATTAGGGGGCACGACCCTGATATTTTGAGTCTGTCTCGAACCTCAACACCTCGGTCCTCAAGCATAAGGATCTCTTTCAACAAGGCATCGGGCGCAACGACAACACCATTTCCTATGATACATGTCACGTCGTCTCGCAAAATGCCAGAGGGAATTAAGTGAAGTGCAGTTTTCTCACCATCAATAACCAAGGTATGCCCTGCATTGTGGCCTCCTTGAAAACGCGCAACTATTGAAGCTTTGTCTGTTAGAAGATCAACAATTTTTCCTTTTCCCTCGTCTCCCCACTGAGAGCCAAGGATTACTACGCTTTTACCCATAAGATTTTTCTCAAATTTTTCAGACCACCTAACATCATGTCAGGACAAAAACTCCACAATGTACTTTCCACCGATTTTAACCAGCTGCCGATTACATTTTAACTCCTCATAATCAATAACCTGATTTTCAAAACCCTCAACTACGCGAAACCCTTGCTTACGCAGAGATTTGATTTCTTCGCGTCTAGAAGAGTCAGGACAGAATGGAGCAAAGATACCTAAAGATAAACTCTGGCTGCAGGAACCTTGCGAGACGAGCGTCTTCAGGTCAAAAGCAAATCCTGTAGCTGGCCTCGAGCGACCAAAAGCCTCTCCAACATGGTCATAGCGACCACCATTGCCGAGGGCCTTGCCATAGCCTTGAATATAAGCTGCAAATACAATGCCCGTGTGGTAGTGGTAACCTGGCATTTCACTTAAATCAAGATGAATATTTAGATGCGAAGTGTCCAATGAATGTATTGTGGTTTCTAGTTGATTAAGAGCATTAATAACAACCTCAGGAGCTCCATCTAGTGCTGCTTTAGCTGTTTCTAGTATCTCGATACCACCTGTTAGCTGCGGCAATTTATTGAACCACGCACTCAGCTGCTCATTTTCGATATTTTCTGAGATCCAAACAGCCAGCTCAGTTCTGGCCTTACGCTGCAATAAATCAAAAATCTCAGCTTCTAGATCAACACTTAAGTTTGCTTCTCCTATTAGTCCCCTAACGATATCAACATGGCCCAAATCGAGTGAGACATGCCCTATTTCAGCAACTGACAACGTGTTTAAAAAAAGTTCAATAATCTCAATGTCTGCCGAGATAGAGGACTCACCAAAAAGCTCAACCCCTACTGAAATAGGACTTCTTGACTCTAAAGGACCGCGGGGAAGAGTATGAAGGACCGTGCCAGCATAACAAAAGCGACCTGGAATGCTGAGGTTTAGGCTGTGAGCATCCATACGAGCGACTTGAGGAGTTATATCTGCACGAACGCCCATGAGCCGACCACTTAATTGATCGGTTAAACGGAACGTCATTAAATCAAGATCTTGGCCAGAGCCACTCAATAGTGATTCGGTAAATTCAACCATTGGAGGGATTACAAGGTCATAACCCCAGTTGTGATAGAGATCTATAATTTCTCGTCGCATTTTCTCGACGAGATGTGCCTGCTCAGGTAAGACTTCATCAATACCATCTGGAAGTAACCAGCGATCTACATTTGACACGAAAACCTCTTGGATTTAAGGAAAATTAATTCAGCGCAACAACCAAAGTAACACTATTCCGACACCCATACTAAATAGTCCAATCGATCGCAATGATCGCTCTTCCAAAATAGAAAGTACCTTCATCATTTCTTGCCAACGCCTTGGAGCGACAAACGGAAGAATTCCTTCAAACACAAGCATTAGCGCTATCGCTCGCCCTATATCTTCAACCACCTATATCTCCAATCCAGGTACATAAAAAAACCGGGTTTCCCCGGCTTTAGCATTCTAACAAAACCTCCGGCATTATGGAGAACTTTTTAACGCAGACTTATCGACAGGTTCTTCATGCCTTTTTTAATCTGATTTTTGCTGATTGAGGTATTTGAAAAAATCACTGTCTGGCTCTACTAACAAGATATCACCCTTATTGGAAAAAGCTGACTTGTAGGCATTCAGACTTCGCACAAAGGCATAGAACTCGGGATCTTCCTCATAAGCTTCAGCATAAATTTTTGCTGCCTCAGCATCTCCCTGACCTCGCAGCTGCTCCGCATCTCTGTAAGCATTCGCTAATTCAATTGTACGCTCTCGATCTGCTGATGCCCTGATCTTTTCAGCTTTCTCTTTACCGGTAGAACGTAACTCTTGCGCTTCCTTATTACGCTCCGCTGTCATTCGGCGATAAACTTGGTTGCTTACCTCTGGAGGAAGATCAATTCTCTTCACACGAACGTCGATGATTTCTATCCCAAGTTCATCCAAGACCGTATTATTCAGGGAATCAGTGATGTTTTTCATCAACATATCTCTCTCTCCAGAAACCACCTCACGAAGGGTTCGATTACCAAACTGGTTTCTTAAACCATCATTCACCCGCTTTGCTAGACGATTTACTGCAATTCTTTCACTTCCACCAGTCGCCTTGTAATAGGTCTCAACATCTGAGATTTTCCATTTCGCATAAGAATCAACTATTAGCCTTTTCTTCTCAATAGTAAAGAAACTCGCAGGTTGTGCGTCAACGGTTAAAATACGCGCATCGAAACGACGCACATTATCGATAAATGGAGCCTTTAAATGCCAGCCAGGTTTAATATCCGCTTGAACCATTTCCCCAAAACGAAGTGTCACGCCTCTCTCAACTTCGCTAATAACGTAGAGAGAACTCGAGGCCAACACAACGAGACCGCTTATGACTAAAATACTGATTTTTGACAACATGTTCATCGACGTCTCTCCGATTGAAGTTGATTGCTATTACGCTGGAGTTTTTCTATTACTTCATTCGCAACTCGGTCAATAAGTTGGTTATTATTTTCATTATTTCTAGATGGACCTGCGCTGCCCTGCTGAACCAATTTATCAAGAGGTAAATAGAGCATATTATTTCCGCCCTCCGTATCCATCAGCACCTTCGTGCTATCGGTCATAACCTGCTCAATTGCGTCTATGTAGAGGCGCTCTCGAGTCACTCCAGGCGCTTTCTGATACTCTTTGAGCAGCGCTGAAAATCGACTAGCTTCTCCAGAAGATTTCGAGACCACTTGAGACAAGTAACCTTGCGCCTCTTCGCGCAGTCGTTGGGCTTCACCTCTAGCCTCAGGGATGATTCCATTGGAATAGGCCTGCGCCTCGTTCACCAAACGCTCTAGATCCTCTCGAGCCTCAATAACGTCATCGTACGCCGCCTTGACTTCATTCGGCGGCCTTGCATCCTCGATATTTATTTTTACAATGTTGATACCGCTGGAATATAAATCTAAAAGATCCTGAAGCTTCTCTGTTGTGCCATCGGCAACCTGCAACCGTTCACTGGAAATTACTCCATCAAGGCCTGTGCTTCCAACGGTATGCCTCAGCGCACTGTCGGTTGCCTGTTGCAGGGTAATCTCGGGATCCTTAATACTCAGGATAAAATCCTTTGCCCCGCTAATGTTGTATTGCACCGACAAGGCTACCTCAACAATATTTTCATCTTGCGTTAACATCAAGCCACGAGTTGAATACTGCCGTTCCTCTGTCACTCCCACGATGAAAACTTTGTCAATCAAGCGAGGATTCCATTTAAGTCCAGAAGCCTCAATTGTTTCACTGTATTCACCAAGCCTGAGAACTACTGCATTTTCTTTTTCATCTACCTGATAGAATCCCATAAGCCCCCAAACTAGGACTAATCCCAAGAGAGCAGCGGGGAGAAGGCCCTTAATGCTTCCGCCGGGCTTCCCAATGCCGCCACCGCCCTTGCCGCCGAACATAGTCAATTTCTCTTTGAGCTTTTTCAACGCCTCATCGATATCTGGTGGGCCCTGATCGCCTCTGTTTCCACCCCAAGGGTCTTTCCCACCGCCAGGCTCATTCCAAGCCATATTTTTCTCCAATTTAGGTAATTACTTTTCAAGCCATTCCGTCTGCGGAATAACTTGGACATATTTTAGCACTAACTCAGGATATTGTGACTAAATCTTCAAATTTCAACCCAGAGATCTTTAAAATACGAAACAACTCACTCTCTGGTAACTTTATTTCTATTTCTATCTGACCCTCATTATCTATAACTTCCTTTATAACTGCATTGTGCCGGTAAAGAGTTGCCCTGAGAGCTCCGTGACTCGGCGTTAGTTTTAAATGGACGTGAAGAAGTTTGTTAGGCAATTTTTCAACCAGCGCCGATCGAACAAGATCTAAACCTTCGCCAGTGAGCGCAGAAACCCAAACGGCAACTGGATTTCCATCAGAATCTCTTTCAATTCTCGAACTTGATCCATCCATAAGGTCAATCTTGTTATAAACAAGCAAAGTCGGTAAATGAAAAGCATTTATTTCCTTGAGAACATCATTAACCCTTGAAATATTTGTGCTACGGTCCTCAGAGCTCGCATCGATAATATGTAAGAGAAGATCTGCAGAGGACGCCTCCTCGAGAGTTGCTCGAAAGGCGTCAACCAACCGATGAGGCAAATGACTAATGAACCCAACAGTATCAGCAAAAATTACAGATCCCAGATCATGCAAACTGACCCGGCGCATAGTAGGATCGAGCGTAGCAAAAAGCTGATCGGCGGCAAATACGTCCGCATTTGTTATTGCATTAAATAACGTAGATTTTCCTGCATTTGTGTATCCGACTAGTGAGACAGTCGGTGTATCAGATCGTCTTCGACTCCGACGACCCTGATCTCTTTGCTTACGAACTTTTTCTAGCCTTTTCTCAATAGATTTGATCCGGTCCCTAACCATTCTTCTGTCGGATTCAAGCTGAGTCTCGCCTGGACCACGCATCCCAATCCCACCCTTTTGGCGCTCCAGGTGGGTCCAACCCCGAACTAGACGTGATGACAAATGCTGAAGTTGTGCAAGCTCCACCTGCAGCTTTCCTTCGTGAGTCCTCGCCCTTTGAGCAAAAATATCTAGGATGAGCCCTGTTCTATCTAAAACTCTGCACTTCAGTTCTGACTCAAGATTTCTTTCCTGGCTGGGAGAAAGATTATGGTTAAATATAACCAATCCAGCGCGATGCTCGCTGACCTGTGTTTTAACCTCATCAAGTTTTCCTGTGCCAATAAAAAACTTCGCGCTGGGTGATTTTCTCGACCCAACTATAAATTCCACAGGGTCGCCACCAGCAGCTATTACTAGTTCTTCAAATTCTCTTGGATCTTCAGGCTCAGACTCACTATTTAGGTCTATATGCACCAGAATTGCAGTTTCACCAGACTCTGGACGCTCAAAAAATAAAGCCACTAGTTAGTTGCTTTCTTCGCCATAATTCCCTATTTCGTCAGTTGCTGAATCACTCTGCCCATCCCCAGTTGAGGGAAGGCGAACCGATCTGGAAGGCACAATTGTAGAGATTGCGTGCTTATAGACCATTTGACTGACATTATTTTTTAACAGAACAACGAACTGATCAAACGACTCTACCTGTCCTTGTAGCTTTATACCGTTTACGAGAAAAATAGAAACTGGAATTCTTTCTTTTCTAAGTGCATTTAGAAAAGGGTCTTGTAGATTATGCCCCTTAGACATAGGTAACTCTCCTTATCGAATAGTCCATGCATGCTGCAAGATGGCAGCAAAAAAATTTACGGATTGCGTTCCGAAGACAGATAAGAAATTCCTACCTGTGTTGGTAATATGGAGCTATATTCAAGTATTTTCAAGACCTGATCGCACAAATTTTGTGTATCGATGAACTTATTTTTATGATCAATGTAAATTTCGTTTAAATCCGACCATCCTCTCAACCAAGTCAACTGCCTCTTAGCCAGCTGGCGTGTAGCAAAAATCCCTTTATTTATTGCTTCCTCTAGGCATATATCACCGTCAAAATACTGCCATAGTTGGCGGTATCCTGCAGATCTCATAGCTGGGAGATCTTCAGTAAGATCATCTTTAAAGTGAAGAAGCTGGACCTCATCTACAAACCCATCAATTATCATTTGATGGAATCTTTCCTCAATACGGCTATGTAGCAATCGACGATCTTGAGGAATCAATGCGATCTGTGCAATATTATATTCATGGACAATCCCATTACCCTGCGATTTGGATTGTTGATCAGAAAGTGTCTCACCAGTTATATACAAGACCTCCAGTGCACGCTGGATGCGCTGTGAATGGTTAGGATGAATCTTAGATGCTGTCTGAGGGTCATGCCTTCTTAACTCGTCAAATAGGACTGGCCACCCCTCATCATCAGCTCTTTTTAATATACTCTTGCGAATCTCCGCATCTGCTGGAGGAAGTTCAGCCATCCCCTCAAGCAGTTTTTTAAAATATAACATTGTTCCACCCACTAGCAACGGCACCTTGCCTGCATTCGTAATGGAAACCATCTCCTCCTTAGCGTCTCGAATGAATTCTCCTACGCTATATGCCTCACTTGGCTCTCTTATGTTAATCAATTTGTGAGGATACTTTGCTAGAGTTTCGATATCAGGTTTGGCACTCCCTATGTCTAACTCTCTAAATATTTGTGCTGAATCGACACTAATAATTCCAACTGGGAATTGCTCGGCAAGCGCAATAGCTAGATCGGTTTTTCCGGAAGCTGTTGGCCCCATTATAAAAATAGCTGGAGGTTGATCAGTTGATTTCACTGCAAAGATCTCTATCGTCCCCTAAGAAATAACTTATCAAGTTCATCTAAAGTTAGCTGTGACCAGGTAGGTCGACCATGATTGCACTGGCTACTTCGCTCGGTAATTTCCATATCTCTCAATAGCGCATTCATTTCTGGTAGTGTTAATTTTCTATTGGCTCTCACTGACCCATGACATGCCATCGTGGATAGTATTTCATTTATATGCTCTCTAATTCGCTCAGAGCTACCATGCTCAATCAAATCAGCCAGTACATCTCTTACCAACCTCTCAACTTCCGAACCTTTCAAAATAGCTGGTATTTCCCTAATGATAATACTTTCACTGCCCGCCCTATCAATAACAAAGCCCAGTTGAGAGAAAACTGTTTTATCACTATCAATCAAATCTGCCTCGCAGTGACTTACAGCTATATTTTCTGGCACAAGGAGAGGTTGGGATACTAAACCTTGATCATCATATCCAGCCTTCATACGCTCATAGGTTATTCTTTCGTGAGCTGCATGCATATCAACGATAATAAGCCCTTGGCTATTCTCCGCCAAAATAAAAATACCCTTTAGTTGAGCAATCGCATAACCAAAAGGAGGGATTTCACTATCTTCTTGAGAATAAAAGTTGGATGTGTAAAGACTTTTGTATGCGCTGATGGGTACCTTTCCCTCTCGTACCTCACTTCTTGTCCAATCCTTCGATAATTCCGAATGCGTTTGAGACAGCGGCAACATATTTTGAGATGTGTCTTTGTCATTGAAAGACATCCCATCCATCCGATCTCCGAATTCAGCTTTGTTATTCTGAAGATGATCTCTAGGCCTATCAGCGGCGAGGGCTTTTCTCAACGTGCTTGTTACAAAACTATGTACACTACCGCTATCTCTGAAGCGGACCTCATGCTTCGTCGGGTGAACATTCACATCCACATCACTAGGCAGAATCTCCATAAACAATACGTATGCAGGATGACGTCCGTGATACAAAACGTCATGATAAGCTTGTCTAACTGCATGGGATACAACCTTATCTCGAATTGAACGGCCATTGACATAGAAATACTGCAAATCTGACTGGCTTCTTGAGAAAATAGGCAAACCAATCCATCCCCAAATCCTTATATGCGAATGATTATTATCAATGAACAATGCTTGCTCCATGAAGGCAGGGCCACAAACATTTGCTACTCTCTTCTCCTGTTCAACCTGGCCTATCGCAGGTCTTAAATTGAATTGAACTCGTTGGTTGTGCTTTAGACTAAATGCAACATCCATATGACTTAGGGCTAGTTTTTTTAGACTATCATCAATTCTCTTATATTCAGTATTCTCAGTTTTAAGAAATTTTCGCCGGGCAGGCGTATTAAAGAAAAGATCCCGCACCTCAACACTGGTCCCAACAGGATGCGGAGCAGGCTCAAGTGCTACAGACATGTCTCGCCCCTCACATGAAGCCTTCCAACCCGCATCATGGCCGTTATTAGACGTAAGCGCCAACCGAGAAACAGAAGCAATACTTGCAAGAGCCTCTCCTCGAAATCCTAAACTGGCAACGGACTCAAGGTCTTTTAAATCACCAATTTTACTCGTTGCATGCCTACTCAAAGCAAGTGGTAAATCAGCCCTAGAAATCCCAGAACCATCATCTCTTACTTTAATGAGCTTGATCCCGCCCTGCTCTACCTCAATATCAATATTTCTAGCTCCAGAGTCTAGGCTATTCTCACAAAGCTCTTTAAGAACAGATGAGGGTCTTTCAACCACTTCTCCAGCAGCTATTTGATTTGCCAATTGAGGGCTTAATATTTTAATACTTGCCATGAAAACAGGCCCTGGATGTTACAACGTCCATAATTTAAAACCTAACTTGGAGGAATTGAAAGTTTTTGTCCTATTCTAATTACCTTCGATGATAAGTTATTGAGACGAAGAATTTTAGTAACCGAAGTCCCATACTTGAGAGCGATTTCAGAGAGAGTATCTCCTCTGGAAACCGTATGAAATCTGACTAAATCATCAATATTAGAGGCTAAAGACGTTCCGACTGGCGGCCAATCAACATAATAACTATAAAGTCCATCGTAAATAGCTTGCGCCATTTTCTGCTGATATCTATCGCTATCTAGTAACTTAGCCTCTTTTGGGTTTGAGATAAACCCAGTTTCAATCAGCAAAGAGGGTATGTCAGGAGACTTTAAAACTAAGAAGGCTGCCTGCTCAACTTTCTTTTTATGAAGTCTCGCCACAGTCCCCATATTTTTGAGGACATAAGCTCCTGCATCTAAACTACTTCTGAGGGTAGCGCTCATCACTAAATCCACCAAGACATCACTCAACATCACATCTTGGTTATCAATATTCAGATCACTCGCTCCTCCAATAAGATCGTAACGATTTTCAGAAGATTCTAAGTAGCGAGCCGCTTCACTTGTCGCACCCTGCGTGGAAAGAGCATAGACAGAGGCACCGTAGGCTCGTGGATCAGGGAACCCATCCGCGTGGATCGATAGAAAGAAGTCAGCATTATTATCACGAGCTATAGCGGTACGCTTTCGATGATCGATATAGTAATCACCTGTCCGAACTAGGACACCATCAAAGTGTGGATTTTGATCAAATAATTTTTCAATTTTTTGAGCTATCTGGAGTACAATTTTCTTTTCTCTAAGGCGATTTGGGCCAGATGCCCCGGGATCCTTTCCCCCATGCCCAGCATCAATAGCAACAATAATTTTACGGTCAGTGCGCTCTAATATTTTTTCAACCGTTTTACTTATATTTTTCGACTCGAGTGTTAAATCAATAACGAGTCGATCTTTTGAATCTAAATTACCATTCAAAATAAAGCTTTTCGCTGTTACTTTATCTGTGAGGTCAAATACAATCCTCACATCACGCCCACTCCTCACTCCATATCGTATTTTTGAGATTGGTGTCTTAATGAGACTAGTTCGATCAAATGTCGTCTCTACAGTGGTATTAGCAACATCAATTACCAAGCGGTCCGGTTTCTCTAAGAAAATCAAAGAATGCCTAACGACCTCTGATAAATCAAAAACTACGCGAGTCCTATCTCCGGACTGTGATACCCTCAATGAATTAATTTCTGCCGAGGTCGCATAAATTGATAGCAAATAGAACAGCAGAGCCGTCATTGTGCGGAAAAGGCTTAAAGAGAAAAAATATTGCATTTGATTTCTAAAACTCAAACATTCATCCCATTATTTTTTGCAAAAGACAGATAATACCTTTGCCATTAGTTGAATGAGCCGAAACAATAATCTGGCGGCCCAAATCTTTATGATTAATTTTTATTCTAATATCAACAGTATTTAGATAACCTGAGCCTCGTTCGGGCCACTCTATCAGACAAAGGGAAGCATCCGAAAGGTAATCTGAAAATCCAATATAATCGAGTTCTTCCGGATCAATTACCCGATATAAATCAAAGTGATAAACGTTGCCGCATTCCAGATTATAGGGCTCTACCAAAGTATAGGTAGGACTTTTGACTGGTCCTTTATGACCTAGATAATGGAGCAATCCTCGACTCAACGTGGTTTTACCTGCTCCAAGATCACCTTCAAGGGTAATCGTTGTATGTGGCCGAATTGCTTGCCCTAAACTAGCTCCGAAGGCTACCATTTCCACTTCGCCAACAACGTCAAGTATCAAAGGATCCCCCAGATCGCGTTCAGGCATTAAGAAAACTCTTGTCTTTGAGGATTTAGTAGCTCCCTCAGGTGATCAAATACCTCCGTAGCCACAAGACCTTTTCGGCCACTTAGTTCGGCAGCACGATCGGCTGCAAAAGAATGAAGACAAACGCCTAGTTCAGACGCTGCTTGCAGATCCATTCCCTGAGCAATGAGTCCACCTATAATTCCGCTAAGAATATCTCCCATACCCGCGGTAGCCATTCCACTATTCCCATAAGGACAAATTTTATAGGGGTCCTCAAGTGAAGAGGAAATAAGTGTTCCAGGACCTTTCAAAATAATCGTAGCTTTATACTTTTCCTGTAGGCGAAGCACTGCTGAAAAGCGGTCAGATTCCACCTCAGCTGGCGTAATCCCTAGCAGCCTAGCGGCTTCTCCTGAATGAGGTGTAATTACCCAGGATCTGTGGGAAAAATCTGTCACGACTCTTCCGTCAGCTATTATATTTAAAGCATCTGCATCCACCACCAAGGGCAGATTAGTAGCCATGGCTTTCTGTAACATCTGCTCTGACCAAGAGGACCGTCCTAATCCTGGACCAACTACTAAGACCGTTGGCTTCTCGAGCAATGGCTCTAATTGTTGGCCGGACACTACACCACAAGCCATTATTTCAGGCTGCCTAACCAAACAGGCTGAAACATGTTCAGGTCTTGTTGCTAGGCTGCTTAGACCCGAACCTATTTTTAAACTAGCTTGTGCGGCGAGTAGAGAGGCGCCTCCTGTCCCCAGATCTCCGCCGATGGTCATGCAATGTCCGCGCTGATATTTGTGCACGCTCGAATCGGAATCAGGCATTAATTCCAATAGATTTTCTAGCGACATTAGTTCGGCTGATGGACTTTTCTTCTGAAGCACACTCTCAGGTATATCGAGCGAATCAAAAATGATATTTCCTGAAAATTCAGGCCCTCTTCCAGTGAACAATCCCTGCTTTGCTCCTATATACGTAACTGTGAGATCAGCCTTTATAGCTGAAGTTGAGACAGCGCCGGTATTACTGCACACACCGGAGGGGATATCTATAGATAGTATAGGAAGAAATGAGCCATTTATGCACTCAATGGCTTGTGCAAAGCTATTTTTTAGATCACCTTTAAATCCCGTGCCTATCAATCCATCTACAATGAACCCTTCCGAAAGATCACATGATGAACTAAATTCAAGGAACTCGGCAGACCCTTCAATACACAAAGATCGTGCTTTTCGAGTGGCCTCTGACATTCTTTGTACTTCTCCAAACTCATATATATGGACTGGAATGTTCTTTGCTGCAGCCATAGCGGCCACAACATATCCGTCACCCCCATTATTTCCATCACCACAGAACACATGTAAGAGGTTAGGCGCACCATAGTTCTCTAATAATTCATTCAGAGCGCTTTCCCCAGCTTTCTGCATTAAATCAAAAGATGTGATCTTCATAGCATGAATTGCTAAATCATCGAGTTCACGAACAGTTTTTGCCTCAAATAATGAGTTGTGTGGAAATTTTTGCGACACGAGAAAGATATCCCAGTAAAATTAGAGAGGAGTATAAGACAGATTAGACCAGAAACCATGCATGAAATCGAAACTGGAACAGATAAACTTCAGAAATTGGCTAAAAAAATTAAGTCTTGGGGTGCTTCGTATGGTTTCCAACAAGTCTCAATAGTGGAGCCAGATCTTACCCAAGCTTCAGACCACCTGCACGATTGGTTATCAAAGGGTTTTCAAGGTTCGATGCACTGGATGTCTGAGCACAAAGATAAACGGTATGTAGTGAGTAAATTAGTCGATCATACTGTCCGAGTGATCTCAGTGCGAATGGATTATTTGGCTGACGATAACATGATTGCTGTGCTTAAGAACGATCAAAAAGCCTATATCTCCCGGTATGCCTTAGGTCGAGATTATCATAAGGTCATAAGACATCGTCTTGCTGACCTTGTTAAAAAAATTGAAGGCGAATTACCCGAGCTCAGTTTATCCCAACGGCCATTTGTTGATAGCGCTCCAGTGATGGAAAAACCGATTGCAGAGCAAGCAGGGTTGGGTTGGATTGGAAAAAACACTCTACTTTTAAATGAGAGCGCTGGATCTTGGTTTTTCCTTGGCGAAATATATACATCTCTAAAACTTCCTGTGGATTCTTCCCATCAAGAAAACAAATGTGGGAATTGTCGTGCATGTCTGACAGTATGTCCCACCAATGCTTTTCCAGAGCCCTATGTGCTAGATGCTCGCAGATGTATTTCTTACCTAACGATAGAAAGTAAGGATGCCATTCCTGTTGAGCTGCGTCCACTTATGGGTAATCGTGTTTTTGGCTGCGATGACTGTCAAATTCGCTGTCCTTGGAATCGATTCTCTTCTCCAACAAAAGAAGATGACTTTTCTCCCAGGAATAATTTGGATAACACATCTCTTGTCTCTCTTTTTAATTGGGAGCGCTCGGAGTTTTTAGATAAAACTGAAGGCTCACCCATAAGACGTATAGGACATGAGCGTTGGTTGAGGAATATTGCCGTTGGTTTGGGAAATGCCTCAGGCTCCCAGGAGATTCTTAATCAGTTAATAAAAAAAAGAAATCATCCATCCGAGCTAGTGAGGGAACATGTCAATTGGGCCATAGAAAGACAAAAAGAAAAACTTAACATTGCATAAATACCTCTCGGTAATATGCTAACTCGGCAATAGAGTCATAAATATCATCCATCGCCAAGTGATTTCCCTTTTTAGAGAATCCACCCTCAAGATCTGGACGCCATCTCCTAATGAGCTCTTTAATAGTACTAACATCAAGATTTCTATAATGAAAAAATGATGCCAAATCGGGCATATATTTGACTAAAAATCTTCTATCTTGACCAATGGAATTTCCACACATAGGGGAGCTTCCCTCTGGCACCCACTTTTTAAGAAAATCCAGCGTTTGATTCATAGCCTCTTTTTCCGTTAGGACACTACTCCGAACTCGATCAGTTAGCCCTGAGCGACCGTGCTGAACTGTATTCCACTCATCCATAGAATCTAACAGAGTATTTGACTGATTGATGACAAGAGACGGACCTTCGTCCAATACGCTAAGATTTGGGTCTGTTACCACAGTAGCAACCTCAATAATTCTATCTGAATCAGGATCTAATCCTGTCATTTCGAGATCAATCCAAATTAAGTTGAGCGTATTTATTCTGTTCATAGCAGGTATATTCTCAGTCTATCTTTGCATTCAACATTCATACTAATGTTACTCAGGGCGCTAATGCTATATCCTTGCAGAGGTTATCACCATGATTAACTTAAAATAATGATGTATTTCAATTTTAATCGACACTAGCATCTAAACATGAGTAAACGCAAACTCAGTAATCTTCAAAAATCTAGAATTCGGGCTGTCCAAGAGCAACGCTTGGAGCGAGCGAAAGATGGGAATTCAATAACCATTCATAAAATTGATAATGTGGATGATCTCGGTCCAGAAATATCAGGAACAGTTGTATCAAACTTTGGCACACAAGTAGATGTTGAGGCCAATGACGGCGATTTAAATGGCAAAATAATACGATGCCACATGCGATCTAATTTAGATCCGTTGGTCACTGGAGACAAAGTCATTTGGCGGTTTGGTGAACCATACGGGGTAGTAGTAGCACGAATAGATCGCTACTCTGAGCTTATCAGGCCAGATGCCTATGGGAAATTGCGCCCAGTAGCTGCAAATGTCGATGTGATAGCAATTGTATTCTCTCCAAAACCAACCGCATTTAGCAATTTAATAGATCGTTACCTCGTAGCGGCCGAAGCTCAAAATATACAACCCATTTTAATCCTTAATAAAACAGACCTTGATACTGAAAATGAATTTTCAAGTATCAATCAACTCGTCCATGACTATAAATCTATTGGCTATGACGTTCTTAGCGTAAGTGCTAAGACAGCGGATGGATTTGAAAGCCTGGAAGATTATTTGTGTAATAAAACTGCTATATTTGTTGGACAATCCGGGGTGGGTAAATCATCACTTATCAACCGCCTTCAGCCTCAAGCAAATGCGGTGGTAGGCTCACTATCGATCGGTAAAGAGAAAGGTACGCATACAACGACAGTATCCCGACTATTTCACTTTGCTCATGGTGGTGTCCTTATTGATTCTCCGGGTATTAGAGAGTTCTCTTTGACGCATCTTACTCAAGAACAAGTGATCAATAGCTTTATTGATTTTAGACCCTATCTGGGTCGTTGCAAATTTAGGGATTGTCTCCACAAAAGTGAGCCTGGTTGCAGTCTGTTAGATGCCATTAGTCAGAAAAAAATACTTCAATCAAGATTTGATAATTATCATCAGATAATAATGTCTCAAGAATCGGAGCGGCGTTAGTTTTCTCAGAGAGTTGCACCAAAGTTAGCTAACTTAAATATTTCAAGGAAACAAATGTGATCGATAAAATAACTCATCTTATAGAGCCAAAAAATCTGGAAGCTTTTATTGGGAGAGATGATATCGTCATTATTGACCTATGTAATCCCATGCTCTACCAAAAACGTCATGTTCCAGGGGCTATCTATCTTAATAGATCAAATTTAATATCTAATACTCCGCCAGCTACGGGCAAGCACCCAAGTTTTACAGAAATAAAGCATCTGGTTGAGCAACTGGGCATTAGCAATAACAAACATACGGTTATCTATGACGATGAAGGCGGAGGATGGGCTGGAAGACTTGCATGGATCCTAGATCTAATAGGCGTCAGTTCGTGGTCATATTTAAATGGTGGAATTGTGGCTTGGATTAATGAAGGTCATCCAACAGAAGACATTGCGAATCAACCAACTCCTCGTGAAGTCGACATCGGTAATGATTTCCTGAATCCAAATGTAGTTATCTCAATGGATCAAATATTGGATAACCTGGGATCAGGCATATTTACTATTTGGGACGCAAGAAGTTCTCAAGAGTTCTCGGGTGAGCGCATTATCTCAGCGCGGGGAGGCCATATTCCAGGAGCTATTAATTTAGAGTGGACAGAGCTCATCGATCAAAATAAAAATCTTCGTATTCGTGATGATGCTCAACAAATACTCGATAATGTAGGTTTAAGTTGCAGTAAAACAATAATTACCCATTGCCAGACTCACCATCGCTCGAGTTTCACTTACATGGTGGCTCGGATTTTAGGTTATGAGAGTATAATTGGGTACGATGGGTCCTGGTCCGAATGGGGAAATCTTGATCATACGCCGGTAGAATTTGGCCTCTAAAAAGACCAATCTAAAAATAATCTCATACAACAGAGTAACTTGTTAATGAACCATAAAGCAGAAATATTCGTGGCTATACAACGGGTCATGCCAAAGCATCTTCTGTCCCGATTAATTGGGAGACTCGCTGAATCGAAAATAATTTGGCTAAAAAATTTCTTAATTACAAGAGCTATAAGGGATTTTGACATAAATATGGATGAAGCAACATTTAATGATCAAAATAGCTACAGAAGTTTTAATGATTTTTTTACGCGGTCACTGAAGGAGCATGCCAGACCAATTGCTGAGGGGAGTAAATCAATCTGTTCGCCCGCAGATGGTGTTATAAGTCAAGCAGGTTCGATAAACAACAATCGTATCATTCAAGCGAAAGGCGTAGACTATTCCATCAGCCGTTTGTTAGGAGACTCCTCAATATCGAAAAAATTTAATGATGGCCGCTTTGCAACAATTTACTTGTCACCAAAAGATTATCACAGAGTTCATATCCCTACTTCAGGTCAATTAATCAAAACTCGTTATATTCCGGGAGAGCTCTTTTCAGTCAACGCATTAACCGCAGAGGGTCTTGAGGGATTGTTTACCAAAAACGAAAGACTGATTTGTCAATTTAAATCTGAATCTATCGGCGATTTTATCGTAGTCTTGGTTGGAGCCATGCTGGTAGCAGGTATTGAAACCGTTTGGAGTGGTCTAGAGATCCCAGGAAAGGGTTCAGTGAGGGAGTCTGACTATTCAGAGCAGCAGCTACTATTTGAAAAAGGTGACGAAATAGGAAAATTTAGATTTGGTTCCACAGCTATAGTGCTTTTTGAAAAAGATAAGGTATCCCAGATGACTGGTAACCAGCCACAGCAAACTGTAAGAATGGGGGAAGAAATAGCTCAAGTGTTGTAATGCTATATTTCTCTAGCGTTGTGAATATTGATGAACTGCATCGACAAAAGCCTTGACGTTATTGGGGTCAATATCAGGCGTAATCCCGTGGCCCAAGTTGAATATGTGCCCTACTCCAGTTCCGTAAGATTGAAGAATAGATTTAACTTGATATTCGATGGAACTTTGATCAGATCTTAACACCGCCGGATCCATATTACCTTGCAAAGCTACCCTGTCGCCAACCCTGCGCCTTGCAGATCCAATGTCAGTAGTCCAATCCAGACCGATCCCATCGCAGCCGGTATCGGCAAGCAATTCCAACCATTGCCCTCCACCCTTTGTAAATAAAATTACAGGTACATCTCTTCCCTCTGAATGCCTTACTAAACCATTAACAATCTTTTCCATGTAAGCCAAAGAAAACTCAGCATATGCATCATGGCTTAACACTCCGCCCCACGTATCAAAAATTTGTACAGCCTGAGCACCACTAGAAATTTGTGCATTCAAATAATTTATGACTGACAGCGCTAGTTTGTCAAGAAGCTGATGAAGAGACTCTGGCTGTTTGTAAAGCATCATTTTTATATTAGGGAAATCGCGGCTACTCTGTCCCTCAATCATATAAGTTGCCAAAGTCCAAGGACTACCTGAAAAACCAATGAGCGGTACTCGTCCATTTAGCTCACGACGAATCAGGCTCACTGCATCGGTCACATATTTCAAATCTCTCTTTGTATCAACAATATTAAGGTCATTAATATCAGTTTCTGTTCTTAATGGTTTATGGAATTTCGGACCTTCGCCTTCGACAAAATACAAGCCTAAACCCATCGCATCTGGAATAGTTAAGATATCTGAGAAAAGAATCGCCGCGTCAAAGTTAAATCTATCTATAGGCTGGAGTGCTACTTCACATGCTAAATCAGTATTTTTGCACAAACTCATAAAGTCACCCGCTTGATTTCGAATCTTTCGATATTCAGGAAGGTAACGACCTGCTTGCCGCATCATCCAAACAGGAGTTCTGTCTACCGGTTGCCGCGCAAGAGCTCTTAAAAAACGATCATTTTTTAGTTCTGTCATAGGTTTTGCAAGATGTTTTAATAGTTATTTAATAGACATCGCGAAGGTAGCGTTTTTCACGCTTGAGATTATTCACATATTCTCTTGCTTGGTCAGCGGTTAAATTTCCCCACTTGGACGCTATATCACACAGAGCTTGATCAACATCTTTGGCCATTCTTGTCGCATCACCGCATACATAAAAATAGCCTCCATTCTGCAACCACTCAAACAGATCTTCTCCATGCTCAGACATCTTATGTTGGACATAAATTTTTTCATCTTGATCACGAGAAAATGCCAGATCAAGACGAGAGAGCACACCTGAATCTTTTAAAGCAGCCAACTCTTCCTCATAAATATAATCTGACGATCGGGTTTGATCTCCAAAGAACAACCAGTTTTTCCCTTCAGCACCAATACAATGTCGCTCTTCTAGAAATGCTCTGAATGGGGCTATGCCAGTACCAGGCCCAACCATAATCATAGGTGAATCATTATTGTCAGGAATTCTGAATGCTTTATTTGGAGATACAAAAATTCCGACTTTTTCGTCTACATCAACTCTATCAGCTAGGAATGTGGAACAGACACCCAAATGTTCACGCTCATTACTGTTCCAACGAACAGAAGCTACAGTCAAATGAACTGAGCCAACATGTTTCTTTGGACTTGATGAAATTGAGTATGCTCTATGCTGAAGTGGCTTTAATAATCCAACAAATTCACTACCAGTAAACTTAATGTCTTGATTCAAATTTAACAAATCTAGTACGTCTTTGGTCCAGAGATAATCGGCTAAGGCCTGTTTATCTCCATTATTTAAAACGTGAGACAACAAATCATCACCTGCCTGAACTTCTATGGCGGCGATAAAGTTTCTTGAGGGAGTAGATATTTCATATTTATATTTTAGAAGATCAGCAAGTGTCTTATCTTCTCCAACCAATACTAACTCTGATGAGAGATTGAGTCGCAGTAAAATACTTTTGACCAGTTCGTCATCATTTATTGGCATTATATTTAGCGCATCACCTGTATCGTAGGTAATGCCACTATCACCTAAATCAATTTCAAAGTGTCGAATCTCTTTTAACGACTGTTCACCTGACAGTAACTTATTAACCCTTAAAGTTGCTGGATAAGGATTCTTTCGATTCCAAATGGATTTCACATTGGCCAGCTTTTCATCAGTCACTACTATTGGTTTTGACTTTCCATCATTTGTCAAAGGAATTGTTTTATTAATCCAATCACTGGCAATATCCTCATAATCAACATCACAGTCAAGGCGATCAACCAACCTATGCGCTCCTAGTTGTTCCAATCTCATGTCTATGAGCTTTCCAGCCTGACAGAATTCGTCATAACCGGTATCTCCAAGCCCTAGAACACCAAATTTCATATCTGACAATCTTGGCATGCTTGAGCTATTCAGAGATTCCCAAAACAAACTGGCATTATCAGGCATCTCCCCTTCTCCGTACGTCGCGATTGTGATTATCACATTTTTCATGGAGGAGAATGTATCCATAGATATATCATCTAGGCCTTGAACATTAGCTTGAAAACCTTGGGCCCTAGCGACTGCGGCAGCATCCATAGCTAACCCCTCAGCATTTCCAGTTTGAGTACCAAATAGGATATCTACAATAGGAGTTACATCAGATTGATGAGCAGTTAAAGCGCCACTCTTAGAGGTAGCCAGGGCCTTTGCCGATTGCATACCCGCCAAGAAACCTTTCAACCAGGACTTTTGATCTCCAGTATAGGGGGCATCTTCAGGTATAAAAGGTAGCTTCATGATAGACCTTCTATTTTAACTAGCATTTGGTAGCATCTCACTTAGGGCGTTAAAAGCAAATAACTCCTCGAAACTTGGAATCGTTCCAAGTGCGGCTCTGTTTTTACTTCCTTGATAAAGAATCCAACCATAAGTGGCAAGACTATCCATAGATAGTATATTTCTAAGATTCAAAGCCTCCTTAAAGTCCGCTAGCCTTTTTACTGCAATCATAGCTGCTAACTCTGACGCACTATATGCTGAAATAGCCTCACGTGCATGCCTAAGCAAACCATTCATTAAAGAGAAGTCCTCAGTCAAAATCAGATTTCGGGTTACTTTTACGACATCGGGATCATCAACTAATGCGTCAGATGAAAATCGCTTTAAGGCAATTTTTTGAGCTACATCCAAAACAGCATAGGTATTTAGTAGTTTATACATTTCATCACCATCTACTGTTTGAGGATCAGGCACTACTCCTTTAAGAATTGGCTTGCCTGCTCGCCATGCTTTCTTGAGCTTATTTACTTGATAGCCCGCCAAGGCACTAGCTAATTCCTCAAGGAGTTCCTTGCGACTTTTTGTCTTCAAAATCGCCTGGGAATCTTGATATTGAAGAAGTGCAATGGGCGTTATGAATGCAAAATTTTTCTTTTCAAGATCCCAATTTTCAAGTAACCAGCGCGCTTTTTGTGAGCCTGTTGCCTCGAGATGCCACTGCAGCATAGCAACTATAGCCTCAGCGTGAATTCGCGACTCTTCATTATCTTCAGATAGATAAGACAAAATCACGGAATCGTGACTGACACTTCCACTAAAAGTTCTAGTTGGATCATATTGATAGGCAAAACCACCAGACATGCCATTACCAAATCCTTTAGAAAAATCTCCTAAATTCAAAATCGATCCATTAGTCATGTACTCAGCACAAAAATCACCAACACCTTCGACAACCGCGCTTGCACCTGAATTACGCACTGCAAAACGGTCCCCAGCCTGGCCTTCTACGAAAAGCCGGCCGCCAGTGGCGCCAAACAAAGCAAAGTTGCCTACCAAGACGTTCGTCCCAGACTGAGATTTATGACCAGACGGGCTCTTGATTATTATTTGTCCACCACAAGCTGTTTTACCAACGCCATCATTACATGTTCCAGTATGCTCCAGACGCATTCCATCATTACAAAACGCTCCAAAGGACTGACCGCCAGTTCCATGAGTCATTATACGTATAGAGTCAGCTCGCAAGAAGCGTCTGCCTCTCTGATCTTTAAGAACTGATGGCAATAATTCACTAACAAATTGATAATTGAGCATGCGCTCGATATCTATCGCCAACTGTCCTCCAACACTTTTATTACAATTATTTAACTTTTGACTCCTTACTATCTCTACATGGTTCTGTTTTTCCTCAATTAAAGAGGCCTTCACTGTCTCGAGAAATTCATCATCAACAGCATAGTCTCGTTCCATATAAATAGGGTGATGGACTTTTTTCTCTTCAACGACAGTGAGCATCGCTCGTAAATCGAGTTGGCCAACAGAGGAAGGATGGTCTAGCAAGTGGAGTAAATCACATCGGCCTCGAGCTTCGCGTAATGATCGTAATCCCAGTTGGGCTAATATCTCCCTTACCTCATGAGCGATATTTAGTAAATATTGACCCAACGCTCGCGGATCACCATCGAAAACTTCTGGATTGGTGGTAAGTCCAGCTGGACATTTAATATTGCAGTTTTTCGCCATGACGCACTTCAGCATCATCAACGCAGTAGTACCAAATTCAAAGCTATCTCCACCCATGAGTGCTGATTTCACAACATCAGAACCTGTCTGGTGTGCACCCGAGCATCTCAAAATAACTTTTCCACGCAACCCGTTTACACTCAGAGCCTGATGAACTTCCGCAATCCCAATTTCTGCAGCTCGGCCAGTATATTTAAGAGATGTTACAGAGGCAGCACCCGTCCCTCCTGTATTGCCAGCTATATTGATTACATCAGCACCAGCTTTTGCCACGCCTACCGCAATCGTTCCAATTCCATCCGATGAGACAAGCTTAACAATCACACGAACTCTGGCTGCCTTTGCATCGTGAATTAGTTGAGCTAAATCTTCTATCGAATAGGTATCGTGGTGTGGTGGTGGAGATATTAATTCTACTCCAGGAACACCTCCCCTGGCTGCCGCGATCTCCACATTGACTTTTGGAGCTGGGAGCTGCCCACCCTCACCAGGCTTGGCGCCTTGACCAATTTTGATTTCAATTTCTTGTAACATTGGATCAGCTAAGTAGCCGGCCCACACACCAAACCGCCCCGAAGCAAACTGCTTAATTCTGGAGGCTCGAATGGTGCCATATCTTGAAAAATGCTCGCCACCCTCACCGCAATTCGACATGCCTCCCACCATATTAGTACCATGAGCAACAGCTTCATGCGCTGTGGCAACAAGCGCTCCATGGCTCATGGCGCCGGAGGCTAATAAGGGAGTTATTTCTCTTGCAGGTTGAACATCTGAGAGATCGATACTTGGTACAGCTCCAAATAGTCGACGAAGGTAGTCTTCAGCAGTTCCAGAAACTTCTAATTTCAAGGACTCACACTCTATTTCACTCCTAACAATATCAACTCCGAAACGAGTAGTAAACGACTCCTCCAAAGCTCCTAATCTGTCATCTTGTCCACCAGATGGTCCATTCAGCGTTAATGAGTATAGATTCAAACCAATTTTTTTACACTCCAATCCACGGATCAAAAACTGATTATTACCTGCCCGATTAAAGAGCATCATCTCACGCTGAAAGTCCTCAGTTGTAGCACAAAAACTCACATCTGCTGGGAATGCAAGGACATCACGCAATGCTGCGGGTCGCTTCGATCTTTCATCTGACAGAGTACGAGAGAATTCTCGATAGCCAGGAGTTATTACGAAATCATCAATCTGCTTTGGATCTAACATATCAAAACTGGTATTCGTATATCCCTCTTCACTGATTCCAAAGGCACCTTCCATTCGATTGAGAGTCAGAAGTCTGAGAGAGTCATTAGTGTCAGAATCCTCTTTTTTGTTAAATGCAATTTTCTCTTCAGTTAAGTCTACAAATCCTCTTACGGCTGCAACGCCATAGGAGTGACCGGCACCCTCAGCTCTCTCTTTAAACAATCCCAACATAGGGATGTCAGATTCTTCTTGGCACTCCAGAGCTCGTTGATGCCAATCTGCGTGAGCTTGAGCTACCTCGGCAAAACCGACACCACCTACTGGTGATTTCATATTTGGAAAGTACCTACGAAAGATGCGGTCATTTGTATTTAAGAAATTGGGTTCAAAGAATTCGCCACCAGAGTAACTCTCTACTGTACATAAGCCGACCTTGCCCATCGTTTTCATAAGAGCTTTTTCAGCCGCTTTAGTAAATTTCTGATATGCACCAACAGGATCATCTACAAACTTTTCGTCCGCTCGCATTTGAACTCCCAATGGATAGACTGCAGCAGCTCCAAATCCTAGCGCACAAGCCACATGGTGTGACGAACAAATCTGCCCACTCTCAACGATCAAAGAAACTCTTAGTCTCAATCCCGTCTCGATAAGTCTTTGATTAACTGCCGAAACAATCAGCGTCATTGATATTGAGGCGCAATTTCTGGACACCTCACGATCGCTGAGAATTGCAACTCCACCACTTACGCGAGCAAATTTCTCAACCTCATCACAAGTTCGGTCTATTCCAGCAATAAGAGCCCTTTCATTAGAAACCATATCGCCATAAACAGGTTTAAACAGCGTATTGAAAAAAGCTGCAGGAACTTCTTTCTGATTCCGAATTTTCAACATCTGAGAATAGCTCAATATCGGTGATTGGATCACTATCTGTCGACTCTTTTGGAGACCAATATTAGGTTTAGCACCGAGAGCAACCCTTAATGTCATCCCCTCCGCTTCACGAATTGAATCGAGCGGTGGGTTGGTAACTTGTGCAAAGCGCTGGGAGAAGTATTTAGCGACCCCCCCTTCATTGTCAGATAGTGCGTTAATAGCATTCCCATAGCCCATAGCGGAGACTTTTTCAGTTCCTGTTGCTAGCATGGGATCAATCATAAAGCGAAAACATTCTTGGTTTTGAGAGTATGCTACGTAACGTCCCGATAAAGAAAGATCCCCCGAATAAATCTCGTTGTCGAGAGCTTGATCTTTGAAGTCACCCCCAAGATCATCAATTCTAACACGAGCTTCTTTAACCAGGCTTTTATAATCTCGCTGCTGGGCGAGTCGTTTCAAAGCTTCGGATGTATTGTAAGAGCGCTTTTCTTTATGGTCATAATAAAGCATACCGCCGGCTTCTATCCTGCCACGGCTGATCACACTATCGTCTCCAAAATCTATTTGACCCGCCTCTGACATAACCGCCAAATATTCACTGGTCTCCACTGTTCTCAAAGGTCGCAAGCCCAGCCTGTCCAAGCGCGCACCAATAGTAGATCCATCTCCAAAAATAAGTGCAGCAGGCCCATCGTTTTTTTCCTCATAAAGGGAAAAATACTCAAGCATAGATTTGACATCAGGCGAGAGGGTATCGTCGTTTTCCCAAGCTGGGGGCATCATGGACACAACAGCCGTTACAAGGTCAAGACCATCATCTAAAACGCGAGATGAGAGTGTTTGATCTAAACGGCAGCTATCTGACTGTCCCTTGGGAGCGATGATATTATTCTCTCTGGCTCTTGCGATAGCGGCCTCTGACAGCCTATTCTTTTTATCGGTATTTAACTCTCCATTATGAGCCATCAAACGAAATGGTTGCGCCATTGAAGGATGTGGATCTGTATTGGTGGAGAATCGAGTATGAAAATACAAGGTGTTCACACTATGGCTAGAGTCATTTAGATCTTTAAAGTAAGGGATAATTTCATTGGAATTCAATCGTCCTTTCAAAACTTGCGTTTGGGAGGACATGGATAGGGGGTATAATCCATCAAGCTCCACGTCGGTGTATGCTTGAGATTCAATCGCTAGAAGGACGGAGTAGATCAGTTTTTCAAATTTAACGCCCGAGATTCCCATAGGGGCTAAAAAGATCCATTGAGTAATTGGCAGTTGCAAATCAATTGCTGCAGATCGCAGAACTCCGTTATCAACTGCAATATCTCTTTCAGCCAAGATTTTTAGACCGCTATCAGCGAGCGATGAAGCAATTAATTGGCATGCCTTATCACGTTGTTCTTGCCTATTTGGCATAAAAAAGTTTCCAACGCCAAACTGGCCCGCTTTAAGATCTGTGTTTGTTATTTTCTGAAAAAATTCAATAGACAGATCTACGGAAACTCCCGCTCCATCACCCACTCCTTCAGCAGACATACCTCCTCTGTGGGGAACAGAGCATAAGGCCTCATGACCCTTTTCAAGAAGTTTGTGAGTCTGGACGCCATCTTTTCGGGTAATAAAACCCACCCCGCAGCTGCTTTTTTCGCGTGCGGTATCATGTAGCCCAAACACTGTTTCATTCCTTTTAAGCATAATTTTCCAATAACATCGACTTTTTAAAAGCCCGAAAGTTTGATCTGAATTTTCCCGGAGGGGCGCGTAGTCTACACTCAGACAGCTGTCCGGACAATCTAAGATACGCAGGCTCGATAGTTTTTAGCTTACTTTTAAGATAGGCTTTATCCGAAATAATAATACAAATCAAATAGAACAAATAAACTGAAACGTAGCTCTCACAAAAGTTTTTCAGCTATTCATGGCTTGCATGCATTTTCTAGTGTAGAGTCCAAGGAAAGCTCAGAAAATTTATCGTCAATTAACGCTTTTCCCAATCGTTCCAAAAGCACCAATCGAAGTCGGCCATTTTGCACCTTTTTATCTCGCCACATTAACTTTTTAAAATCAGATGGCATCATCTCCTTTGGCGGTTTGGTTGATAGATCAAAAAAAGCAAGCAAATTTTCAACTCGATCGATATTCCCTTTTGCCAGATAGCCCTCTTTTAAAGAGACAGACATCGCCATCAGCATTCCTGCTGAGATAGCTTCTCCATGCAAATATCCTCGATAATTTTGGAACGTTTCGATAGCGTGTCCGAAGGTGTGTCCGAGATTAAGTATGCCTCTGATACCCATCTCTGTCTCATCAGCAGAAACAATTTTAGATTTAGTAGCGCATGAGCGTTCAATCGCTGTAATCAAGGTTGATTTATCCCTCTCTAATAAGCGAGTTCTATTGGATTCAATCCAATCAAAAAAATCGACATCAGCTATTAGGCCATATTTAATAATTTCAGCCATCCCTGAGGAAAACTGTCTATCCGATAATGTGCCCAACACATCCACATCTATCAAAACTGCGGCTGGTTGGTGAAAGGATCCCAACATATTTTTCCCAAGCAAATGATTCACACCAGTTTTACCGCCTACCGAGGAATCTACTTGGGCTAGCAGGGTGGTGGGAATTTGAATAAACGGGACACCTCTCTGATAACACGACGCAGCAAATCCTGTCATATCTCCAATAACGCCGCCTCCCAAAGCAATCAAAGTAGTTTTGCGATCATGATTTTCCTCAAGCAGTTTATTAAAAATAAGATTTAAGTATTCAAGATTTTTGAACTGCTCTCCATCTGGCAGAATCATGATATCTATACTTTTGTTTTTCACACGAGCTTTAATAGTCTCCAGATATAAGGGCGCAATTAATTCGTTTGTAACAATTAAAGCTTTATCACCATGAATGTAACTCTCCAAATCAAATTGGCTAAGATTCCCTGCCCCTATGCAAATAGGATAACTTCTATCTCCCAAGTCAACATGCAGAGTCTCCACTTTTGTCTTTTCAACCATTTCTAGAATGCCTTATTAATATTTTGACAAGAGTTGAGTAGCTATAAACCAATCAAAAATTTAAGATTTAAAAGATTTTTATACTAGTTTCTACAACTCAACTCCAAATGATCTAGTTCTCGCGCAAGCTCATCAACAACCTTTTGAACCTGCGTGCTCGACGAGGAAAAGATCACATCTGCAATTTGGCGATAAAGAGGATCACGTTCGTCAAATAGCCTATTGACTGCTTGCTGCCGGTCCTCAACTTGGAGAAGAGGTCTTTTCCTATCACGCTTTATTCTTTCATATAATTGTTGTTTGGTAACAGACAAATATATCACTGTGCCAGCAGAGCTTATCAACAAACGATTTTCATCATTCAAAACAATTCCACCGCCGGTAGCAATTACGGCCTTCGTATTAGATTCGACTGAGCGCCTCAATACCTTAGACTCTCTCAACCGAAATCCGTACTCCCCCTCCTTATCGAAAATCCACTGAATATCTGCCCCAGTGACATTCTCAATTTCGTTATCTATATCGATAAATGGAAGATCAAAGCGTTTGGCCAACTGCCTGCCAATAGTTGATTTACCAGCCCCCATTGGACCCACTAAAAAAAATCGTTTCGGATACATAATGCGTAAATCATAACATCGATGACTAATCGGTTAGTAAAAAATAGTTATTTTCATCAGCATTTATGCACTTAGTAATCTCTACGTTCTATAATGTTATGAAAATTTATACTGGGAAGTTCTGATCTTGACTCGAGCTCGAGCATTAAAATTAAGCATGCTAGGCCTCTTAGCCTGCACTGGCGGTGCAATTCTGATGACCTCCTGCCTGTACCTATATTTAAGTCCAAAATTGCCCTCAGCTGACGAATTGAAGGACGTGCAAATGCAAATCCCTCTCCGAGTCACCTCCAAGGAACTGAAAGTGATTCGAGAGTTTGGAGAGAAAAAACGGACACCTGTTGCATTTGATGACCTTCCTAAACATATGATAAATGCGTTGCTAGCAGCCGAGGATGCAACTTTTTTTGAGCACAAAGGAATAGTCATTTCTGGACTTATCCGATCAGCAGTTCAACTTGTTACCGAGGGAAGAGCCGTAAGCGGTGGTAGTACCATAACAATGCAGGTGGCAAGAAATTTCTTCTTCCATAAGAGGAAGGAATTTACGAGAAAGTTCAATGAAATTTTACTCGCCTTTAGAATAGAGAATGAATTAACTAAAGAAGAAATATTATCGCTCTATGCCAATAAAATGTTTCTTGGCAAAACAGCTTATGGATTTGCTGCTGCTGCACAAGTTTATTATGGCAAAGAATTAGAGGATCTAAGTTTAGCCCAGATTGCTATGATTGCTGGGCTTCCCAAAGCTCCATCAGCATATAACCCAATAGCAAATCCAGAGCGAGCAACCGAGCGCAGAGACTGGATTCTCGGCAGAATGCTTAAGCTGGAGTCAATAAATGAAAAACAATATTTTAATGCTGTTAATGAAAATGATAATGCGAGCTACTATGGCTCCAAGTCAGAGTTGGATGCTGAATATGTAGCCGAGATGGTTCGTCAAGATGTTATCGCTAGATTTGGGTTAAAGGCATATACAGAGGGTTATACGGCAGTCACCACCATAGACTCATTAATGCAAGCAAGTGGTGTGTTGGCGCTTCAATCTGGAATCCTCTCTTATGACAAACGTCATGGATATAGAGGTCCTGAATTCCAATCTCTAGCTAATGAAGTTTGGGAAGAAACTTTGAAGCAGACACCTACCATTGGCAATTTAGAACCTGCCATTGTTACTCTAGTTTCCGATGATAGATTAGCAATAATGACAAAAGACCTGCAGATAGGAACTCTAAATTGGCATGATGGATTAAAAGATTTACGTCTTTATAAAACGGTAAATACTCGCTCTGCGTCGATCGAGTCAGCGAAAGAAATTTTCTCAGTAGGAGACCTGATAAGGGTAATACGCAAAGAGAATAATCGGTTTGATCTTCAGCAGTTACCTGAGGTGCAGGCTGCTCTCGTAGCAATGGATCCGAGCAATGGTGCAATTAGAACCTTGGTTGGTGGTTTTGACTATGACCAAAGTCGCTTCAATCGTGTCACTTCAGCGAAACGTCAACCCGGATCAAATTTCAAACCATTTATTTATGCAACAGCTCTCAATAACGGCTTCACTCCAGCGACCATCATAAATGATGCGCCAGTTGTATTCGATGATGAGAAACTTGAGCAGGCGTGGCGTCCTGAGAACGATGGTGGAAAGTTCTTCGGCCCAACTCGACTGCGCGAAGCCCTTTATCGATCGAGAAATCTAGTTTCTATACGTCTTCTGCGTCGAATGGGTATCGATAAAACAATGGAGGGACTTCAGTCGTTCGGACTAAACACCAGCGAAATGCCGATAGACTTGTCTCTTGCTTTGGGCAGTCATGCTCTAACTCCTCTAGAAATCGCATCTGGTTACGCTCTATTTGCTAATGGTGGTTATCAAGTTAAGCCATATTTGCTGGACAAAGTTGTAGACCGTGATGGAAAAATTATTTACCAAGCAGTGCCAGCTTCAGCATGCTCAGACTGCACCATAAATAATACCTCAATCGAATCAAGAGATACTTGGTTGACCGACGTTGATGCGGAGCTTGAAGTACTTTTTAGTAATTTGGAGACCGTAGCAACTCAGCAGCCCAGCAAATACAGCTGGGAGAGAGTTAAACAGCAGCTAAAAATTTCAAGTGATACCCCAACCAAACTAGCTACACGTGTTTTGGATCCCCAAGTCGCTTTTCAAATGGATTCAATGTTGAAAGATGTCATTTCAAGAGGTACAGGGAAAAAAGCCAGGAGTCTAAAACGATCCGATATCGGTGGTAAAACCGGTACCACCAATGGTCCAAGAGATGCCTGGTTCTCCGGATATTCTCCCCACTTAGTTGCTACAGCATGGGTTGGGTTTGACAATAATTCCGTTATTGGTAGAAATGAATACGGAGGGTCTGCCGCATTGCCCATTTGGATTGAACTTATGTCAACCGCTCTGAAGGACAAGCCCGATTTAGAACGACGTCAGCCCACAGGCATCGTGACCGTAAAAATTGATCCTGCCAATGGGCAACGCGTCTCGCCAGACAAGGAGGGTATTTACGAATTCTTCAGGACAGACAATGTACCGAATGCTCCAGATCCGGACTCCGTTGAATCAAAAAAAGAACAAAGCTTGTTACCAGATGACATATTTTAGACGCGAACTAAAGCACCTATGATGGGTATAAACTGGGATGAAATTGACAACGTCATGCTAGATATGGACGGTACCCTCCTAGATTTGCATTTTGATAATTTCTTTTGGCTGACATATCTGCCTGAACATTATGCAAAAAAGTTTCCAGGACAAGAGGAGAAAGCCCGTCATTGGATGTCTCAGCAATTAAAGTATCGACGCGGAAGTCTAGAATGGTACTGCACTGATTTTTGGACAAAGGAACTTGATATTGAAATTATTGCTTTAAAACAGGAGGTTAGCCATCTCATAAATGAACGACCACACGTTATGCGTTTTCTTGAGGCTTTAGCCGTCGCTAAAAAGAACCGAATGCTTGTAACTAATGCTCATCCAAAAAGTGTAGAGCTCAAATTTTCGAAAACTCAGATTTCTCCTCTACTGGATTGCGTTATCACATCTCATGATTATGGTCACCCTAAGGAATCTCAAAAGTTTTGGCGTAAATTCGCTAGAGATTATCAATTTGATCCAAAAAAAACTCTGTTTATTGATGATTCCATTTCAGTTCTCAGAGCAGCTAGAGAGTTTGGTATAAAGTACATTCTATGTATAGATTCTCCAGATAGCATGCTCCAGACTAAGCCATGCAACGAGTTCCCTTCCATCAGCCATTTTAATGAAATTTTAAATGCAACTGGAGGTCTATCCAATGCTCAAAACACGAATTGATAAATGGTTGTGGGCTGCTCGTTTTTATAAGACTCGAGCTCTAGCTAAATCGTCTCTAGAAACGGGAAAAGTAAAAATAGATGGACAAAAATGTAAGCCTAGTCGATCAATAGAAATCGGAGACAAAATTCACATAGAACAAGGTGATATTGATAAAATACTAATCGTATTGGGTTTGTCTGAACAAAGACGCGGGGCACCTGATGCGCAAAAACTCTATCAAGAAACGCCAGAGAGTATTCAGCGGCGCGAGAAAGTTTCTGCAGAGCGCAAGGCATTCTTCAGTTCAACGCCGAAATCTGTTCGGCCTACCAAGAGACAGCGTCGACAAATTCATCAATTTTTGGAAAAATGAGGAGTGGTTCGGCGTTCCTTTCAGTACAATGTGAAACATGAAAGATAATGATTCATTACAGCGGTTTTTATTCGATGGGACAGATATAAGGGGAGAAATCACCAGTCTCAGCTCTTCCTATCAGGACATGACTGTTATTCAAAAGTATCCTCCACAAATAAGGGATCTATTTGGTGAGTTCCTTGCAGCTGCGAGCCTCATAGGAGCGTCACTGAAATATCCTGGGCTCATTTCTGTTCAAGCTACAGGTGATGGGCCTGTCTCTATGATCATGACCGAATGCAATCAAAAACAACAGCTAAGAGGAATCGTTCGTGGAAACTTTGAAGAACAAACTCTGGACCATGATCTTGATATCATTGGCTTATCTAGCCTTTTGGGGACTGGAACTCTCGCCGTAACCATCGAACCCGAGAAAGGGGAACGATATCAAGGTATCGTCCCTCTGGAATTGGACACGCTAAGTCGCTGCCTAGAGTTTTATTTTGAACAATCCGCTCAACTGCCAACAAAAATAAAACTTGCCGCCTCATCAAGTAGAGCATCGGGGATCCTCATTCAGCAAATGCCGCAAACTAAGGCTAGTAGTCAAAACCAGGTTGATTGGCAACACTTCTCTGCATTACTTGAGACTCTAAAGCCAGAGGAGCAAACTACTCTCTCGCACAATGAACAACTATTTCGGCTATTCCATCAGGACGATATTCGTCTTTTTGAATCTCAAAGTATTTCATTTTTTTGCAGTTGCTCTCTCAAACGAATTGAGCGGGCACTTATTTCAATTGGCCTCGAAGAGTTACTTACAACCTGCAAAGAGCAGGGTTTAATAAAGATAACTTGCCAATTTTGCGACAAAGAATATCAATTTTCTAAAGATCAAATTATTCAAATTTTTGAGCCTTCTGCCTCGATGCTTCATTAAAATTTATTGGATAAATATCGTCTCTAATTTATATATTATTCCTTCTAATGACTATTCATAGCGGTTATGGTCATCGTGATCTTTATCTGGCATGATTATTAAGGTAGCGTCAGTTAAAACCTTTGCTTCAATCAGAAGGGAAAGCATAATGAACAATCCATTGGTTCACATAGATTTAGGAGCGAATGAGCTCATAAATCTAGCCTTAAAGAGAGACGAGGGGACACTAATTACCTCTGGCGCCCTACTTACGTCTACGGGAAAACGATGCGGAAGGTCCCCTAATGACAGATTCATAGTTAATGAACCAACTACATCCGCCTCGATCGATTGGGGTGATGTTAACCGTCCAATTGCTGGATCGATTTTCGACTCACTCTGGGAGAAAATTTCAAACTACTTAGGCCTCAGGGAGACATTTGTATCCCATCTTCACGTTGGGCAAGATGCTAATTACTATATTCCCGTGAAGCTAACCACTCAAACTGCCTGGCACAGTCTGTTTGGATACAACATGTTTATCAGACCTGATATTTTCAATGTCAATGATAGAGGCGTATGGGAAATTCTTCATGCAGCTGATTTTGTTTGTGATCCTCGCAAAGATGAAAC